>Ga0194131_10006524_pt1 | contig 16188 bp, 16 predicted proteins | sample TA2KigO120mmetaG_FD_148631 | JGI IMG/M metagenome (GOLD analysis project Ga0194131, IMG submission 148631) | Freshwater microbial communities from Lake Tanganyika, Tanzania - TA2015053 Kigoma Offshore 120m | ecosystem: Environmental > Aquatic > Freshwater > Lake | place: Tanzania: Lake... | reverse complement strand
TGGGCTTCAGCGGCCCGATGATCCGCGCTTCGGGACTGCCCTGGGACCTGCGCAAGTCGCAGCCTTACGACGTCTACGATCGCATGGACTTCGACATCCCGGTCGGCAAGACCGGCGACTGCTTTGCCCGATACCTCGTGCGCATCGAGGAGATGTACCAGAGCGCCCGCATCATGGAGCAGTGCGTCGCGGCACTCCGCACCATGGCCGGGCCGGTACGGGTCGACGATCGCAAGATCTCGCCGCCGCGCCGCGGTGAGATGAAGGGGTCGATGGAAGCTTTGATCCATCACTTCAAGCTCTACACCGAGGGCTACAAGGTGCCGGCCGGCGAGACCTACACTGCCGTCGAAGCGCCCAAGGGGGAGTTCGGCGTCTACCTGGTGTCCGACGGCACCAACAAGCCCTATCGCTGCAAGATCCGCGCGCCGGGCTTCGCCCATCTGCAGGCGCTCGACATGATGACCAAGGGCCACCAGCTCGCCGACATGTCGGCCAACATCGGCTCGCTCGACATCGTGTTCGGCGAGATCGATCGCTAGGAGGCGATGACATGTCGATGATCACCGCCGACCCCAAGGACGTGCCGCACGTCGCGAGCTTCGCCTTCACGGTCGAAAACCTCGCCAAGGCCAAGGAGCTGATGGCGCACTATCCGCCCGGCCGTCAGGCCAGCGCGGTGATCGGCGTGCTCGATTTGGCCCAGCGCTAGCATGGCTGGCTGCCGCGGGTGGCCATGGACGAGGTCGCGAAGCTCCTCGACATGGCGCCGATCCGCGTCTACGAGATCGCGACGTTCTATACGATGTTCCAGCTCAAGCCGAAGGGCCGGTACCTGCTGCAGGTCTGCACGACGACGCCGTGCTGGCTGCGCGGCTCGGACGCAATCATGAACGCCTGCCGGCACGCCGAAGACGGCAAGACGTTCACCGTCCAGGAAGTCGAATGCCTCGGCGCCTGCGTCAACGCTCCCGTCGTGCAGGTCAACGACGACTTCTACGAGGATCTCGACGAGGCCTCGATTAAGAGGGTGCTCGAGGCGTTCCGGCGTGGCGAGACGCCGAGGCCCGGACCTCAGGTCGATCGGCAGACGTCGGCGCCGGAAGGCGGTCCGACGACGCTGAGGAGTGCGTAGACGATGCTTGCCGACAAGGATCGCATCTTCACCAACCTCTACGGCTTTCACGATTGGCGGCTGGCGGCGGCGCGCGCCCGCGGCGCCTGGGACAACACCAAAGCGATCCTCGACAGGGGGCCCGATGCCATCATCGAGGAGATGAAGAAGTCCGGCCTGCGCGGTCGTGGCGGTGCGGGCTTCCCGACCGGCTTGAAGTGGTCCTTCATGCCCAAGGAAGTGAAGGACCGGCCGCACTATCTCGTGGTCAACGCCGACGAGTCCGAACCGGGCACGTGCAAGGATCGCGACATCATGCGTCACGATCCGCACCTTCTGATCGAGGGCTGCTTGGTCGCCGGCTTCGCGATGCGCGCCAACGCTGGCTACATCTACATCCGCGGCGAGTTCTACAACGAAGCGCAGACGTTGATCGCCGCCGTGAAGGAAGCCTACGACGCCGGCCTGCTCGGCAGGAACGCCTGCGGCTCGGGCTGGGACTTCGATCTTTACGTCCATCGCGGCGCCGGCGCCTACATTTGCGGCGAGGAGACGGCGCTGCTGGAGAGCCTCGAAGGCAAGAAGGGCATGCCGCGGCTGAAGCCGCCGTTTCCGGCCGGCGCCGGCCTTTACGGCTGCCCGTCGACGGTGAACAACGTCGAATCGATTGCCGTGGCGCCGACCATCCTGCGCCGCGGTGCCGCCTGGTTCGGCGGCATCGGCCGGCCCAACAATACCGGCACGAAACTCTTCTGCATCTCCGGCCACGTCAACAAGCCGTGCAATGTCGAGGAGGAGATGGGCATCCCGCTGCGCGAGCTGATCGACCGCCATGCTGGCGGCGTGCGCGGCGGTTGGGACAATCTCCTGGCGGTGATCCCGGGCGGCGCCTCGGTGCCGCTTCTGCCCAAGTCGATCTGCGACACCGTCCTGATGGACTTCGATTCATTGCGCGACCAGAAATCGGGCCTGGGTACGGCCGCCGTCATCGTCATGGACAAGTCGACCGACGTGGTGAAGGCGATCGCGCGGCTCAGCCAGTTCTACAAGCACGAGAGTTGCGGCCAGTGCACGCCGTGCCGCGAAGGCACCGGCTGGATGTGGCGCGTGATGGAACGCATGGTGACGGGAAACGCCCGCCTCGAGGAGATCGATGCGCTCGAGGACGTCACGCGCCAGGTCGAGGGCCACACCATCTGCGCCTTGGGCGATGCCGCTGCCTGGCCGATCCAGGGTTTGATTCGCCACTTCCGGCCCGAGATGGAGCGGCGCATCCGCGCCCACACCTCGAAGCTGGCGGCCGAGTAGGGCAGGGAGCAGGCAATGCCCAAGGTCAAGATCGACGGCGTCGAGCTGGAGGTTCCGGCAGGCATCACAATCCTGCAGGCTTGTGAGCTGGCGGGGCTCGAGATCCCGCGCTTCTGCTATCACGAGCGCCTGTCGATCGCCGGCAATTGCCGCATGTGCCTGGTCGAGGTGAAGCCCGGCCCGCCCAAGCCGCAGGCGAGCTGTGCGCTGCCGGTCGCCGACAAGCAGGAGATCTTCACCACGACGCCGATGGTGCAGAAAGCGCGCAACGGCGTGATGGAATTCCTGTTGATCAACCATCCGCTCGACTGCCCGATCTGCGATCAGGGTGGCGAGTGCGACCTGCAGGATCAGGCGATGGCCTACGGCTTCGATCGCAGCCGCTTCCACGAGAACAAGCGAGCCGTGCCCGACAAGGAGCTCGGGCCGCTGGTCAAGACCTCGATGAATCGCTGCATCCATTGCACGCGCTGCATCCGCTTCGCCACCGAGGTGGCCGGCGTCGAGGAGTTGGGCGCGACCGGCCGCGGCGAGTCGATGGAAGTCACGACCTATGTCAAGCATGCCCTGTCGACCGAGCTGGCCGGCAATCTGGTCGATCTCTGCCCGGTGGGAGCACTCACCTCGAAACCGTACGCCTTCGAGGCACGGTCGTGGGAGTTGCAAAAGACCGAGTCGGTCGACGTGATGGACGCCCTGGGCTCGAACATCCGCATCGACACCCGCGGCGCGCAGGTCATGCGCGTCCTGCCGCGGCTGAACGACGACGTGAACGAGGAGTGGATTTCCGACAAGACCCGCCACGCCATCGACGGCCTGCGCCACCAGCGGCTCGACCGACCCTATGTGCGCAGGGCCGGCAAGCTGGTCGAGGCGACCTGGGACGAGGCGTTCGCGGCGATCGCCGCCAAGCTGAAGGGGCTCGACGGTGCCAAGATCGCGGCCATTGCCGGCGATCAGTGCGACGCCGAGTCGATGGTGGCGCTCAAGGACCTGATGACGGCGCTCGGCTCGCCCAACGTCGACTGCCGGCAGGATGGCGCCAAGCTCGAGGGTGGCCCACGCGGCAGTTACCTCTTCAATCCCGGTGTCCGCGGCATCGACCAGGCAGACGCCATCCTGCTGGTCGGCACCAATCCGCGCCTGGAGGCGCCGGTGCTGAACGCCCGCATCCGCAAGCGCCATCTTGCCGGCCGCTGCGCCATCGCCAGCATCGGCCCGGCCGCTGACCTTACCTATCCGGTCGAGCGGTTGGGCGCCGGCCCCGCGACGCTGGCCGAGCTGGCCGAAGGCAAGCTCGGCTTCTTCGCCAAGCTCGAGGCCGCCAAGCATCCGCTGATCGTGCTCGGCATGGGAGCGCTCGCCCGCGATGACGGCGGCGCCGTCCTGGCGCAGGCGCGCGACCTCGCCGACAAGATCGGCGCGGTGCGCGCCGATTGGAACGGCTTCGCCGTCTTGCACACGGCGGCAGCGCGAGTGGGCGGCCTCGATCTCGGCTTGGTGCCGGGCATGGGTGGCCGCGACGTCGCGGGCATTCTGGCGGACTGCGAGGCGGGCGAGATCGCCGTGGTTTACCTCCTGGCCGCCGACGAGATCGACACCAAGCGCCTGGGTAAGGCATTCGTGATCTACCAGGGCCATCACGGCGATGCCGGTGCGCACCGCGCCGATGTCGTTCTGCCTGGCGCGGCCTATACCGAGAAACCAGGCACCTACGTCAACACCGAGGGCCGCGTGCAGTTGGCGCGCCGTGCCGTTTATCCGCCGGGCGATGCGCGCGAGGACTGGGCGATCCTGCGAGCGTTGTCGGAGCGCCTGGGCAAGATCCTGCCGTATGATACGCTCGACCAGATCCGCTCGCGGCTCGTCATGGTGAACAAGAGCTTTGCCGCGATCGACCAGCAGGAACCAGGGCACTGGGGCGGTTTCGGCACGCCGGGCAAGACCAGCGACGCGCCTTTCGTCTCGCCGGTCGCGAATTTTTACATGACCTGTCCGATCAGCCGGGTGTCGCGCACCATGGCGGCCTGCACGGCCTCGCGCGCCCAATTGATGGCGGCGGAGTAGGCCATGATCGCCGACCTGATCCACTTCTTCACCACGAACTGGCTGGGCCAGGGCATCGTCATCCTGGCGCAGTGTCTTGCGGTGACGGTGCCGCTCCTGGTCGCCGTCGCCTACATGACCTATGTCGACCGCAAGGTCTGGGCCTCGATCCAGCTACGCCGCGGTCCCAACGTGGTCGGCCCGTTCGGTCTCCTGCAGCCCTTCGCCGACGGCCTGAAGCTGGTGCTGAAGGAAACCATCATTCCGTCGAGTGCCAACGGCGTTCTGTTCATCATCGCGCCGATGATCGCCTTCATGACGGCGCTGGTTGCCTGGGCGGTGGTGCCGTTCGACGACGGCTGGGTGATCGCCGATATCAATGTCGGCATCCTCTATCTTTTCGCGATCTCGTCGCTGGGCGTCTACGGCATTATCATCGCGGGCTGGGCATCAAACTCCAAGTACGCTTTCCTCGGCGCGCTGCGTTCGGCCGCCCAGATGGTGTCTTACGAGGTCTCGATCGGCTTCGTGTTGATCACCGTCCTGCTGTGCGTGGGATCGCTCAACCTGTCGAAGGTCGTGCTGGCGCAGTCGGGCTGGTTCTGGAACTGGTTCTGGCTGCCGCTTTTGCCGATGTTCGTGATCTTTTTCGTGTCGGCGCTGGCGGAGACCAATCGCACGCCGTTCGATCTGCCGATGTCGGAAGCCGAGCTGGTGGCGGGCTTTCACACCGAATATTCGTCGATGACCTTCGGCCTGTTCTTCCTCGGCGAATACGCCAACATGATCCTGCTGTCGGCGTTGGGGGCGGTGCTGTTCCTCGGCGGGTGGATGTCGCCGGTGCCCTATGCGCCCTTCACCTGGATCCCGGGTGTCGTTTGGTTTGCGCTGAAGATCGCCTTCCTGCTGTTCGTGTTCAGTTGGACCAAAGGCACGCTGCCGCGCTACCGCTACGACCAGCTCATGCGGCTTGGCTGGAAGGTCTTCTTGCCGGTGTCGCTTGCCTGGGTCGCCATCACTGCTGCCGTACTGCAATTCGGCGGCTGGCTTCCGAAGCCCTAGGGAGAACGCAGCATGGCATCTCTCGACCGAACCGCGCGCGCCTTCCTGCTCTCCGAGCTGGTGGCGGGCTTCGCCCTCACCTTGAAGTACATGTTCAAGCCCAAGGTGACGGTGAACTACCCTTATGAGAAGGGACCGCTCGGGCCGCGCTTCCGCGGCGAGCATGCGCTGCGTCGCTATCCCAACGGCGAGGAACGCTGCATCGCCTGCAAGCTGTGCGAGGCGATCTGTCCGGCCCAAGCCATCACCATCGAAGCCGAACCGCGCGACGACGGCAGCCGCCGCACGACGCGCTACGACATCGACATGACCAAGTGCATCTACTGCGGGTTCTGCCAGGAGGCCTGCCCGGTCGATGCCATCGTCGAAGGACCGAACTTCGAGTTCTCGACCGAGACCCGCGAGGAGTTGATGTACAACAAGGACAAGCTGCTCGCGAACGGTGACCGGTGGGAGCCGGTGATCGCCGCCAACCTCCAGGCCGACGCGCTTTATCGGTGAGCCGGAAGGGGTAGGGGGAGATCATGCTGCTTCAGGCTCTGGCCTTCTACGTTTTTGCGTTCGTGGTCATGGCGTCGGCCGCCATGGTCGTGGTGTCGCGCAATCCCGTCTACTCGGTGCTGTTCCTGATCCTGGCGTTCTTCAATGCCGCCGCCCTGTTCGTGCTGATCGGGGCGGAGTTCATCGCTATGATCCTGGTCATCGTCTATGTCGGCGCGGTGGCCGTGCTGTTCCTGTTCGTGGTCATGATGCTCGACATCAACCTCACACAGCTGCGCGAGGGATTCCTGAAGTACCTGCCGGTCGGTGCGTTGATCGGCGTGGTCCTGCTGGCCGAGATCCTGCTTGCTCTGGGCGTGATCGGTGGCGACTCGACCAGTCTTACGGCGCTCGCCAAAGCCGGGCCGCAGGTCCAAGCGGTCGACAACACCCGCGCCATCGGCCGCGTGCTCTACACCCAGTACTTCTACCTCTTCCAGGTCGCGGGTGTCGTGTTGCTGGTCGCCATGATCGGCGCCATCGTGCTCACGCTGCGCAGCCGGCCCGGCGTACGTCGTCAGCGCATCAGCGACCAGCTCTATCGACCCAAAGACCAGGCGGTCACCGTGGTCAAGGTGCCGAGCGGGGAGGGCGTACGATGACCATCGGGCTCGGCCACTACCTGTTCGTCGCCGCCGTGCTGTTCACCATGGGCATCCTCGGCATCTTCCTGAACCGCAAGAACGTCATCGTCATCCTGATGTGCGTCGAGCTGATGCTGCTTGCGGTCAACATCAACCTCGTCGCTTTTTCCGTCTTCCAAGGCAACATCGTCGGCCAGGTCTTCGCCATGTTGGTGCTGACGGTGGCCGCTGCCGAGGCGGCGATCGGCCTTGCCATCCTGGTGGTCTATTTCCGCAATCGCGGGACCATCGAGGTCGAAGACATCAATGCGATGAAGGGCTAGGGCATGTTCCTCACCTCAAGTCGACCGCGGGCCTCCAGGTCCGCTCATGATGCGGGCCTGGAGGCCCGCGGTCCGATGACGCTGATCTAGGGCGCCGCAGTCATGGATCTCGCCATCAAGCTCATCGTTCTGTTGCCGCTGCTGGCGGCCGCCATCGCCGGCCTGTTCTGCCGGGTGATCGGTGATCGGCCGGCGCAGATCGTGACGTGCGCGGCGCTGCTGATCGCCGCGGCGCTTTCGGTCTTCGTTTTCATCCGCATCGGCTTTGGCCCCGACAACGCCAAGCTGGTCGTGGTCAAGCTTTTCACCTGGATGGACTCGGGCACGTTCGACGTCGTCTGGTCGCTGCGCATCGACACACTCACCGCGGTCATGCTGATCGTGGTCACCGGCGTGTCGTCGATGGTTCATGTCTATTCCATCGGCTACATGGCCGAGGATCCCGGCATCCCGCGCTTCATGTCGTACCTCAGCCTGTTCACCTTCTTCATGCTGATGCTGGTGACGTCGGACAATCTGGTGCAGCTCTTCTTCGGTTGGGAAGGCGTGGGTCTTGCGTCATATCTGCTGATCGGCTTCTGGTACGACCGGAAGTCGGCCAACGACGCGGCGATAAAGGCCTTCATCGTCAACCGTGTCGGCGACTTCGGTTTTGCGCTGGGCATCTTCGCAGTGTGGATGCTGAGCGGCTCGGTGAATTTCAGCGAGATCTTCGCCAAGGGCCCCGAGATGGCGCAGATGCGCATCACGTTCCTCGGCATGAATCTACCGGCGCTGGAAACCGCCTGCCTGCTATTGTTCGTCGGCGCCATGGGCAAGTCGGCGCAGATCTTCCTGCATACCTGGCTGCCCGACGCCATGGAGGGCCCGACCCCGGTCTCGGCGCTGATCCACGCCGCCACGATGGTGACGGCGGGCGTTTTCATGGTCTGCCGCCTGTCGCCGATCTTCGAGTTGGCGCCGATCGCCGGCCAGATCGTCACGCTGATCGGCGCGGCGACGGCGTTTTTCGCGGCCACCATCGGGCTCACCCAGTTCGACATCAAGCGGGTGGTGGCCTATTCGACCTGCAGCCAGCTCGGTTACATGTTCTTCGCCGCCGGCGTTGGTGCCTACTCGGCGGCGATGTTCCATCTCATGACCCACGCCTTCTTCAAGGCGCTGCTGTTCCTGGGCTCGGGCTCGGTCATCCATTGCCTGCATCACGAGCAGGACATGCGCAAGATGGGCGGTGTGCGGGAGAAGGCGCCGCAGACTTTTTGGCTGATGTGGATCGGCACCCTGGCGCTGGCCGGCATCGGCGTGCCCTTCGTCCTCGGCAACGGCCTGGGCTTTGCCGGCTTCTACTCCAAGGACATCATGCTCGAGGCGGCCTACGGGGCGCATTCGACGGTCGGCATGATCGCCTTCTGGTTGGGCGTCATCGCGGCCTTCATGACCGCCTTCTATTCGACCCGCCTGATGTTCATGACCTTCTACGGCAAGTATCGCGGCGACCATCACACCTGGGATCACGCTCACGAATCGCCGGCGATCATGCTGATTCCTCTCTATGTGCTGGCGGTCGGCGCCGCCCTGTCCGGCCTGGTCGCCTACGGCTGGTTCGTCGGCCACGACTGGATGCAGTTCTGGGGCACCTCGTCGATCGCGGTGAAGTCGACCGAAGAGATCCTGCACCATGCCCACGAGGTGCCGCTGTGGGTGAAGCTGGCGCCGCTGGTCTTCGCGCTGTCCGGGATCGCGCTGTCCTATCTCTACTATGTCGCCATGCCGCATCTGGCCGAGGCGACGGTCCGGCGCTTCCCGGGCATCCACGCGCTGTTCTACAACAAGTGGTATTTCGACGAGCTTTACGACGTGCTGTTCGTGAAGCCTGCGGTGGCGATCGGCCGGGTGTTCTGGAAGAAGGGCGACGGCGCCACCATCGACGGTCTGGGGCCCGACAACATCGCCGCCCGCGCCCAGGACATGGCGGGTGCGCTCAGCCGCTTCCAGAGTGGCTATCTCTATCACTATGCATTCGCCATGCTGGTCGGCGTCGTCGCACTCGTGACTTACTTCATGTACCCCGTGTTGATGGGGAGGTAGGGCGATGACGAGCTGGCCTATCCTTTCCCTGGTCACCTTCTTGCCCCTGGTGGGAGCCCTGTTCTGCCTGGTGGTGAACGGACCCAAGGAAGCCGTCGAGCGCAACTGCAGGAGCGTGGCGCTCGTCACCTCGGTGGTGACGTTCCTGATCTCGCTGCTGTTGTGGGCGCGCTTCGACGTCACCAAGGCAGGTTTCCAGTTCGTCGAGAAGGCCGATTGGGTGCCCGCGCTGGGCATCGGCTATCACATGGGTATCGACGGCATCTCGCTGTTCTTCGTGCTGCTGTCGACCCTGCTGACGCCGATCTGCATCCTGTCGAGCTGGGACGCCGTCCATGTCCGCGTCAAGGAGTACATGGTCGCCTTCCTGGTCCTCGAGACCTTCATGGTCGGCATGTTCTGCGCGCTCGACCTTGCGCTGTTCTACGTCTTCTTCGAGGGCGTCCTGATTCCGATGTTCCTGATCATCGGGGTGTGGGGTGGCCCGCGGCGCGTCTATGCCGCCTTCAAGTTCTTCCTCTATACGCTGCTGGGCTCGGTCCTGATGCTGCTCGCCATCATCGCGATCTACTGGCAGCTCGGCACCACCGACCTGCCGACCGCGATGGACAAGCTGCAGCTGCCGTTCATCTGGCAGTGCTGGCTGTGGCTTGCCTTTTTCGCGTCGTTCGCCGTCAAGGTGCCGATGTGGCCGGTTCATACCTGGCTGCCCGACGCCCACGTCGAGGCGCCGACTGCGGGGTCGGTCATCCTGGCCGGCGTGCTCTTGAAGATGGGCGGCTACGGCTTCCTCAGGCTGTCGATCCCGCTGTTGCCCGAGGCGACGCAGTATTTCGCGCCGCTGGTCTTCGGCCTGTCGATCGTCGCCGTCATCTACACCTCGCTGGTGGCGCTGGTGCAGGAGGACATGAAGAAGCTGATCGCCTATTCGTCGGTCGCCCATATGGGCCTCGTGACGATCGGCGCCTTCGTGCTGAACGTGCAAGGTGTGCAGGGCTCGCTGTTCCAGATGCTGAGCCACGGCATCGTCTCGGCCGCGCTCTTCCTCTGTGTCGGCGTCGTCTACGACCGAATGCACACGCGCGAGATCGCCGCCTATGGCGGCCTGGTCCATCGCATGCCGCGCTACGCTTTCACCTTCATGTTCTTCACCCTGGCGAGCGTCGGGCTGCCCGGCCTGTCGGGCTTCGTCGGCGAGTTCCTGGTCCTGATCGGCACCTTCAAGGTCAACACTTGGGTGGCGGCCCTCGCGGCCACCGGCATGGTCCTGGGGGCGGCCTACGCGCTCTGGCTCTACCGCAAGATCGTCTTCGGCGAGCTCACCAAGGACTCGCTCAAGGGCATCCTCGACATGAACCGGCGCGAAATCGCGGTCTTCCTGCCGCTGGTCTTGCTGTCGCTGTGGATGGGCATCTATCCCAGCTCGTTCCTCGATCCGATGGCGGCCTCGGTCGACAAGCTGGTCGCCGACTACCAGGCGGCCATCAAGCTCGCCCGCACTGCGGCTTTGGCGCCGTGAGCGGCCGGGGGTGACGAACATGATTGTCGGTCTCGAATCCTGGACGCTGGCTCGACCGGAAATCTTCCTGGCTGCCGTGACGTGCCTGCTGCTGGTCTATGGCGTGGTGCGCGGCGAAGCGTCGACGGCCTTCATCTCGGGCGCGACCTCGCTTGCCATGCTGGTAACGGCGGTGTTGCTGTTCATGCCGTACCGCGAAGGCACGGCCTTCGCCTCGCTGTTCATCGTCGACCGTCTGACCACGACGATGAAGGCCATGGTGCTGGTCGGCTCGGCCGTCACCATCCTGATGTCGTGCGCCTACTTCGAGCAGGTCAAGGCTTGGCGTTTCGAGTATCCGCTGCTGGTGGCGCTCGCCACGCTCGGCATGATGCTGATGATCTCGGCCAACGACCTCATGGCGCTCTATGTCGGCTTGGAACTTCAGTCGCTCGCGCTCTACGTCGTCGCCGCTTTCCAGCGCGACTCGGTGCGCTCGACCGAAGCCGGCGTGAAGTACTTCGTCCTCGGTTCGGTCGCATCAGGCATGCTGCTGTTCGGCGCCTCGCTGATCTACGGCTTTTGCGGCGGCACGGCGTTCGTCGAGATCTCCAAGGCGCTGCTCGACGGCAAGGGCGCCGAGCTGGGCGTGATCGTTGGCCTGGTATTCGTGGTGGCGGGGCTCGCCTTCAAGGTCTCGGCCGTGCCCTTCCACATGTGGACGCCCGACGTCTACGAAGGCGCGCCGACGCCGGTGACGGCCTTGTTCGCCGCCGCACCCAAGATCGCCGCCGTCTCGCTGCTGGTCTCGGTGCTGATGGGGCCGTTCAAGCCGCTGTTCGCGCAGTGGCAGCAGATCGTGGTCGTGGCCTCGGTGCTGTCGATGGCGCTCGGCGCCTTCGCCGCCTTGCGTCAGCAGAACATCAAGCGCCTGATGGCCTACTCCTCGATCGGCAATGTCGGCTACATCCTGCTTGGCCTGGCGAGCGGCAGCGAGAAGGGCATCGAGGCGGTGGTCTTCTACCTCGCGATCTATCTCGTGATGACGCTCGGCGTCTTCGCCACCATTCTGATGATGAAGCGCCGCGGCGTCATGGTCGAGGGCGTGCCGGACCTGGCCGGCCTGGCGCGCAGCCATCCCATGATGGCGTTCGCGCTGCTGCTGTTCATGTTCTCGCTGGCCGGCATCCCGCCGTTGGCCGGCTTCTGGGGCAAGCTCTACATCTTCATCGCCGCCGTCGAAGCCAAGCTCTACGTGCCGGCCGTGCTCGGTGTGCTGGCCTCGGTGGTGGCATCCTACTACTACCTGCGGATCGTCAAGGTGATGTACTTCGACGAGCCGGCCGAGACGCTCGATGCACCGGTTTTCGGCATCACCCGCGTCGTGGCCTTTGCCGCCGCGATCCTTGTCGCGGCCTTCTCGCTGGCGCCGCAGCCGCTCAGCCTGATCGCCGCCGCGGCGGCCAAGGGCCTGTTCCCGTGAGCACCGCACCCGTCCTGCCGGACGGGTGGCGGCTGGTCGCGCTGTCGAGCGTCGGCAGCACCAACGACGAGGCAGCGCGCCTGGCCGAGGCCGGCGCCGCCGAGGGCACCGTGGTATGGGCGCGCGAGCAGACCGGTGGCCGCGGCCGCCGTGGGCGGAGCTGGGCCTCGCCGGTCGGCAATCTCTACAGCTCGACTGTCCTCAGGCCGCACTGCGCCGCCGCCCGCGCCGCCGAGCTGGGCTTTGTCGCGGCACTCGCTGTGGCCGACATTGTCCCGGAAGGTCGGGCGACGCGGCTGAAATGGCCCAACGACGTTCTGGTCGATGGCGGCAAGGTCGCCGGCATCCTGCTCGAGAGTGCCGTTGGCCAGTCGGGCGAGGTCCAACACGTCGTGGCCGGCATCGGCGTCAATGTCGGCTTTGCGCCCGATCTGCCCGACATGCGCTACCCAGGGGCCGCCTTGGGCGGCACGGTGGAGACCGCCCTCGAGAAACTTGCGGCGGCTTTGGCGCAGCGGCTGGCGCAGTGGCGGCGTGACGGATTTGCGGTCGTGCGCGGCGACTGGCTGGCCAAGGCCGGACCACTCGGCGCGGAGGTCGACGTCAAGTTGGGCGACGAGCTTGTACGAGGCCGCTTCGGTGGCGTCGACGGCGAGGGGGCGCTCTTGCTGGAGACGGCGTCGGGGCGGCGGCGCATCGTGTCGGGTGAGTTGCTGGGCCGCGCGGCCTGAATAGGAGGACGGCAATGCTGCTTGCCATCAACTGCAACAACACGAACATCAAGTTCAGCGTGGTCGACGGCGATCGCATCGTCGGCGAATGGCGTCAGCATACCTCGGCCATGCGTACCGCCGACGAGCATGCGGTTTGGCTGTTCGAGCTGATGCGCATGGAGGGTATCGACCCCAAGTCGGTGACCGACGCCATCATCGGCAGCGTCGTGCCGCAGGCCAATTTCAACCTGCGCCGGCTGTGCACGCGCTACCTCAATTGCGAGCCGCTGTTCATCGGCGACCGCAACGTCGTCCACGGCATCAAGATCAAGGGCGTCGGGGCCGGTGCCGACCGGATCTGCAATACCGTCGGCGCCAGCCTGATGTTCCCGCGGACGCCGGTCGTCGTGGTCGACTTCGGCACTGCCACCAACTTCGACGTCGTCGACGAGGAAGGCAGCTATTGCGGCGGCGCCATCGCGCCCGGCCCCAACCTCAGCATCGAAGCCCTAGTGAACGCCGCGGCTCTATTACCGCGCATCGTGGTCGAGAAGCCCGAGAAGGTGATCGGCACGACGACGGTGGCTTGCATGCATACCGGCGTGTTCTGGGGCTATGTCGGCCTGATCGAGGGCATCGTCACGCGCATCAAGGCGGAATTCGGAAAGCCCATGAAGGTCGTCTCGACCGGCGGTCTTGCTCCTGTGTTCGAGGGCTATATCCCGATCATCGATCAAGTAGCGACCGACATCACCGCACGCGGCCTGATCGAGATCTGGAGGCGGAGCAAGCAGGCGGCATGACCGTTCCGGGCAAGGACGAGCTGTTGTTTCTCGCGCTCGGCGGCGCGGGCGAGATCGGCATGAACCTCAATCTCTACGGCCATGCCGGGAAGTGGTTGATGGTCGACCTCGGTATCGGTTTTGCCGATGATTCGATGCCCGGCATCGAGGTCGTGATGCCCGATCCGGCCTTCATCGAGGAGCGTCGCGAGGCGCTGGTCGGCATCGTGCTGACCCACGCTCACGAAGACCATCTCGGCGCCGTCGCCGATCTCTGGCCAAGGCTGAAGGCGCCGGTCTACGCCACGCCGTTTGCCGCGTCGGTGCTGCGGCGCAAGCTGACCGAGGCCGGGCTGGTCGGTTCGGTTCCGGTTACCGAGGTGCCGCTTGGCGGCAAGTTGAGCCTGCTGCCGTTCGAGCTCGAGTTGATCACCATGACGCACTCGATCCTCGAGCCCAATGCGTTGGCGATCCGCACGCCGCTCGGCACGGTGTTCCACACCGGCGACTGGAAAATCGACCCCGAGCCGCTGCTGGGCGAGCTCACCGACGAAGCGATGCTGCGCCGCATCGGCGAGGAGGGTGCGCTCGCCATGGTGTGCGACAGCACCAACGTCTTCGTCGAAGGCGAGGCGGGGTCGGAGGCTCGGGTGCGCGCCAATCTCGAGAAGCTCGTGAAGGCGGCGAAGGGGCGGGTCGCGGTGACCTGTTTTGCCTCCAATCTCGCGCGGGTCGAGAGCGCGGCCCTGGCTGCGGTCGCCGCTGGCCGCCATCCCGTGCTGTCGGGTCGTGCCCTCCAGCGCATGGTCGAGGCTGCCCAGGAATGCGGCTACCTGCTCGACTTTCCCGAGTGTGTGCCCGAGCAGCAGGCGGGATTCCTGCCGCGCGACAAGGTGGTGCTGATCTGCACCGGCAGCCAGGGTGAGCCGCGGGCCGCAATGGCCAAGATCGCCACCGGCGAGCACCGCGACCTCGTGCTGGAGACGGGCGACACGGCGATCTTCTCCTCGCGGGTGATCCCTGGCAACGAGCGCTCGGTCGGTCGCTTGCACAACGCCTTGGTGGCGCGCGGTGTCGAGGTGATCGACGACGGTGTGGCCGACGTCCACGTCTCGGGCCATCCGGCGCGCGACGAGTTGGTCCGGGTCTACCAGTGGGTGCGGCCCAAGATCGCCGTGCCGGTGCATGGCGAGGTCCGCCACATGATCGAGCATGCCGCCCTGGCGCGGGCCTGCCAGGTGCCCGAGACGGTGGTGGCGCCCAACGGCAGCCTGGTGCGCCTGGCGCCGGGACCGGCCGAGATCGTCGATCACGTGCCGTCGGGGCGGCTGGCGCGCGATGGCGACACCTTGGTGGAACTGGACGGCGAGGCGATGCGCGAGCGGCGCAAGCTGCTGTGGAACGGCGCGGCCGCAGCGACCCTGGTGGTCGACAGGCGCGGCCGGGCGGTCGCCGATCCCAAAGTCACCCTGCGCGGCATCGACGATGGCGACGGCTCCCTGGGTCGGGCGATCGTCGCCGGCCTGGGCGAGATGTTGGCCGATCTCGACACCACGGAGCGCGGCGACGATGGCCGCATCGAGGAGGCCGCGCGTCGAACCGTGCGGCGCGTCGTGCGCGCGCACCTCGGCAAGAAGCCGTTGACGGACGTGCATATCGTCCGCATCTAAGGGTGATGATCGGACGCCTGAACCATATCGCCATCGCCGTGCCGGATCTCGCCAAGGCGGCGGAGCTTTACCGCTCGGTCATGGGGGTCAAGGTGAGCGCGCCCAAGGCGCAGCCTGCGCACGGCGTCACCGTGGTGTTCGTCGAGTTGCCCAACACCAAGATCGAGCTTCTGCATCCACTCGGCGAGAAGTCGCCGATCGCCAACTTCCTGGCGCGCAACGCCGACGGCGGCATCCACCATGTCTGCTACGAGGTCGAGGACATCTACGCGGCGCGCGACAGGCTGAAGGCGCAAGGCGCGCGCGTGCTGGGTGATGGCGAGCCCAAGATCGGCGCCCACGACAAGCCGGTGCTGTTCCTGCATCCCAAGGATTTCACCGGCACGCTGATCGAGCTCGAGCAGGTCTGAGGCCGGTCGCCGTGGCGAGGGCGCCATGAGATGGGCCACCGGCATCATGGTCTACCTGGTGATCTGGTGGACGGTGCTGTTCGCGGTCCTGCCGTTGGGCGTCCGCCGCGTGCGTGCACCGGGGCGGGGCGAGGACCATGGCGCACCAGAGCGGCCCGAGCTTCTACGCAAGGCGATCATTACAACCGTCGTGGCGGCCGTGCTGTGGCTCGGTTTCTATGTCGTGTACCGGGCAGACATCTTCAGCTTCCGGAGGCTGGTCGACTGACGCGGCGGCTGACGGTGGCAGGCCGGTGAGGCCTTCCCGGACGGTACGATAGTTATTGAAAGGTACTGAGGTATATGACAAGGTGCGGGAGCGAGCCGCCTGTCCATCGGCCGTCCGATTCCCCGGTGCTGAAAGGGCGTCTTCTCTTCTGGTCGGGCCGTGCCGGCGATGGGACGTCCGACCGATGGCGGTCGCCACGCGAAATTGAAGGGGTGTGCTGCCGGAATTCGAGGGCGGAAGGGGGGTAGCGGAAAATGCGCAAATTGCGGAAAATCAAAAAAACGGCGGGACAGGCCCGC
>Ga0194131_10006523_pt1 | contig 16190 bp, 14 predicted proteins | sample TA2KigO120mmetaG_FD_148631 | JGI IMG/M metagenome (GOLD analysis project Ga0194131, IMG submission 148631) | Freshwater microbial communities from Lake Tanganyika, Tanzania - TA2015053 Kigoma Offshore 120m | ecosystem: Environmental > Aquatic > Freshwater > Lake | place: Tanzania: Lake... | reverse complement strand
CGCCTTCAGCTCGGACACGGGCAGGTGCAGGCCGCGCGCGAGCCCCGCCAGTTGCAAGCGCTCCAGCCGGAACGGCGTGCCGCCGAACGCCGCGAGCTTCGAGCGCACGAGCGCTTCGTCGAGCCCAGCGCCCGAAGCCTCCGCGAGCGCGCTCGCGCTCTGCGCGAAAGCAGTTGCGTGTCCGCAGCGCGCGCTGGCGCGCAGCAACTCACCGGCGCGACCTTCGAGCGTGAGCGCGATCGCGAGCCGCCCCGTGGGTTCGCCCAGCCCGAGCGCGCGCTCGATTTCGCGCGCGATCGAGGGATCGCCGGAAATCCACGCCAGCTGGCCCGGCTCGACGCGCCCGAGATCCGGGCCGGGCACGCCGAACCACAGGCGCCAGCCAGAGTCCGTGCGCTCGCAGCGGAAGATCGGACCGCCCTGCTCGTGCTTGTCTTCGGGGTTGCCCGCGTCGAACACGACGCCCATGCCGGCGCGCACCTCGATCTCCTCGGGCGCCGGACCATCGCTCGCGCTGTCCGAGCCGCCAAATCCCCGCAGTGCCGCCGCGGGTGTACCCTGCGGGCCGCCCGCGCGCGAGAGCGCTGCGAGGCCGCCGGTCCACGGACGCCCGGCGAGGTCGCGCTCGATCCACACGCAGGCGCCCTCGACGCGCTCGACCACGCCGAGATAGAGGCCGCGGTGCTTGGGGAAACGCCCCTCGACGAGCGTCTGATGGTCGCTGCCACCGAGGAAGCCATCGCTGAAGCCGCGCGTGTAGGAGAGCGTGGCGCGCAGGAGATCGCGCCGCACGCGCGCGAGCGCTGGCTCGCCCTGCGCGAGCGCGTCCACGTAGTGCCGGTAGGTCTCGGTCGCCGTCGCCACATAGGTCGCGTTCTTCTGGCGCCCTTCGATCTTGAGCCCGTGCACGCCGATGCGCGCGAGTTCCTCGACCGCGCGCACTCCGGCCAAGTCCTTCGGGCTCAGGAGATACTTCACATCGCCGAGCTCGCGCTGCTCGCCGTCGACCACGAGGTCGTAGGGCATGCGGCAGGACTGCGCGCACTCGCCGCGATTCGCGGAGCGCCCGCCCCAGGCCTCGCTCGTCAGGCACTGCCCCGACCACGACACACACAGGGCGCCGTGGATGAAGACCTCGAGCTCGAGGTCCGTGCCCTTCGCGAGCAAGGCGATCTCGTCGACCGAGAGCTCGCGCGGCACGACAACGCGCGTGGCGCCGAGCGAGCGCGCGAACTGGGCACCCTCGGCGCTCGAGATCGTCATCTGCGTGCTGGCGTGGATCTCGAGCGCGGGGCATGTCGCGCGGGCGATGCGCGCCACGGCTGGATCCTGCACGATGAGCGCATCGACGCCCGCGCCAGCGGCGAGCCGAACGATGCGCTCGACATGCTCGAGCTCAGGCTCGAACACCAGCGTGTTGAGCGCGAGGTAGGCGCGCGCCCCGGCGCGATGGATGCGAGCGACCGTCTCGACGAGCCGCTCGGCGGTGAAGTTTCCGGCGCGCGCGCGGGCGTTGAAGCCCTCGGAGAGCCCGAAGTACACGCTGTCCGCGCCCGCCCACAGCGCCGCGGCGAGCGCCGCGTCGTCCCCGGCCGGTGCGAGCACTTCCGGCCTGCGTTCCCCTCCGCGTTCCATGGCGCTCGACGGTAGCATCCCGTGCATGCCTCGTCAGCGCGATTGCACACCGCCCCCGCCGCGCGAGCTCGTCCGCGCGCGCCGCAAGATGGACCGTGCCAACGCGCGCCTCGTCGCCGCGCTCGACGCGCGCGCGCGGGTCGCCCGCGAGATCGGCGCGCTCAAGCGCCGCCTCGACTTGCCCGCTTCCGATCCGCGTCGCGAGTGCGAGATGCTCGCGCTCGGGCTGCGCGAGGCACCGGAGGGATTCTCGCGCGCCGCGCTCTCGCGCATCCTGAAGAGCGTGTTCCGCGAGTCGCGCGCGATCGTGCGCGAGAGTACGCGGCGCTGAGCCAGCACTTCGCGTTCCTCGGCTCGCCATCCGCGACGCCCGCGCGCGGCCGCGAGCTCTCGCGCGTCACTCGCCCGCGACGAACGGATCGGTGTGACCGGCCGCGAGGCACGCCGCGCGCGTGTCGAGGGCGAGCTTGGTGTAGCGCCCGCTCGTGCGTCGCACGATCTCGAGCTCGCGCTCGGTGAGCTCGCGCTTGACGACACCCGGGACGCCGACGACGAGCGAGCGCGGCGGCACACGCATGCCCTCGCGCACGAGCGCGCCCGCGGCGATGAGCGCCTCGGCTCCGATGCGCGCTCCGTCGAGCACGCGCGCGCCGATCCCGATCAGCGCGCCATCCTCGACCACGCAGCCGTGCAGCGTCGAGTGGTGCCCGATCGAGACGCGCGCGCCGACCACCACCGGCCACTCGCCCAAGGTGCCATGGAGCACGGCGCCGTCCTGCACATTCGACTCTGCCCCGATGCGGATCGAGTTCACATCGCCGCGCACGACGGCCGCGTACCAGATCGAGACGCGCGGCCCGAGTTCGACATCGCCGACCAGCGAGCAGCTCGGCGCGAGGAACACGCCGGGTGCGCAGCGCGGCGCGAGGGATCCATAGGGCAGGACGAGGGCTTGCATCGGGGTGGCTCGCGCGAGGGGAAGGCGGGTCGGGGGCGTTGTCCGACGCGTGAGGTTAACCACGCGAGCGCCCCATCGAGCGCCCCATCGCAGGCGTTGAGGCCCTTGACCCCTTGTTGCGACAAGTTCGCAACGGCATAGTGAGCGCCGATGAGCCGCAAGTCTCCGCTCGCCGCCGTGGGTAGCGCAGCCGCGCTCGAGCGCGCCATCGCGGCGCTGCGCGCGCGCGGCCGCCCGCTCACGCTGCAGCGCCGCGCGATCCTCGAGCGCTTCATCGACTGCACGGACCACCCCGCCGCCGACACGCTGCATGCGGATGTGGCCGCGCGCGTGCGAGGGCTCTCGCGCGCGACGGTCTACCGCACGCTCGAGACGCTCGTCGAGCTCGGCCTCGCCGTGCGCATCTCCCACCCGGGCTGGGAGCAGCGCTACGATCCGCGCACCGATTTGCACCACCACCTCGTGTGCGAGTCCTGCGGCGCCGTGTTCGACCACGAGTCGCCCGCCCTCGACCACCTGCCGCGCCCCGCCCGCTCGAGCGGCTTTCTCGCGCAGGGCTACAGCGTGCAGTTCCGCGGCCGGTGCGCCGCGTGCACGCGCTCCACCGAACGCCGGCGCCCCGCGCCGCGCAGGAACGGGGCGTGAGTCCCTCGCGCTCCCTCGCAGACTTATCCCTCCAACCCCTCCATCCACAGCAAGGAAACCATGGCCAACCTGAAGGGCTCGAAAACCCACGCCAACCTGAAGGCCGCATTCGCCGGCGAGAGCCAAGCCAACCGCCGCTACCTGTACTTCGCGAAGGTCGCCGATGTCGAGGGCTACCCCGAAGTCGCCGGCAACTTCCGCGACACCGCCGAAGGCGAAACGGGGCACGCGCACGGCCACCTCGACTTCCTGAAGAAGGCCGGCGACCCGGCCACCGACCTGCCGATCGGCGACACGGTCCTCAACCTCAAGGCCTCGGTCGCGGGCGAGACCCACGAGTACACCGACATGTACCCGGGCATGGCGAAGGCCGCGCGCGAAGAAGGCTTCGCCGAGATCGCCGACTGGTTCGAGACGCTGGCCAAGGCCGAGAAGGCCCACGCCGGCAAGTTCACGGCGATGCTCAAGTCGATCTCCTGATCGTACGAGCGTTCCGTTCGAGCGCGGCCGGCGCCCGGTGCGACCGGGTGTCGGCCGCGCGTGCTTTCCAGCAGTCTTCCGCACGCTCCAGCGAACCATGAGCCAAGCCCACTCCGAGCCCGATGCTGGCCACCGAGCGAGTCCTGCGCACGGCCCTTCCGACATCGCACACGCGCCGATCTCGTACACGCCGACCGACGGCCTGTGCTACGACCCGAGCGAGCCCGCGTACTGGGAGGCCGGACTGCTGCGCAAGGAGCTCGAGCGCGCCTTCGACCTGTGCCACGGGTGTCGCATGTGCTTCAAGTACTGCGACAGCTTCCCGGTGATGTTCGATCTGATCGACACGCAGCACGCGGGCGATGTGCGCAAGCTCACCGAGCCCGAGGTGAACCGCGTCGCCGACGCGTGCTTCCAGTGCAAGCTGTGCGATGTGCAGTGCCCGTACACGCCGCGCGACGGCCACGAATTCCAGCTCGACTTCCCCAAGCTCATCCACCGCCATCAGGCCGTGCGCGCGAAGAAGGACGGCGTCAAGCTGCGCGACCGCGTGCTCGGCGATCCCGACTTGGCCGGTGCCGCCGCGCGCGCGAGCTTCGGCCTCGCGAACACCATGAACCGCGTCGGGCTGCACCGCTGGTTCATGGAGAAGACGCTCGGCATCCACCGCGACAAGCTGCTGCCGGACTTCGCGGCGACGACCTTCGAGCGCCTCGCCGCGGAGGCCGGCAAGGTGCTCGAGCAGCCCGGCTCCGAGACGGTGCTCTTCCAGACCTGCTACGTGCAGAACAACGAGCCGCAGATCGGGTGCGACACGCTCGAAGTGCTGGACAAGAACAAAGTCGGCAGCGGCTGCGTCAAGGGGCTCGCCTGCTGCGGCATGCCCGCGTGGGAGCACGGCGACCTCGAGACGCTGCGCAAGAACGCTCACCACAACCTCGACCTGCTCATGCCGCATGTCGAAGCCGGCGCGAAGGTGCTCGCCATCAACCCGACCTGCTCGATGATGATGCGGCGCGAGTACCCCGAGCTGCTCGAGGGCCCCGACCGCGAGCGCGCGAAAAAGCTCGCCGCGGCCGTGCGCGACCCGAGCGAGTACCTGTGGTCGATCCGCGAGGAAGAGCGCTTCAACACCGACTTCCTCTCGACGCCGGGCGAGAGCGTGGCCTACCACGCGCCGTGCCACCTGCGCGCGCAGGCGATCGGCTTCCGCGGGCGCGACCTGCTGCGCAAGATCCCCGGCGTCGTGCCGCGCATGGTGATGGAGTGCTGCGGGCACGACGGGACCTACGCGATGAAGGTCGAGGGCTTCGAGCCCAGCCAGCGCTACGGCAAGAACTCCTTCGAGGGCATGCAGGCCGCGGAGAGCGAGGTCTGGGCGACCGACTGCCCGCTCGCCGCGATCCAGTTCGCCCAGCACGCGGGCACCAAGCCCATGCACCCCATGTCGATCCTCGCGCGCGCCTACCGCGCCGACGGCTTCGCGCAGCGACTGCCGCGGGCGGACTGAGAGCGGCCGCAGCGGGTGCGAGCCGCCGCTCGCGTCAAGATTCGATCAAGATCGCCGTCATTTCGCTTTCCGATGCCGCTGCGCACTTGATGAATCGGGGACGCGAACGTCATCCTGCGCGCCGCCTCTCCACCCAAGGAGCCCCCTGCATGGCCTTCCGCCTGTTCCCCCGCAACGAGGAGTTCTTCGACCTCTTCGACGAGTCCGGCGCCCGGATCGTCGAGGTCGCGAAGGCGTTTCAGAACCTGCTCAAGGACCCGCCGCACTTCCGCGAGAACGCGCGGGCGGTGAAGGAGATCGAGAACCAGACCGATCGCGTCACGCACCGCGGTCTGGAGATGCTCTACCAGACCTACATCACGCCCATCGACCGCGAGGACATCCACGCGCTCGTGACGCGCCTCGACGATGTCGTCGACTACATCGACGCCTGCGCCCAGCGCTTCGTGATGTTCGGGATCGAGAACGTCCCCGACGAGCTCCATGCCCAGGCCCAGGTGCTCGTGCTCATGACCGAGCGCCTGCAGGTCACGATTCGCGGCCTGCGCGACATGAAGAAGATCCCGGAGATGAAGTCGTCGCTGCTCGAGCTCTCCAAGCTCGAGAACGAGGGCGACCAGATCTTCCGCGGCGTGCTGGCGAAGCTGATCGCGAACGAGCGCGCGGCGCAGCACAAGGATCCGGTGAAGCTGATCGTGATGAAGGAGCTGCACGAGATCACCGAGGCGGCCCTCGACAAGTGCTCCAGCGTCGGCCACGTGATCGAAGCGATCATCCTCAAGAATGGCTGATCCGACGATCCTGATCATCGCCGTGGTCATCGCGGCGCTGCTCTTCGACTACACCAACGGGTGGAACGACTCGGCCAACGCGATCGCCACCGTGGTCTCGACGCGCGTGCTCAGCCCGAGCAGCGCGGTGCTGCTCGCCGCCGCGCTCAACTTCGGCGGCGCGCTGGTCTCGACCAAGGTTGCCCAGACCATCGGCGGCGGCCTCGTCGACAAGGAATCGGTGACACAGACCGTCGTGCTCGCGTCCATGATCGGCGCCGCCAGTTGGGTCTCGGCCATGACATGGCTCGGCATGCCGATCTCTGGCTCGCACTCGCTGATCGGCTCGCTCATCGGCTCCGCAACGATGGCGAGGGGCTCGGACGTCGTGAACTTCGCCGGTGTCCAGAAGACCCTGGTGGCGATGCTCGTGTCTCCCATCGCGGGCCTGGTGTTCGGCTTCCTCTTGATGTGGGCCCTGCTGTGGATCGTGCGACGCTGGTCGCCGCGCAAGGTCAGCAACACCTTCGGCAAGGCGCAGCTCCTGAGCGTGTCGTGGATGGCGTGGGAGCACGGCAACAACGACGCCCAGAAGGTCATGGGCGTGATCACGCTGGCGCTCTTCGCCGGCAAGTTCCAGACCGACATGGAAGTGCCGCTGTGGGTCAAGCTGGCCTGCGCCACCGTGATGGCGCTCGGCACCGCAGCGGGCGGCTGGAAGGTGATCAAGACGCTCGGCTCGGGTCTGATCAAGATCCAGCCCATCCACGGCTTCGCGGCCGAAACTGCGGCGAGCGCCACGCTGGGCGTCGCGGCCTACATGGGCGTGCCCGTCTCGACCACGCACACGATCACCGGCTCGATCATGGGCGTCGGCGCCACCAAGCGGCTCTCCGCCGTGCGCTGGGGTCTGGGCAGCAAGATCCTGCTGGCATGGGGCCTGACCCTGCCCGCGACCGCGATCCTCGCCGCGCTGTCCTACCGCGTTCTGAACCTCGTGTTCGGACTGGTCTAGAGCTTCGCGCGACGCGAGCGGACCACACGGGCCTGGCGCGGATCACTCCCACGCCCTGCCCGCTGGGCTCGTGGAGAGCGGTGGGCCTGCTAGGCCGCGACCGAGACGCGCCGCAGGAGCGAGAGCGTGACCGTGATGAAGCGGTCCTTGGCGTCGCACACCGGCAGGTCGGCGAGCTCGAAGTCCACCGACATCGCGTGCATGCCGCGCGCGAAGTGCAGTGAGTAGCTCGCGCCCATGATCACCGACGGCACCGAGATGTTCTCCATCTCGAAGGATGTGCCCGTGAGCAGCTCCTTGACGCGCCCCGCGACCATGTTGCCGATCTCGCCGATCGCGTCGATGACCTCGTGGTCGACGGTGGCGCACCGCTCGCCGAGCAGGGCTCCCGCCACATGCAGCAGCGCGCGCTCGGACATCGAGGTCGCGCAGGTGCCGTTGGTCTCGCCCACCATGCCGACCATCACGGAGCTGGGGCGCGAGGCGGTGCACCAGCGCGGAGCTCCCACCGGCGGCGGCTGGAGCCCGGTCATGGAGAGCCCCTCCGCCGTTCCGCGGATGACGGCTTCGAGCAGGATGAGATCGAGCTGCAGGAGTTCGAGCTTGTCGGTGTCGCTGTCGGCGACCGTTTCGCGCGTGAAGTCGTCGTCGCAGCAGCCGATGTCGTCGCGCGCTCTCAAGGACGGAACCACGAAAAGAGGCGAGGGCAAGCAGCCAGAACAAGCCCGAGAGGGCGGCGGAGCCGCAGCGAGCGGCCCTGTGTCTGCGGCCGGGGCGGTTCGAGAGTTGGATTCCCCCGCGTCTTCCAGTGGTTCTCTGTCCGCACGCTCGCGGATGTTGCGATGCAGAGTAGAGGCGCCCACGCACCAGCAATGCCGGGCCGAGGTCCATACCGTGCGTCGGGAAAAGTGCGTAGCTGCGGCGCGCGCTCGTGGTCGCCACTCGCTATCGTCTCGCGCCGCGCGCGACTGACGTGCAGCGCGCGCGAGAGGACCTCGACACCGTGGCAGCCAAGAAGAACGAGACGAAGCGGCAGGAACCGAAGGCCAAGGCCGCGGCGAAGCCGTCGGACCGAGAGCACCGCTTTGAGGCGAAGCGCAGCAGGGCAGCGGTCCGGCCGAGCGAGCCCGACGAGGCGCCCGACGAGCCCGCGCCGGCGCGCGCCGCGGCACCCGCGCGCAAGGGGCGCGGCAAGCCGCCCTTCGATCCCTCGGCGGCGCTCCTCGAAGCGTGGTCCACGCACGAACGCATCCAGCAGTTCCTGCTCGAGCGGCTGGATCCGCAAGCCTGGGGCGCGCTCGCGCCGATCGGCAAGGGCCGCACGATTCGCGGCGTCGTCGCGCACATGCACAATGTGCGGCTGCTGTGGCTCGCAAACCACGCGCCCGAGATCGCCGCTCCCGCGCGCCTCGACCGCGAGACCGTGACGCTCGAGGATGCGCGCGAGGCTCTGGCCGCGAGCGCGCTCGCGCTCACGGAGATGCTGCGGCGAGCGTTCGCGGACAACGGCAAGCTCCCCGGCTTCAAGCCGGACATCGTGAACTTCCTCGCCTACGCGATGGCCCACGAGGCGCACCACCGCGGCCAGATCTGCCTGCTCGCCCGCGCCGTCGGCCGCCCGCTCGAACAGGCCGCCGGGCTGGGGCTGTGGGAGTGGCGCAAGCGCCACGGCGAAGCGCATCCCGAACCGGCGGACTGACGCGGACTCTCGGGTCGCGCGGCTCGAGCTTGTTCGAAGCGCTCGCGCGCGGTCGCGGCCTCACGCCTGGGCGTCGGCCGAGTCCGCGTCCCCAGCGACTGGGCTGTCGGCTGCGCTCGCGTCGTCGTCGCTCGCGGGCGTCTCGAGCAGCTCGCGCAGCACGCTCGTCGCGTAGCAGCCCGGAGGCAGCGAGAAGCGCAGCTCGAGAAACTCGCCGTGCTCGTCGCGCCCCGCCTCGCAGCTCGCTTCGCCGAGCGGAAAGCGCAGCGGACGCCGGCTGCCCTGCCACTGCAGCGGACCGTGGTGCGCGAACGCCTCGGCCGCATGCCCGGCTTCGGCGAGCACCGCCTGCTCGACCTCGAGCGGTCGACCGGCGGGCGCACTCATGCGCGTTCCGAACAGAGGACCGCTGGCCGAGATCTCGAGCCGCGCGGCGCGCTCGCGATCGAGCTCGAGGTCCTTGACGAGGAACACCGCGCCGTTGCGGTGCAGCCACGCCAGATCGCCCTCCTCCACCGTGTCGAGCTGAGCGAGCCGTAGCGCGACCACGCGGTTGAAGAGCCACGACTGGTAGGCCGAGGTGTAGAAGCGCAGGAAGCTGCGGTCGAGCGCGTACAGCGCGCGGCGCGCATTGCCGCCGCTCTTGCCCATGGCACGGCACAGGCGAATGCAGGGCCGGAAGTTGCCCGGCCACGCGTCCGCCGCACCGAGGTAGTCGCCGCGGTCGTAGCGCTCGCGCGCTTCTCGAATGCGGCCGCGATCGTGCGCTCCTGCGCGTCCGGCGATCCACGCGACGGCCTCCTCGTGCTCGCCGAGCAAGAGCGCGCGACCGACCTTCCACGTGTCGCCGCGCAGGCCGAAGCGCTGCTCGCCAAAGTAGTTGGGCACGCCGCGCCGCGCGAGCACATCGAGCAACGCGCGCGCGCCCGCGAGCTCGTTCGCGCCGACTCCGCGCAGGCGCAGCTCAAAGCGATTTCCTCTCAGATGACCAACGCGCAGCTTGTTGCGATGCCGCGCGGCCGCGCGCACCGCGATGCCCTTGAGCTCGAGCGCGAGCAAGCGCTCGGGATCGAGTCCCGAACCTGAGAGCGCCTGCACGCTCAGCCACTGGCGCGTGACGCCCTGCGCGTCCTTGAGGCCCGCGATCCCGATGGCGCGCGGTTCGAGGCCCAGCGTCCGACCGAGCCGCGCGAGCGCCTCGTGCGTCGAGATCCCGCGCTTCTCGACCTCGAACAGCACATGCTCTCCCTCTCCGCAGGCCTCGTAAGCGGGGAGCTCGGTGACTCGGAAGTCATCGGGGCGTTCCTTGTAGCGGCCCGGGAGGCGCGGCAACTCGGCGCACAGGAGCGGCCAGACGGGGGCTTCGGTCATGGATGCGGAAGTTCGGGATAGCACGAGGCGCACGACTTGACGGCCCGCTCAATGTAAGTTGAAAAGCCAACTGGGGTTCGTTGTACTCTACCTCTTAGTTGCGCCCCGCCCGCGGCCCACTCGCAGCCCCCATGTCCTCGATCGCCATCGCAGCGCTCCTCCTCGCTCTCCCGCAAGGGTCACAGCAGTCCACTCCGCAGGAACCCGCGTCGCAGGAGGCGCGGGCTCCGCAGGGGCAGCCAGCCCAGCGAGCGGCCGCGCCGAGCGTGCCGCCGAGCGTTCCAGATCAGGTTCCCGTCCGGAGGCCGCAGCGCGAGCCCAACCTCGGCGTCGACCCGGCCTCGTCGATCGTGCCTTGGAGCGCCACGGCGCGCCGCGTGCCGATCGAGGGCGAGGAGCCGGCGTCGCTCGAGGAGCTGACCGAGTGGGTCAGCACGGGTTGGAGCGCCTCGCTCCACGGCTACATCCGCACATCCTACCTCGTCGGGAACGCTGCCAGCGACCCCGGCGAAACGGAGAGCTTCTCCTTCGACAGCCTGCGCCTGTTCATCGATGCGCGCGCCGGCGACTGGCACTTCCACACGGCTGTGCGCGGCGAGCGCGGACTGGACCTGCAGCCCTACGGGCAGCCGAACTCCGCGTCCGTCCAGCGCATGCCCGAGATGTGGGCGCTCTACGACTTCGCGGAGAGCTTCCACTTCCGCATCGGCCGCTTCCGCGCGCCGCTGCTCTCCTCCGCGATGATGGAAGAAAATGGCATGGTGCTCGGCTACCGCAGCTTGCAAGGCCGCGAGTGGGAGCGCGACCGCTACCAGCCGGGCGTGCAGATCGACGGCCAGATCGGCGACTTGCGCGGCTGGTTCGCCATCCAAGACGGCGAGGACCAGATCGGCGAGAATCTCGCCTTCACGCTCAAGGGGCAGTGGGATGTCCTCGGCGGCGGCACGCCCCAGCAGTATCAAGGCGCCTTTGGCGCGAGCGATGAGTTCGCGCTCACCGTCGGCGGTGGCCTGCACTACGACTTCGAAGACGACAACTATTCCAGACAGCTGTTGGATGCCCGCCTGACGCACGGCCCTTTCTACTTCGGCATCGAAGCCATCGACATGGGCAATGGCCTCTTCAAAGATATCTCCGCGTCCCTGATCGCATCCGCGATGGTGACCGACGAACTCGAGCTCGCCGTGGGCTTCGAGGACATCCCGCGCCCGACGGGCGGCGATCTGTGGCGCGTGGCCACCACGTGGTACATCGACGGCCGAAACGCAAAGGTGCAGGCCAGCTACAACACAGCCGATGTGCGGGTGCCGGGTCTCACCGGCGACGCGTTCATCGTCGGCTTGACGATCGGATTCTGAACGCGTCCGCGGCGCGCGAGCGACCATGGATGCGCTGTTCATGCCGCCGCTTGTGTGCTTCCTGCTCGCGGCAGCGGGCGTGCTCGTCCGTCGCGCGCGACCACGACTCGCGCACGGCCTGTGGAGTGCCGCCGCCCTCTCGCTGCTCGCGCTCTCGCTCCCGCTCGTCTCCGGCCACTTACTGCGCGCGCTGCAGCCCGAGCGAGCGCTCGATCTCTCGCGCGACGCCCAGGCGGCCCGCGCGATTCTCGTGCTCGCTGGAGACACGCAGCTCGAGGCGCCGGAGTACGGCGGCGCGACCTGCGGCCCGCTGACGCTCGAGCGCCTGCGCTACGCCGCATACCTCGCGCGCGCGAGCGGACTTCCGATCTGCGTCTCCGGTGGACCGCCGCGCTCCGGCGAGACTTCGCACGCCGCGATGATGAAGGCCGTGCTCGAGCGTGAGTTCCAAGTCGCCGTGGCCTGGCAGGAGCCGTGGTCCGACACCACGCGCGAGAACCTGCGCCTCTCGAAGGTGGTGCTCGCGGAGCAGGGCATCGACACGGTGCTGCTGGTCACGCACGCTTGGCACATGCCGCGCGCGCTCGCGGAGAGCGAGCGCCACGCCCTCGCCGCGATTCCCGCCCCCACGGGCTTTCGCGCGCGGCCCGCGCTCGCGGAGGCCTCGAGCTGGATCCCGAGCGCCAAGGCCCTGCGCGAGAGCGCCTGGGCCCTGCACGAGTGGCTCGGACGCGCGTGGTACGCGCTCACGAGCAGCGTCGGCGACTAGGACTCGCGGCCCAGCATCGGCACATCGACATGGCGCTCGCGCGCGCAGGTCAACGCCTCGTCGTAGCCCGCGTCGACATGACGGATCACGCCCATGCCCGGATCCGCCGTCAGCACCGCGCGAATCGCCTCGGCGGCCTCGGCGCTGCCATCGGCGACCGTGACCTGCCCGGAGTGCAGCGAGTAGCCGATGCCGACGCCGCCGCCGTGGTGGAAGCTCACCCACGCGGCGCCCGAGGCGATGTTGACCATCGCGTTGAGGATGGCCCAGTCGGCCACCGCGTCCGTGCCGTCCTTCATGGCCTCGGTCTCGCGATTGGGGCTCGCCACCGAGCCGCAATCGAGGTGGTCGCGGCCGATCACGATCGGCGCCTTCAGCCGCCCCGTGCGCACGGCGTCGTTGAAGGCGAGTCCGGCCTTGGCGCGCTCGCCGTAACCCAGCCAGCAAATGCGCGCCGGAAGGCCTTGGAACTTCACGCGCTCGCCGGCGAGCCGCAGCCAGCGCGCGAGCGAGCGCTTGTGGGGAAACAGCTCGAGCAGCATCTGGTCGGTGGTCGCGATGTCGGCCGGATCGCCCGAGAGCGCGACCCAGCGGAAGGGCCCGAGGCCTTCGCAGAACAGCGGGCGGATGTACTTCGGCACGAAGCCCTCGAAGTCGAAGGCGTTGGCGAGCCCGGCTTCCTTGGCGTGACCGCGCAGGTTGTTGCCGTAGTCGAAGGTGTCGGCGCCGCGGCGCTGCAGCTCGATCATGAGCTCGCAGTGGCGCACCATCGTGCGGAACGACTCGCGCTGGTAGCGCGTCGGATCGCTCGCGCGCAGCTCGAGCGCGGCCGCGTAGCTCATGCCGTCCGGCACATAGCCGCCGAGCGGATCGTGCGCGCTGGTCTGGTCGGTGAGCACATCGGGCACGATGTTGCGCTCGATCAATCGCGCGAGCAGCTCGGTCGCGTTGCACAGCACGCCGATCGACTTCGCGACGCCTTCCTGCTTGAGCGCAAGCGCCGTGTCGATCGCGCGGTCGATGTCGTCGATGCGCATGTCGAGGTAGCGGGTGTCGAGCCGCTTTTGGATGCGGCCGGAGTCGACCTCGGCGACCAGCGCGGTGGCCTCGTTCATGGTCGCGGCGAGCGGCTGCGCGCCACCCATGCCGCCAAGGCCTCCGGTCACGACGAGCCGGTGCTTCAGGCTCCCGCCGAACAGCCGATTGGCGGCCGCCGCGAAGGTCTCGTAGGTGCCCTGCAGGATCCCCTGCGTGCCGATGTAGATCCACGAGCCGGCCGTCATCTGGCCGTACATCATCTTGTTCTCGGCCTCGAGCTGGCGGAAGTGCTCCCAAGTGGCCCACTTGCCGACCAGGTTCGAGTTCGCGATCAAGACGCGCGGCGCGCGCGCGTGGGTCTTGAACACGCCGACGGGTTTGCCCGACTGCACGAGCAGCGTCTCGTCGGCCTCGAGCCGTCGCAGCGTCGCGACGATCGCCTGAAAGCTCGGCCAATCGCGGGCCGCCTTGCCGCTGCCTCCGTACACCACGAGGTTGGAGGGGTCCTCCGCCACCTCGGGGTCGAGGTTGTTCATCAACATGCGCAGCGCGGCTTCCGCCGCCCAGCTCTTGCAGGTCATCTCGCGCCCGCGCGGCGCGCGCTGGGGACCGGTCGGAATCGTGGACATGCCGGGGAGAATCGCTGAAGGTGCCATTGCGGCGGACAGTTTAGCAGCGCCCTCGCGCGGCTTGCTCGGCACACTCTCCCAAGCCAAGCTAGCGCCCGCGGCGCGAGCGACGAGCCGATCGGACCGAGCGGCGCAACCACGAAAACGAGCGACACATGACCAAACGAGCATGGCTGGGCCCGGAGCGGCTCCGCACGCGGCTGCTCGCGTGTGCCGCGCTGATCGCACTCGCGACGGGCACGCTGCTGCGCCTCACGCTGACCCTCGAGAGCCACAGCAGCCTCGCCGGGCTGCCCTTCAGCCTCGCCTACGGAGCGTTTTCCGACTTCGCGACGGCGTTGGTGCTGCTCGCTCCGCTCGCGCTGCTGCTGTGGCTCGCGCCCGAGCGCTGGCTGGCGCGCCCCTCGTTCCGCCATGTCCTTCTGGCCCTCATCTGTGTCGCCGTCGCCTTCGAGGCCTTCGTCGAGTACTTCTTCTTCGAGGAGTTCAACGCGCGCTTCAACAACATCGCGGTGGACTATGTGCTGTTCCCCGACGAGGTCGTGGGCAATGTGTTCGAGAGCTACAATGTGCCCCTGTGGACCGGACTGGCGCTGGCCATCGGCGTCCTCTGCGCGGCGCTCGTCGCGCCGCTGCACCGCCAGCTCGCCTGTGCCCCCATGTCGTGGAGAGAGCGCCTCCTCGCCATGGGACGGGTGCTCGTTCTCGCGGCGGCATCGGTGTTCGTGCTCGTGGTGCTGCCGCGCGAGACGCGTGCCAACCGGATCGAGAACGAGATCGCGGCCTGTGGTCCCGTGCAGCTGTGGCGCGCGTTCTGGACGGCCGAGCTCGACTACCCGCTCTACTACCACACGCTCCCCCGCCAGCAGGCCCGCGCTCGCGCGGCGAGCGTGCTCGGCTTCCCGCCTCCGACCGAGGCCGAGCTCGAGTCGGGGCCCGAGAGCTTTCGGCTCCAGCGCGAGGTCGGGGCCGCGAGCGGCGCTCGAAGCGTGCCGCAAGTCGTGGTCGTGATCGAGGAGAGCTTGGGTTCGGACTTCGTCGGGGCACTCGACGGCGAGAAGAACTGCACGCCGCGCCTCGACGCACTCGTTCCCAACGGCCTGTTGCTGCGCCACCTCGTCGCCAACGGCAATCGCACCGTGCGCGGCCTCGAGGGCGTGCTGTGCTCCTTCGTGCCGCTGCCCGGCGACTCGATCGTCAAGCGCCCGAGCTCGCAAGGCGTGACCACGCTCGCCACGGTCTTCGCGCACGCGGGCTACGACACGGCCTTCTTCTACGGTGGATTCGGCGTTTTCGACCACATGAAGCCGTTCGCGCTCGGCGCGGGCTACGCGGAGTTCGTCGAGCAGTCCGACATGCCCGAGGAGGCCTTCACCACCGTCTGGGGCGCGGCGGACGAGTACATCTTCGACACGCTCGTCGAGCGACAGCTGCGGCAGCGCGAGCAGGGACGAGCGTTCTTCGCGACGCTGCTCTCGGTCTCGAACCACAAGCCCTACCGCGTGCCCGAGGGACGCGTCGAGTGGCCCGCGAACACCAAGCCCAACCGCGAGCTCGCGGTGCGCTACGCCGACTGGAGCATCGGGCACTACATCGAGCTCCTGCACCAGCACGGACTCGCCGAGGACACGCTGGTGCTCGTCGTCGGCGACCACGGCGCACGCGTCTACGGCAAGGAGGAGATCCCGACCCACAGCTACCGCATCCCGGCGCTGTTCCTCGGCGTCGAACCCGCCCTGCGCGGCCAGAGCATCGAGCGCCTGTGCTCGCAGATCGACCTCGCGCCGACGCTGATCGAGCTGGCCGGACTGCGCGCCAAAGTGCCGTTTCTCGGCGTTTCGCTGCTCGGCCTGCCCGCCGACGGAGGTCGCGCCTTCGTCCACCACAACCGCGACATCGGCATCCTCGTCGACGATGCGCTGGTGGTGCTGCAACTCCAGCACGCTGTCGCCTTCTACGAGCGCTCCGGCCGCGCGGATCACGACTTCCGGCGAGTGGGCCCCAGCGTCGCTTCGCCGCGGCTGCGCGCGCTCGCCGACGATGCCGCCGCCGTGTTCGGGACCGCCTACGAGCTCTATCAGGACCGCGCGCTCGACTTCCCCGAGCAGCCCTCGCGCGCGGCGATCGAGCCCGTCTCACCGCGCTAGGCCGTCGATCGCGCGCGCAGCCGCGCTTCCTCGCTGCGCCGCAAGACGAGCTCGTACAGGGCCAGCGCGACCAGCCAGCACACCAGCGCCGTGGTCAGCACGTGGCTCAGAAAGTGCGCGCCCTGCAGCATGCGACCGAAGCCGAGCAGCGCGCCGTAGCCGAGCC
>Ga0194131_10006521_pt1 | contig 16192 bp, 8 predicted proteins | sample TA2KigO120mmetaG_FD_148631 | JGI IMG/M metagenome (GOLD analysis project Ga0194131, IMG submission 148631) | Freshwater microbial communities from Lake Tanganyika, Tanzania - TA2015053 Kigoma Offshore 120m | ecosystem: Environmental > Aquatic > Freshwater > Lake | place: Tanzania: Lake... | reverse complement strand
AACCTCGTGCGGAGCTGGGGCGGCCCTGGCGCCGGCTACGACTGGCCCGATAACAACCACGGCATCTTCGTCGATCAGGCCGGCAACGTCTGGATCGGCGGCAACGGCCCCGGCGACTCGCACATCCTCAAGTTCACGCGCGACGGCAAGTTCCTCGCGCAGTACGGCACGCCCAACGCGCGCGCCGCCGGCAAGGACGCGCAGGGACAGCCGACCTTCGCGCGCAACAGCCACGACATGACGAGCTTCGGCCGCGTGGCCGAGGTCGTCATCGAGCCGAAGGCGAACGAGGCGTACCTGGCCGACGGCTACTTCAACAAGCGCGTGGCGGTGCTCGACGCGGCGAGCGGCACGATGAAGCGCTACTGGGGCGCCTACGGCAGCAAGCCGGACGACTCGCTCGACAACGGCCCGTACGACCCGGCCGCGCCGCCGGCCAGGCAGTTCCGCAACCCGGTGCACTGCGCCGACGTGTCGAACGACGGCTTCGTCTACGTCTGCGACCGCGTCAACGACCGCCTGCAGGTGTTCCGCACCGACGGCACGTTCGTGAAGGAAGTGTTCCTGGCGAAGAACACGCGGCTGTCGGGATCGGTCTGGGACGTCGCGTTCTCGCGCGACGCGCAGCAGCGCTATCTGTACGTCGCGGACGGGATCAACGACCGCGTCTACGTGCTGCAGCGCGACACGCTGGAGCTGCTCACCAGCTTCGGCAGCGGCGGCCGTCAGCCCGGCCAGTTCTACGGCGTGCACAGCATCGCCGTCGACTCGCAGGGCAACATCTACACGACGGAAACCTGGGAAGGGAAGCGGCTGCAGAAGTTCGTGAACCGCGGCGTCGGGCCCGTCACCCGGCTCCACCAGGGCACCGTCTGGCCGAATACCGGCACACGTTGAGGCACGACATGCGAAGACGTCTCGTCCTGGGCGCCGTGCTGGCGCTCGGCGTGCTGTCGATGGCGGCGCGCGCGGCGCAGCTCGCGCCGGTGAAGCCGTCCGCCGCGGCGATCGACGTGGAGAAGCTGGCGGGCAACCTGTTCGTGCTGCGCGCGCCGGGCAGCGGCGGGGCGACGGCGGTGTTCGTCATGGGCAACGGCGTGATGCTGGTGGACACCAAGGTCAGCGGCTGGGGCCCGTCGATGCTCGAGACGATCAAGACCCTCACCGACAAGCCCGTCACCACCATCGTCAACACGCACACGCACTTCGACCACGTGAACGGGAACCCCGAGTATCCAGGCACGGTGGAGATCGTCACCCACGCGAACACGAAGACGTACATGGAGCAGTGGAACCCCGTGTACGGGATCAACGTGGGCGACAACCCGAGTCCATTCAAGGCGAGCGGCGGCCGCGGGCTGCCGACGCGGACGTTCACCGACAGGCTCACGCTCGGGGGTGGCGCGGAGTCGGTTGACCTCTATTACTACGGGCGCGCGCACACCGGCGGCGACACGTACGTCGTCTTCCGGAACGCGCGCGTGCTGCACGCGGGCGACACGTTCCCCAACAAGAACGCGCCGATCATGGACCGCAACAACGGCGGCAGCGGCGTGGCGTACGCCGACACGCTGGCGAAGGCCGCGGCCACGCCGAACGTGGACCGGGTCATCACCGGCCACAGCACGACGGTGTCGGTGGCGGAGCTGAAGGAGTACTCGGACTTCATCCGCGAGTGGGTGGCGTACGTACAAGCGGGCAAGAAGGCCGGCCGCACGGTGGACGAAGTCGTGAGCGCGTGGAAGATTCCCGACCGCTTCAAGGGCTACACGCCGGTGCAGCCGGGCATGGGGAACTGGCGCCCGAACGCACAGGTCATCTGGGACGAGACGCAGTAGGCAGTAGGCAGGAGGCAGGAGGGCGGGCCTCGACGGCCCGCCAGAGGAGGTGCTATGCGCGTCGCGGTGGCGGTGTTCGTCGGCGTGCTCGCCCTCCCTGCCGTCGCAGCGGCTCAAGCTGAAATCGCGGGCACGGTCCGCGACAGCTCGGGCGCGGTCCTGCCCGGCGTCACCGTCGAGGCCGCCAGCCCGGCCCTGATCGAGAAGGTCCGATCCGTCATCACCGACAGCAACGGACAGTACCGCGTCGTCGATCTCCGTCCCGGCGCCTACGTCGTCACGTTCACGCTGCCCGGATTCAGCACGGTGAGGCGCGACGGCGTCGAGCTGTCCGGCGCGGCCATCGCGGTGCTGAACGCGGAGATGCGCGTCGGCGCGCTCGAGGAGACGATTACCGTCACCGGCGAGGCGCCGGTCGTGGACGTGCAGCAGGTCACGCGGCAGCAGGTGATGAACCACGACGTCATCGACACGATTCCCACCGGCCGCAACTACTACAGCCTCGGCGTCCTGATTCCCGGCGTCTCGTCCAACGCCACCGACGTTGGCGGATCGACCGGCGACGCGATGGCGCAGCTCACGGTGCACGGCAGCCGGCCGTCGAGCCAGCGCATCACGCAGAACGGCGTGAGCACGGCGGGGCTCTCGGGGAGCGGCGGGTTCGCAGGCACGGTGCCGAACGTCAACGCCGCGTCCGAGGTGACGATCGACACCAACGCCGCGTCGGCGGAGCTGGCGACCGGCGGCGTGCGCATCAACTTCATCCCGCGCGACGGCGGCAACAGCGTGTCGGGGTCCGTGTTCTTCAACGTCGCGCACGAGGACTTCCTGCGGGCCGACAACTACACGGAGCGGCTGCGGAACCTCGGGTTGACGGCGCCCGGCAACATCAAGAAGAACTGGGACTTCGCGCCCGGCGTCGGCGGTCCGGTGATGCGCGACAAGCTCTGGTACTACCTGACGGCGCGCCACAACGGCGCCCAGAACTACGCCGCGGGCATGTATCACAACCGGAACGCGTGGGACCCGACGAAGTGGACCTACGAGGCCGACACGAGCCGGCCGGCGCTGGCGACCAACGGCGACTGGCAGGCGGCGAAGCTGCGGCTGACGTGGCAGGCCAGCGAGCGGCACAAGTTCGCGGGTGAGTGGGACCAGCAGGCGTACTGCCGCTGCCCCAACGGCATCAGCGGCACCGTGGCGCCCGAGGCGGCACGCGACCGCCGCTTCCCGACGCAGCGGATGCTGATGGCCGAGTGGAGCTCGCCGTTGACGAGCCGGCTGCTGCTGGAGGTCGTCGCCCTCCACCGCAACACCGGCTGGGGCGAGGTGCACCTGCAGCCGTCGGGCTCGCTCGACGATCCCGCAGCGCTCGCGGCGTACCCGAGCATGATCTCGGTCGTCGAGCAGTCCACGGGGCTCCGCTACCGCTCGGCGGAGAACTTCAACAAGAACTACAACGACAACTACTTCTATCGCGGCGCGGTGTCGTACATCACCGGCACGCACACGCTGAAGGTCGGCTTCAACAATACGCAGGGGCAGCTGAACGACCGCACCTACGACTTCCAGCCGGTGAACTACCGCTTCAACAACGGCGTGCCGAACCAGATCACGCTCTGGGCGACGCCCTACCGCAACCAGGCGGAGGAGGACCGCGACCTGGGCGTCTACGCTCAGGACCGCTGGACGCTCGGGCGCCTCGTGCTCATGGGCGGCGTCCGGTTCGACTACTTCAAGACGCACTTCCCCGAGATCCGGCTGGAGCCGGGACCGCTCGTGCCCACGAGGAACCTGACGTTCCCGGCGCAGGACAACCTCGGCTGGAAGGACATCACGCCGCGGTCGGCCGCGTCCTTCGACCTGTTCGGCAACGGGCGCACGGCGCTCAAGGTCACGCTCAACAAGTACCTCGAGGGGCAGGCGCTGGCGACCAACAGCCTCGCCGGCACGCCGAGCCCGTTCCGGACGCTCGTGCTCAGCACCACGCGGTCGTGGACCGACGCCAACCGCAACTTCGTGCCCGACTGCGACCTCGTCGCCGCGCAGGCCAACGGCGAGTGCGGCGCGATGGCGAGCCAGAACTTCGGCCGCGCGGTCCCGGGCGCGCGCTTCGACCCCGACCTGCTCCGCGGCTGGGGGCACCGCTTCTTCAACTGGGAGTTCTCGACGAGCGTCCAGCACGAAATCATGCCGCGGCTCGCCGTGGACGCCGGCTACTTCCGGCGCTGGTTCGGCAACTTCCAGGTTACCGATAACCAGATGCTCGAGTCGTCCGACTTCAACCGCTTCAGCATCACGGCCCCCACCGACCCGCGGCTGCCGGGCGGCGGCGGCTACACCGTCGACGGCCTCTACAACGTCACGCCGTCGAAGTTCGGCCAGGTGCTCGACTACAACACGCTGTCGGACAAGTACGGCAAGCAGACCGAGCACTGGAACGGCGTCGACGTGACGATGCAGCTGCGGGCCGCCGGCGGCGCCATGTTCTCCGGTGGGGTCAGCACCGGCAAGCGGACGACGGACAACTGCGCGATCGTCGCGAAGCTGCCGGAGATGCTCCTGAGCGCGCAGAACCTCACCACCGCCAACAACAACGTCTGGCTGCCCGCGCAGTGGTGTCATCAGGAGGAGCCCTTCCTCACGCAGGTGAAGGGCTTCGGCAGCTACATCGTCCCGCGCATCGACGTGCAGGTCTCGGGCACGTTCCAGAGCATCCCCGGGCCGATCGTCGCGGCGAACTTCAACGCGCCGAACGCGGCCGTGCTGGCCTCGCTCGGACGGCCGCTGTCCGGGGGCGCGGCGAACATCACGGTCAACATCGTCGAGCCCGGATCGCTCTACGGCGAGCGGCTCAACCAGCTCGACCTGCGGTTCGGCAAGATCTTCCGCGCGGGCGGGCGGAGGACGACGGTGGCCTTCGACCTCTACAACGCGTTCAACAGCGACACGGTCCTCACGCGGAACAACAACTTCGGCGCGTGGCAGCGGCCGCAGACGATCATCCAGGCGCGGTTCGCGAAGATCACCGCGCAGTTCGACTTCTAGGGAGGGACATGCGCTCCAGGCTTCTCGCCGCGATCACGCTCGTGCTGAGCGCCGCGCTGCCGGCCTTTGCCCAGGGCACGGCGACGCGGCCGAACGTCGTGCTCATCATCACCGACGATGTCGGCTATGGGGACATCGGCAGCTACGGCGCGCCGGACATCAGGACGCCCCACATCGACAGCCTGGCGCGCGACGGCGTCAGGCTGACCGACTTCTATGCCGCACCGCAGTGCACGCCGACGCGGGCAGCCCTGATGTCCGGCCGCTACCAGCAGCGCGTGCGGCTCGAGCGCGCGCTCGGCACCGCGACGAATGCGGCGGGCATGCCGTCGCCCGCGATGGAGCAGGGGCTTCCGGTCACCGGCCGGTCGCTGCCACAGCTGCTCAAGAACAACGGCTACGCCACGGCGCTGCTCGGGAAATGGCATCTCGGCTACAAGCCGGAGTTCAGCCCCACCGCGCACGGCTTTGACTATTTTCTCGGCTTCAAGAGCGGTCTCATCGACTACTACCAGCACACCGACCAGGCCGGGCTGCTGGACTTCTTCGAGAACAACAACCCGCTCAGGATCGACGGCTACACGACGGATCTCTTCACGGATCGGTCCGTGAAGTTCATCGAGGAGAACGCGCAGCGCCCCTTCTTCCTCGAGCTTGCCTACAACGCCGCGCACTGGCCGTACCAGGTGCCCGACAAGCCGTCGGTGGCGCGCGACAACGCGCGGCACCTGATGCCGCACGACGAGAACACGAGTACGCGCGCGGACTATGTCGCCATGCTCGAGCGCGCGGACCAGGGCGTCGGCAGGATCCTGGCGACGCTCAACAAGCTCGGACTCACGCGCAACACGCTCGTCATCTTCACCAACGACAACGGCGGCGAGTGGCTCTCGCGCAACGCGCCGCTCTACCACCGCAAGGACACGCTGTGGGAAGGCGGCATCCGCGTGCCCACTGTCATGCGCTGGCCGGGACGCCTGCCCGCAGGCCGCACCTCGGCGCAGGTGGGGATCACCATGGACCTGACGGCCACGATCCTCGCGGCGACCGCGACGCCAATCCCCGACAACGCGCGGTTCGAGGGGATCAACCTGCTGCCGATCCTGGAAGGGCGCTCGCCGGTGGTCGAGCGCACGCTGTTCTGGCGCATTGCGGTCCCCACGCGCCAGCAGCGCGCCGTCCGGCAGGGCAACTGGAAGCTGCTCGTGGACGGCGACGACGTGCTGCTCTACGACCTGTCGAAGGACATCGGCGAACGGAACGATCTCGCCGCGCAGCGCTCGGACATCGCGCGCCGCCTGCGTCCGCTCATCACCGAGTGGGAAAAGGATGTCGACGGGGAAGCCAAAGGCACGCAGTAGTGTGGTCCGGCTGAAGCCGGACACTACGTACCGACGTGACGTGCGGAGTGTCCGCCTTCAGGCGGACCACACTCCGCGCGAAATCTATGTCACAACCACACCCACGTGGGCGGTGGTCCAGCAGCACTGATCGCCGCCGCCGCCGTGCCGAGGGCGACGATTCCGAGGGTCAGCGCGAGGGCACCGAATCTCCTGGCAAACATCGGCGAACGGAACGATCGCGCCGCGCAGCGCTCGGACATCGCGCGCAGGCTGCGCCCGCTCATCGATGCGTGGGAGAAGGACGTGGACGGGGAAGCCAAAGGCACGCAGTAGTGTGGTCCGGCTGAAGCCGGACACTACGTACCGACGTGACGTGCGGAGTGTCCGCCTTCAGGCGGACCACACTCCGCGCGAAATCTATTTCACAATGACCTGGCAAACATCGCGGACTCCGTTACTGTCCTGTCAGCCGGCGTGTCGTTTCAGCGCGGATGATACGCCCGGGCCACCCGGAAGGCTTCGTCCAGCGACAGCACGCGAAACGTGAAGCTGAACGTCGTCAGCCGGTCGTTGCGCAGGAACTGCGTCCAGGCGCGATAAACGCCCGGGCGCGGCAGATAGCCCTCGAAGGTCACCGCTGGCCCGCCGCGTCCCCGCGAGACGTCGCTGTCGGGACCGGGGCTCGGGTGCGAATGGACGGCATCGCGCAGGTCCTCGCTCATGATCAGCGTGTGGCCGAAGGCGCCGAGGTAGGGCTGCAGGTCGGTGATCGGCTGCCCGGTGCCCTCCTCGGTGAGACGGAACATCAGGTGGCCGTACTGGCCGGCCAGCAGCGTCGCCGGCTCGAGCGTCACGGTGGCCGTGATGCCGTCGAGCGTCTTCATCAGCAGCGTGTCGGGAGAGAGGCGCGCCGCTCCCGTCGCGATGTCGCCCTCGAAGCCCGCGGTGATGAGCGGCCGCGCGATGAACTGCGGTGAGCCGCCGGTCGGCACGAAGTCCGAGACCATCCAGTAGTAGCCGGGCTTCGGCAGCGTGACGTCGATCGCCCACGCGCCGTCCGCCTGCACCTCGGGATGGATGTGCTGGAACTCCGACATGTCCTGGCTGATCACGAACAGGTGGTAGCGGCGATCGTGCACGACCTCGAACGACTTCACGAGGTCCGCCGTGCCCGGTTGCCGCACCGTGAACGTCATGCGTGCGGGCACGCCGGCGCGGACGGCGACAGGGGAGGTCGCCATCTCCAGCACGTACTCGCGCGTGTCGAAGGGGTTGCCGCGGACGAGGGCCATGTCGCACTTGGGGCAGCGGCCCGCGGCGGGCGCGGTGACGTCGGCGTGCATGGGGCAGAACCACGCCTCGGGCGCGTCGGCGCCCTGCTGTGCGCCGAGCGACGCGACCGTCAGCAGCACCGCCGCCGCGCGAACCAGCCGCCTCATGTTTCCTTCCCCCGGCGCCAATGATACTCTCGCCGTCGTACCGCCATGAGGGCTCCGTACGCGGTCGCGGCCTGCGCCGGCGTCGCGCTGCTCGCCGCGGCCCCGCCCGTGTCTTCCCACAACCCAATCACCACGACCGTGGTCTTCAACCGCGAGGTCGCGGCCATCCTCAACCAGAAGTGCAGCCAGTGTCACGTGGCCGATGGCATGGCCATGCCGCTGCAGACCTATGCGGACGTGCGGCCGTGGGCGGTGGCGATCAAGGAGGAGATTCTCGCGCGGCGGATGCCGCCGTGGCCGGCCGAGCGCGGCTACGGCACGTTCGCCAACGACGCGGGGCTCACGCAGCGCGAGCAGGAGTTCCTGATCTCGTGGATCGACGGCGGCGTGCCGCCGGGCGCGGGCGAGCCGCCGGCGCACGTCGATCACAGCGGGCACTGGATGCTCGGTCAGCCCGACCTGCTGCACACGGGGGCCGCCGCGCGCGGCGCCGCACCGGCGCCGGGCTACACGCGATTCGTCGTCGATCCCGGTCTGCGCACCGACACGTGGATCCGGGCCATCGACTTCAAGCCGGCCGACCGGCGCGCGATCCGCGCGGCGTTCTTCAGCGTCGCGGCGACGGGCCCCTCGACTTCGCTCGGGGCAGGCCAGTACCTCGGCGGCTGGACGCCGACGCATGCGTCGACCGAGTTCCCCGACGGCGCCGCCGTGAGGCTTCCCGCGAAGGCGACGATTGCCGTGGACGTCCTCCACGGCGCGGTCGCCCCGGGCGTCGTCGAGGGGCCGCAGCTCGCGCTCTACGTGGCGAAAGGGCAGCCGCGGCCGGTCACGACGCTCACGCTCACAGGCACGACGCGGTCAGCGGATGGACGTGTGCGCGCGGCGCAAACGCTGGCAACCGATCGACGACTGCTCGGCCTGCGCGCGGAGATGACCGCCGGCGCCACCGCGCTGGAAGTGAAGGCGATGCGGCCCGACGGGTCCGTCGAGCCGCTGCTGTGGATCAGGGAGTACCGCGCCGACTGGCCGACACCGTATGTCCTGCGCTCGCCGGTGCCGCTGCCGCGCGGCACGCGGATCACGGCGACCGGCTTCTTCACGCCCGACGCGCCCACGCCGCGCGTCACGATCTCGATCACCGCCGTGTCGTCCGGCTGAAGCCGGACACGACGAGAGCGGCGCCCGACGCGCCCACGCCGCGCGTCACGATCTCGGTCACCGCCGTGTCGTCCGGCTGAAGCCGGACACGACGAGAGCGGCGCCCGACGCGCCCACGCCGCGCGTCACGATCTCGATCACCACAGTGTCGTCCGGCTGAAGCCGGACACTACGAGAGCGGCGCCCGACGCGCCCACGCCGCGCGTCACGATCTCGATCACCGCGGTGTCGTCCGGCTGAAGCCGGACACGACGAGAGCGGCGCCCGACGCGCCCACGCCGCGCGTCACGATCTCGATCACCGCTTGGTAGGGGCGAGGCATGCCTCGCCCGTCTTAGATCGCCAGCGCACCGGAGCTGTCGCCGTGCTTGGTCGCCTCGACGTCGAACTTCTCGAGAATCGACAGCAGCAGGTTCGCCATCGGCGTGTTCTTCGGGTGGCGCAGGTGCCGGCCGCCCGTCAGCTTTCCTGACGCGCCGCCTGCCACGAGCACCGGCAGGTCCGTGTGATTGTGCTGGTTGCCGTCGCCCATGCCGCTCCCGTAGAGCACCAGCGCGTGATCGAGCAGGGAACCGTCACCGTCAGGCGTGTTCTTCAGCTTCTCCAGGAAGTACGTGAACAGGCCCACGTGGTAGCGGTTCAGCACCGCGAAGCGGTCCTTGTTCTGCTGGATGTTCGAGTGGTGCGAGAGGATGTGGAACGCGTCGCGGATCCCGCTCTTCGGGAACGTGGCGTTGCTCAGCTCCTTCGACAGCAGGAACGTGGTGACGCGCGTGATGTCGGCCTGCCACGCCAGCGCCTGCAGGTCGTACATCAGCTTCACGTGCTCCTCGACGTCGGCGGGGACGCCGGTCGGCGCCGCCGGCACGTCGAGATCGTCGGTGATCTGCGAGCCCGCCTTCTGGATGCGGCGCTCGATCTCGCGCACGTCGGTCAGGTACTGATCGAGCCGCGCGCGGTCGGGCACGGGCAGGCGCCGCTGCAGCGTCGCCGCCTCGCCCACGACCGAGTCGAGCAGGCTGAGCGACTGCTGACGCCGCAGCGTCCGCTCGGCGGCCGTGTTGCCGTCGCCGAACAGGCGCTCGAAGACGACCTGCGGGTTGTGCTCCATCGGCAGCGGCTCGTGCGCGCCCTGCCACGCGATCGTGTCGCGGTAGGCGCAGCTCAGGCCGTCGCCGCAGTTCACGCTCGCTTCCTCGATCATCAGCTCCAGCGACGGAAGCGGCGTCTCCTGGCCGATCTTCCTCGCCACGAGCTGGTCCACGGTCACGCCCAGCTCCGGCCGCGCGCCGGTCTTCGCGAACGCGCCGCTCAGGAACGCGGCGGCCGACCGGTTGTGATTGGCGGTCGCGCCGCTCCCGTACGCCATCGCATGGCGCAGGTCGCTGACGACGACGATCTGTTTCTGGAAGTTCTCGAGCGGCTGGAGGATCTCGGAGAGCTCGAAGGCGTCGCCCTCGAGGGCCGGCGTCCACTTCGGCATGATCGCGCCGTGCGGGAAGTAGATGCACGACAGCCGGGTCGGCCGCGCGGCGGCGCGCTGCGCGCCCGCGGAGGCCGCCGGAATCATCGACTCGAGGAACGGCAGCGCCAGCGTCACGCCGGCGCCGCGCAGGAACGCCCGGCGCGAGAGCGCCTGTCTCGTCAGGAACGTCATCTCGATTCTCCCTGAAGCGGAGCCTTCCGCCGTTTCAGAAACGGGTCGCTTGCCACGATGCCGAGGACGATGGCCGAGAACCGGTTGCCCTCGTTGCCGGCGCGCCGGACGACGGCGCGCACGGTGGGCATGTCGTAATAGTGTACCGGCCGGCCGAGCGCGTAGGTGAGCAGCTTTTCGGTGGCGGTCGTGAGGAACGCCTCGGGGCGGCCGAGCACGGCCTGACGCAGATCCGCCGGCCCCTTCAGGGCCGTTCCGTCGGCAAGCTGGCCGCTCGCGTCGATGGGCATCGTGCCCTCGGTCTCACGCCACGCGCCGATCAGGTCGAAGTTCTCCAGCGCGAACCCCATCGGGTCCATGATGCGGTGGCACGACGCGCACGTCGGGTTCGCGCGATGCAGCTCGAGCCGCTGCCGCAGCGTCGTCGGCTTCGCGTCACCCTCCGTCGGCTGGTCCAGATTGGTCTCGACGCCGGGCGGCGGATCGGGCGGCGCGGCGCCGAGCAGGTTCTCCAGGATCCACTTGCCGCGCGAGACGGGCGACGTGCGGTTGGTGACGGAGGTCACCGTCAGCAGGCCGCCGTGGCCGAGCAGGCCGCGGCGCCGGCCGTCGGGCGGAAGCTGCACGCGCCTGAAGTGGCTGCCGCGCACGCCGGGGATGCCGTAGTGCCGCGCCAGGCGCTCGTCCACGAACGTGTAGTCGGCGTCGAGCAGCGCGATGAGCGAGCGGTCCTCGCGCACGATCGTGCCGAAGAGCGCCTCGGTCTCCTTGCGGAACGCGCGGCGCAGGTTTTCGTCGAAGCCTGGCGCCTCGGTCTGCAGGCTGGCGAGCTCGCGCAGCGACAGCCACTGGCCGGCGAAGTTGTCCACGAGCGCGCGCGACTTCGGGTCCGCGAGCATGCGCCGGACCTGCGCGGCGCGCGTGGCCGGGTCGCGCAGGCGGTTCTTCGCCGCCAGCTCCAGCAGCTCCTCGTCCGGGATGCTGCTCCAGAGGAAGAAGGAGAGCCGCGAGGCGAGCTCGAGGTCGCTGATCGCGTGGACGGCGCCCGCGGCGAGGGTCGCCGGCTCTTCCTCGATGCGGTAGATGAAGCGCGGCGCGACCAGGATCCGCGCCAGCGCCATCTGGATGCCTGCCTCGAAATCGCCGCCCTTCCGCCCCTGCGCGTAGAACGACATCAGCGTGTCGAGCTCGGCGGCGGCCACCGGGCCGCGATAGGCGCGGCGGGCGATCGTCCCGAGGATGCGCCTCGCGCATCCGCCTTCGCTCGCGTCGATCTCAGGCGAGCTTCGGCGAGACTCAGGCGGCCTGCACAAAAAAATCCGCCTCCGGCTGGGCGTGTCGCCGGGCCCCTTCGCGTCGAACGGGCCGAGGATGCCGATGTTCTGCACGCCGCCGGCCGTGACGAATCCGCCGTTGGCGGCGCGGAAGTCCGAATAGATCTCGTCCACGCCCGCGCCGCGCTGCCGGTCCATGAGGGCGACGGCGATCGTGTGCGGCCCCGCCGTGACCGGGATGCGGAACCTGCGCAGGTTCGGCACGGTCACGCGCTGGCCGTCGATGGTGACGTCGAGCGGCGGTCCGCCGCCCGCGGGCGGACCCGCGCCGCCGACCGTGAACTCGTACTCGGCGTCGAGCGGGAACGTGTGGCGGACGAGCAGGCCGCCGCGGGTGCCGAGCGGCAGGCCGTCGAGATGCCGATCCTGCACGAGGCCCGCGGGCGCGGCGTAGGTGACCTGCGCCGGCGCCGCCGTGCGATCGCCCACCGCCAGGCGGCTGATCTTCATCGCCGCCGACACGTAGCCCTGAATCAGCACCGGCGACACGCCGAGCGTGTCGGCGATGTTGTCGAAGCCCTCGTTCGAGTCATCCGCCGGCAGGAGCGAGGAGACGTCCACCTCCAGGTCCAGCAGGTGGCGGACGGCGTTGGTGTACTCGGCGCGGTTGAGCCGGTGCAGCGCGGGCGTCGCCAGATGCGCGGTGGACGTGGACGGCCGGTCGAGCCGCGCCTCGAGCGACGCGGCGAAGGCGTCGAGCGCCGCGCGCGGCGGCCGCGGCACGCCCGACGGCGGCATCATGCCCGTGCGGACCTTGCGGACGACCTTCTCCCACGTCTCGGCGTCCGCGGCGACGCTCGCCGGGTTGAGCGCGTCGAGCGCCAGCCCGCCCGTCTTCAGGCGGCTGTTGTGGCACGTAATGCAGTACTGCTTCAGGAACGCCGCGTCGGTGACCGCCTGCGCCGCGGCGTCCGCCGCGGTCGCGAGGAGCACGAACGCCGCACAGAGCAGGGTCCTCTTCATTGCCGGCCCATCAGCGACTTGATGAGCGCGATCGAGGTGGGCTTCGGCTTGGCCGGATGCGTGGCGAGGAACACGCCCTCCGCCCAGGTCAGCGGCGTGCGTCCCTCCTTGTCGGGCACATCGAGCTTCGCGCCCTTCTCGACGAGGAACTTGATGATGTCGTCGTTGCCGCGGTTGGCCGCGCCGTGCAGCGCGGTCAGCCCCATCGAGTTCACCTGGTTCACGTCGAGCCCCAGCTCGTAGCAGAGCTGCACCGCTTCGAAGAGCTTCGCGGCGCCCTCGTCGTAGGTCTGGTCGAACACCCAGTTGATGCCGGCGGCGGCCATCAGCGCGTTGGTGCCCGCGTAGGTCTGGATCTTCGGGTCGGCGCCGTGCTTCAGCAGCAGGCGCATCACGGTGACGTCGCCCGCGCGCGCCGCGTAGAGGAACGGCGTCATGCCCGTGAAATCCACCCACTCCAGCGTGGCCGTGACGCGCAGGAACGCGCGGCGGACCGGCGGCGCCTCCTTCGTGCGGGCGTTGGGGTTGGCGCCGCGCGCCAGCAGCACGTCGATGAGCTCGAGCAGCGGGGCGCGATCGATGCTGTTGACGAAGCTGGCGTTGTCCACGTCCATGTTCCGCGTCTCGACCGCGGACCACAGCGGCGTACGGCCGTACCAGTCGGCCGCGTTGACGTCGGCGCCGCGCTCGATGAGCAGGCGCGCGACCGCCACCCGGTTGTTCACGATCGCGGAGATGAGCGGGGTAATCGCGTTCGGGTCGGCCAGGTTGACCTCGGCGCCCGCGTCGAGCAGCATGCGCGCCGCGTCGACGCGTCCGTCCCTGGCCGCATACAGCAGCGGCGACAGTCCGCCCGGGATCGGCGGGCGGATGCCGCGCTCGGGCGGACCGCCGCGGTAGATGCCGACGCCGTTGCTGAACCCCGGCACCGAGTTGGGCAGGATCCACGCCGGCGTCAGGCTGACGCGCGTCTGCGCGTTCACGTCGGCGCCGCGCTCGATGAACATGCTGACGATGGGGAGGTGGTTCTCCCGGACGGCGATCATCAGCGCCGTCTGGTTATAGGTTGCGTCGCGCGCGTCCACGGTGGCGCCGCGCTCGAGCAGCAGCCGCACCGCGTCGGCCACGCCCACGCGCGCCGCGATCATCAGCATCGTCTCGCCGGCGGGATCGGTGCCGTTCGCATCCGCTCCGGCGTCGAGCAGCAGCCGCATCATCGCGGTGCTGCCGTTGTCGGCGGCGATCGCCAGCGGCGTGACGCCGAGGCGGTTGGCGAGCCGGGCGTCGCCGCCCGAGGCGAGCAGGCGACGCGCGGTCTCGAGGTCGTCCACGAGGACCGCCTGGTGCAGCGGCGGGTCGGACTGCGCCCAGGCCGTCCACGGGCACAGCAGGATCAGGACGAGCAGCGTTTTAGGCACCCCAGGCACTCCAGGCACTCAAAAGTCTACCTGAGCGCTGAACTTGACGAAGCGCGCCTGCAGGACGCTGTTCGGCCGCAGCCACGTGTTCGTGGTGGCCACGAACGTCTGGTTGTAGGTCAGCACGGCGGCCGAGTTGATCACGTTGTAGATATCCAGCCCGACGGTGGTGCGCGTCCGGCCGACGCGGACGATCTTGGCCAGCCGCACGTCGAACTGATTCACGCGATCGCCGTACAGCGTCCCCGGCTCGATCAGGTTCACGATCACCGTCTGGCCGCCGACGCCCGCGAACGGGCGATTGAGCCCCACGGTGGCCGTGTTGGGCGCCGTCCAGTCCGCCCGCAGCTCGCCGCCCTGGTCGCTGCGCAGCGTGCCCGACACCTGCACCTCGACTTTGGGGATCGTGTAGATGCCAATGGCAGTGGCGCGCGTCACCCAGCCGCTGGAGACATCGCACCAGGGATTGACCGGTCCGATTTGCGGAGGCGCGCCGCCAACGCCGGGCACCGTCCACTCAGGGAGCGAGCGCCGCACCTCGCAGTAGTCCTGATCCGTCTTCACCGTGTTGAAGCCGCCCTGCAGCACGAGGCCGGGCTGCGGCCTGGCCGTCAGGTTCATGCTGAACGAGTTGGCCACCTGCGTGCGGCTGCCGTACGCACCCGACAGCGTCTGGAAGTTGTCGTTCAGTCGCGCGGCTGCAGCGGGTGTCACGTTGTAGAGCCCGCTGAGCACGCCGCCGCCGCCGCCGGGCAGCCGCGAGTCGGTGGGAATCGTGACGCCGAACTCGGTGTAGTCGGCTGGCGCGTGCGCGCGGTTGTCCGTCACGTTGAAGTTCACCAGCCAGCGCCGGAAGTAGCCCACCTCGAGCGCCACGCGCGGCAGTACTTCCTGCTGCACCGAGGCGCCGAACTGCCAGTCGCCGGGACGCACGCCGTAGCCCGAGAGCAGCGCCGGATCGAGCGTGGAGTCGAACACCAGCGTGCCGAAGTTGGGGTTGGCGTTGGCGCCGCACTCGCCGTTGGCCGCCGGCGACAGCAGGTTGCAGTTCGGGACGTAGTCGCGGTTCGTGTCGGTCCACGCGCGGGTCGTGGTCGTCGCGAGCCGGCTGGTCGGATTGAGCGCGATGAAGAAGCCGGCGTTCTGCGCCGCCTCCAGATAGCGCCCGAGGTTCAGCTTCACCGACGTCCGGCCGTTGCCGAAGACGTCGATCGCCGCGCCGCCGCGCGGCCAGAAGTCGTGGTACCCCTCGACGCCGGTCGTCTCCGGATACACCGTGCCGGTCGGGAAGAACCGGACGGGGCCGACTTCCTGCTCGGGGAAGTAGCTCCAGGCGTGGTCGTAGCGCACGCCGCCCTGCAGCGTCACGCGGCCGAGCGTCCACTGCTCCTGCGCGTAGAACGCGTCGCTGCGCACGCGCTGCCGGATCGGGAAGCGGTTGATGTTCAGCGTCATCTGATCCGGGATGCCGTTGTTGACGCGGTACTGCAGGAACTCGATGTTGCCGTAGTTCTTCCGCTCGTCGATCAGGAGCGCGCCCTGATAGCCGACCTTCAGGCTGTGGCTCCCCGTCACGAACGAGGCGGCCGCGTTCCACTGGTTGTTCCAGTTGACGTTCGACGTCCAGTTCCCCGACCGGTAGGTGAGCCCGGGGATGTTGCCGTTCGCGGCACAGCCGCCGGCGCACGCTTCGACGACGCGCACGAGGCTCTCGGTGTTGAGGCCGGGAAGCTGCTTGCCGCCGTAGCGGCTGCGGTACGCGCCGTAGGCGGCTTCGAGCAGCAGCCGGTCGGTGGTCGGCGCCGTCCACCGGGCCTGTTTGACGTTGTTGCCGTAGTCGCGATACGCCGCCGTTTCGGGCGCGAGCGTCGCCGATGCCGACGGCGTGGGCGGGGCGGTGGACCCTGCGTAGAACTCGCCGTCCTTCGACTGCCGGCACGCGTCGCCGGAGAACCCCTGCGCGGCGCCGCCTTCGCACGGGCGCTGCACGT
>Ga0194131_10006508_pt1 | contig 16220 bp, 14 predicted proteins | sample TA2KigO120mmetaG_FD_148631 | JGI IMG/M metagenome (GOLD analysis project Ga0194131, IMG submission 148631) | Freshwater microbial communities from Lake Tanganyika, Tanzania - TA2015053 Kigoma Offshore 120m | ecosystem: Environmental > Aquatic > Freshwater > Lake | place: Tanzania: Lake... | reverse complement strand
CCCGAGCTCACCGCCAATTCGGCTTTTATACCGGCTTTGATACTGGCGGCGGCGCATGAATCGGCCTCGATCTCGGAGCTGGTGATTGTCTATCGCCAAAGCGGTCTCGGTGGCGAGCGGTCCTGCGGCAAGCTGATACATCGGCTGGAGCGCTTGAAGTTGCTGCCAATCGACTCCGGCTCGCGCGACGACCGCCGCGAAAAATCGGTTTGCCTCACCGCTCAGTCACGCGCGGTGTTGGTGTCGGTTCACGACTACCTCGGGGCTTTGGGGTTCTCAACTCAGGGGTCGTCGACTGAATAACCCCGCGCCCGCATCCGGGCAATCACGCCATTGCGTCCGAAGAGCTCGCTGATCGGTACGACCGCCAATGCGACGTCGTGCGTCTCGACCGCCTTGACCGCGAGCTTGAACCACTCGTCCTCGAACTGCTGACGGATCGCAGCGATTTTCGGGCTTTGTTGCAGCGCCGACCAGCAGGCCTCTTGCTGGTCGCTGCTGGCGCGCGAACGCAAGGCCTCGATGTCGCCCACCGCCCAGGCTTCGGCGCGGCGCCGGGCGCTGTCGAGATCGCTTTCCATGCGGCCCAGCGTGGAGCGCATGCACGCCACTTCGGAATCACGCGAGATCAGGCCAACCTCGGCGAGGGCTGCTTTGGGGTCGTCGATGAAGATCTTCGGCAGCACGATCGGCACCTTGCTTGACTTGGCGAGCTTTTCGACTTTCCGGCTGACATCGTTACGGCCGGTGAGACCGCTGCGCGATAGCGCTTCGCTCCACAGTTCGCCGGCGGCGAGCAGCGGGCGACGCTGTAGCATGTCGCGCTCGCGGAGCGCATATTTTTGGCGCAGACCCTCGAAGCGCTGATAAAGATCAGCGGGCAGAACTTGTTCCAGCGTTTGTTTGTCCTCGTTGCCGCGCAGCTTGCGGTACTGCATGTACAGCTGTACGACCTTGATCGGTCCGATGTCGGCGACGACGTCGCTGCGCGCCGGAATCACCTGCTTCGCGCGTGACAGTACGCTTTCGACTTCACGTGAACGCCATTCCATTTTCTTTGGCAACGGGCTCAGCGTGCCGAGGATGTAGAGCGTGTTGTCGCCGTTACGAACCTTCCAGAGACCGGGTCCCGCCGCCTCGCCGACGATGGTGACTTCCTCGATTTCAGACTCGATTTCAGGCTCAGTGGCAGAGCCGACAGGGGTGGCTTCGGTCTGCGCCCAAGCGGGACTCGAAGCGATCGACAAGCAAGCGAGCGCCAATGTGCTGACCGCGGCCAGCGGGGCGATGATCCGCGCTGCGAGTCGAAACACCGCGACCTCATTCCCGCAGACGTTATCCCCGCGGCGGTTATTCAGCCGATCCGCTCGTGATCGATGCAACACGCATATCTCCAGGCAGGTGAGGGCCATGCCAAGCGCCCGGTGCGAAGACGTTGAATCTTGTAACAAAGTTCCCGTAGATTACAGTCTCGATGCTGACATCTGATCATGACGACTTTGCGATCGTGGCTCGTCCTGCCGAAGGGGTCTCCCTGCGCCAGCACGTGTTGCGCACCGACGTCGCCGGCATGCCGCTCGAATGGATCGACTATCGCGAGGCGGCGCGGCTCTATCACCAGCAACAGATCGCCTACACCTGCGGGACGCCGCTGTTTCGTCTTTACGGCGGCACCAACGCGCTGACCGGTCGGCGCACCGTGCTCGAGGTCAACTCGATCATCGCCACCGTCGGCCAGAGCGGCAATCCCGGGCACTTGCGCAACGACTACATTCCGCCGCTCAACAACCAGACCCTGTTTCGGCGCGATGCGTTTCTGTGTCTTTACTGCGGTCAGCGCTTCGCCAATCGTGATTTGTCACGTGATCACGTGCGGCCGTTCAGCCAAGGTGGGCGCGATGTCTGGACCAACGTCGTGACGGCGTGCCGACGTTGCAACAATTACAAGGCTTGGCGGACCCCCGAGCAGGCCAAGATGCAGCTACTCGCGGTCCCGTTTACGCCCACCTATGCCGAGTACATTTTCTTGAAGGGCAGGCGGGTGTTGTTCGACCAGATGGAATATCTGCTCGCCCATTTCCCGCGCAGCAGTCCGCTGCACGGACGCATCAAGCATTTGATGTCCTGAAGCCTTTGCTGTCCGGATGCGCCCGGCCGCGCGCGCTCGCGCCGCTCGCGCGGCGTGTTCAACGCGCGGTCTGTGCGGTCAGCGCGCCTTGGTGCGGGCTCACCCAACGCGCGGTGCGCACTTCACTGCCTTGCTGCCACGCAACCTGCACGCTGCCGTCCGGTAGTCCGGCGATGGCTGGCAGTTGGGCCGGTGCACCCGGTGGCGCAGGGAGTTCGCTCACTGGCCCGAAGCTCGCGCCCATGTCGGTCGACGCGCGGGAGAACACTCGGCGGACGCCATCGGCCATTTTGGCGTGCCAAAAAAGATGCAGAGTCTTGCCGGCCAGCGTCAGCACCGGAGCATCCGAGTTCACGGCGCCCTCATGGGCGAGCATGGGTTTGGACCAGCTCTTGCCACCGTCGGTGGAGCGGACCACGTAGGCGCCGGGCGGCTGCTCGCCCGCCGTGTAATAGGCGGCGGTGATAACGCCACCAGCCGCGGCAACGCTCGTCGGCTTGAGCGGACAGCCTTCGATTTCCCAACGGCTGCCGACCACGCGCTGCCGGGGGCTGAAACTGCGGCCGCCGTCACTCGACACCATCACCACGCTATCGCGGAATTTGCCTTCGACCTGTCGCGAGCCCACGTACAGCTGATCTTTGTTGTCGACGAAAGCCGTCAGCTGACAGCAGGGGCAGACATCGGCCGGCAATATCTCGCGATCGCGCTCGAAGCTCAGGCCGTCATTGCGCGAGACGGCCATGAATACCTTGCCGGAGTCGCCTTCTTTGGCCATGTCGCGAGTGTCGATCCACATGGCGTAAACGCTGCCTTTGCTGTCGACGGCAAGCGTGCCGAAGACGTGTGCGTGGGTGAGGCCGCCATGCACCAGATCGCTGGCGTCGGTCTTGTCCATTTCATTGAGTCGCTGCGCTTTGGCGAAGCTGCGCCCGCCATCGGTGGAGCGTGTGTAAAGCGCGACGGCTTCGGGCTTGCCGTTGGTCGGATTGATGTCGTTACCCGGGTAGAACACGTGCAGGATTCCGTTCGCGCCGGCGACGATGCGCGGCTTGCTGACCGAGAAGCCCCAGACATCGCCCGGCTTTTCATTGATCTGCACGGGCTGCGTGAACGTTTTGCCGCCATCACGCGAACGTGCGTAGAGCAGATTGGTCGCGGCGACGTGCGAGTGGCCGTATTTCGACTGGTTGGCCGAGTGCGCCGCCGTGTTCTCGTTGATCCAGATCATGTGCACGCTGCCGTCGGCACCAAGCGTGATTTCGGGACTTTGCGCCTTGTGTTCCGGGCTGCTGACCATGGTGCCGTGCATGGAGTGGTCTTGGGCGTACAGCGATGACGGCTGCAGCGCGACGATGGCGAGCAGCGTAAGGGAGAATTTCGCTTTGGACATTTTTTGTTCCCCTGACGCGAGAGACCCCGTCCCCGGACGATACCCCAAGGTTCGCGACCGCTACAATGCGCCGTGGTTTATCTCATTGACGCCTCCGTGTACGTGTTCCGGGCCTATTACTCCATGCCGCCCGACATGCTCGACCGCGATGGCAACCCCGCCCATGCCGTCTTCGGATTCGCCCGCTTTCTGGGGGATCTAATCGAGCGCGTCCGACCACGCTACCTGGCTGTGGCTTTCGACGAGAGCCTTGCGAGCTCGTTTCGCCATCGTATCGATCCGGCCTACAAGGCGAATCGCGAACCCGCGCCGGCTGATCTCAAGTTGCAGTTCGAACGCTGCCGCGAATTCTGCCGACACGTCGGGGTCGCCGACTTTGGCAGTGGCGAGTACGAGGCCGACGACATCATCGGCACGCTGCATGCGCGCTCGCGGGCTGCGGGTCTGCCCGCAACTCTGGTTACCCGCGACAAGGATCTCGTCCAGCTCGTTCGCGAAGGCGATATCTATTGGGATTACACCGCGAATCAGCGGCTTGCTTATCACCAAATCGAGGAATACTTCGGCGTAGTGCCCGAACGCTATGCCGATTATCTGGCACTGACGGGTGATGCCGTCGACAACATCCGTGGCGTGCCGGGAGTCGGGCCGAAAACCGCAGCGGCATTGCTCAAAGATTTCGTCTCGCTAGAGGAAGTGTACGACAACCTCGAGGCTGTGGCGCGCCTGCCGATCCGTGGTGCAGCGAAACTTCCGGAGAAGCTAACCAAGCACCGTGACGATGCATTTCTTGCCCGCCGACTCACTGAAATCGTTCGCGATATGCCGCTTGAAGTGAGCGGGCAAGCGCTGCGGCCGCGCGTACCCGACATTGCAGCGCTGAACGATTTTTTTGATCGTCACAACTTCAGACAGATGCTGCGCAAGCAAAGCGAGCGTCTTGCAGACATCGCGAGGGACGGCAGTGGCTGAGACGTCCGAGCGCTTCGCTTGGCGCTGGTTGCTGCCGCAGCGCTGGCCGTTGTGGTTGGCACTCTGGCTGATGCGTCGCTTGGCGACGCGCGATTATCTGTCCTTGCTCGCCTTTGGTATCCGTCTCGGCGATTTCGCCAGATGGTTGCCGTTGCCACAACGACGCGTCGTGAGTCGCAACCTGTCGTTGTGCTTTCCGCAGATGACCGAATCAGCGCGCCAGAGTTTGTTGCAGCAGCACTTTCGCGAGTCAGGCATCACGCTACCAGAGACTGCGCTCGCCTGGTTTTTACCACCTAAAAAATTGCTGGAGTTGGTGCGTTTCGAGGGAATCGATATCTTCGATCGACTGACGGCATCCGGTCGAGGCGTCATTTTGCTCGCCGCTCATTTCACCACGCTCGAGATCGGCGCACGCTTCATCACCGCGGCGCGTGAGGTGCATGCGGTATACAAGCCCTCCAAAGATCCGCTGCTCAGCTGGTTTTTTCGCAAGTACCGCGGGGCCGTAGCCGCGAGCATGATCGCGAGCGACGACATCCGTGCGATGGTGCGTGTGCTGAAAGCGGGGGGCGCGGTATGGTACGCACCGGATCAGGCCTTTCGTGCTACGGGGGCAGAGATGGTGCCGTTTTTCGGTATCCCGGTAGCCACCAACACTGCGACCTCGCGCCTCGCGCGACTGACAGGGGCTGCCGTGTTGCCGTATTTCGTCGAGAGATTGCCGGGTACGGCAGGCTATGTGGTGCGCATCGGCGAGCCGCTGGAAGACTTTCCGGGGGTTGACAGCGTCACCGATACGCTGCGTCATCACGCACTCATCGAAAACGAAGTACGCCGTTTGCCGGCGCAATATCTTTGGCTACACAAGCGCTTCAAAGGTTTGGGGTCGGACTATCCGGACTACTACTCGCGACGGTACGTCGAAGGTGGGCTACGGGGTACGGGTCATGAACAAAAACATTGAATCGGTGCTGACGGAATCGCGGGTTTTTGCGCCGCCGCCCGCGTTCGTGGCCGAGGCGCATCTCAAAGCTCACGACCTTGCGGCGCTGCATCAACGCGCGGCAGCTGATCAGCAAAATTTCTGGGCGGAGCTCGCGCGCACCGAGATAGCCTGGCACAAGCCGTTCACGCTGACGCTCGATGATACGGCAGCGCCAAACTTCCGTTGGTTCACCGACGGCGAGCTTAACGTCTCATATAACTGTCTCGATGCGCAGCTCGCCCAAAACGCCGATCAGGCTGCGATCATTTTCGAGGGTGAGCCCGGCGATGTGCGCACACTCACCTATCGTGAATTACATGCGGACGTTTGCCGTTTTGCCAATGCACTGAAGGCGCGCGGTATTCGCCGTGGCGATCGCGTGGTGATCTACATGCCGCTCGTGCCTGAAGCGGTGGTTGCCATGCAGGCGTGTGCGCGAATCGGCGCCATTCACTCGGTGATCTTCGGTGGGTTTTCGGCGCTGTCGCTGAAGGAGCGTATCGAGGATGCGGGTGCGCGCTGCGTGATCACCGCCGATGGTGGGCATCGTGGCGGCAATATCGTCGAACTCAAGGCAGCCGCTGATAAAGCTTTGACCGACGGTGGCGCGAGTGTCGATACCGTGTACGTACTGCGTCGAACCGGTGCGACTGTGCCGATGCAATCTGGACGTGATCTTTGGTGGCACGAAGCCATCGAGGGTCAGGCGGAGGTGTGCGAGCCCGAGTGGGTCGATGCCGAGCATCCGCTGTTTCTGCTCTACACCTCTGGTTCGACAGGTCGCCCAAAAGGCATCCAACATGCGAGTGCTGGCTATTTGCTGGGCGCCAAGCTCACCAGCCGCTGGGTGTTCGATCTGCGCGGTGACGACGTGTTCTGGTGCACAGCCGATGTTGGCTGGATCACCGGTCACAGCTATGTGGCGTATGGCCCGCTCGCGGCGGGTGCAACTCTCGTAATGTACGAGGGTGCACCCACTTATCCCGACGGCGGTCGGTTCTGGCGCATCTGCGAGCAGCATGGTGTGACGGTATTCTATACGGCACCGACGGCGATTCGCACCCTGATGAAGCTCGGCGATGAGTTGCCTGCCAAATATGATCTCTCGAAGATCAGACTGCTCGGTAGCGTGGGCGAGCCGATCAATCCCGAAGCGTGGATGTGGTATCACCGAGTGATCGGAGGCGGTCGTTGTCCCATCGTCGATACGTGGTGGCAGACCGAAACCGGTGCGATCATGATTTCACCGATTCCGGGCGTGACCTCGACCAAGCCGGGTTCGTGCACGCAACCGCTGCCCGGAATTTTTGCGGATATCGTCGATGACGAAGGGCGCAGCGTAACTACGCCAGACGCCGGCGGATATCTCGTCATCCGCAAGCCTTGGCCGTCGATGTTGCGTACCATCTGGGGCGATAACGATCGCTATTTGAAAACCTATTGGGAAAAATTCCAGCATCGACTCTATGTGGCGGGCGACAGCGCGCACCGCGACGCCGATGGGTGTTTCTGGATCATGGGGCGTATCGACGATGTGTTGAACGTCGCCGGACATCGCCTCGGTACCATGGAAATCGAATCGGCGCTGGTCGCGCATCCGCGCATTGCCGAGGCGGCGGTGGTTGGTCGTCAGCACGAGATCAAGGGCGAGTCGGTGTTTGCGTTCGTGGTCTGTCGTGGCGCACGGCCGACCGGCGACAATAAAGAATTCGAGAAAGAACTGCGCGACTGGGTTGCCGAACAACTCGGTGCCATCGCCAAACCCGACGACATCCGCTTTGCGGACAACTTGCCCAAAACCCGCTCGGGCAAGATCATGCGGCGGTTGCTGCGAGCCATCGCTCGGGGCGAGCCCATCACGCAAGACGTCAGTACGCTCGAGAACCCGGCCATCATCGAGCAGCTGCGTGGGCACTGACTTTACGCAGGCTCACATCTTAAAAATTCCGTTGCAGCGTGCAGCACTGCTGGCGAGTGTGGCGTGAGAGCAACGGTTTAAATCTCCTAAGGCTTCAAAACTTTGCTGTGCTGCACTAAGATGAGGGTCGAACGGCGCACCCGCGGGCGCAATGAGCCCGTGCAGGTCACGACAAAAAGCCGGCATCTATTCAATCAGCGGAGGCTAATCGGTATGTCCAGAAGGTACTCGCCCGTCGCAGTTTTCGTTTCCATGAGTATTGCCGCGCTCGCCGGTCAAGGCGCTTTAGCGCAGTCAGGCAGTGGGGCCAGTGAGGGCGGTCTTGCTCTCGAAGAAATTATCGTCACGGCGCGTAAACGCGAGGAATCGCTGCAAGACGTCCCGATTGCAGTCACGGCGTTCTCGGCCGAGGACATCAGCAATCGTCAGGTTAACTCCCTCGATGACATCGCCAAGTTTGCGCCCGGCCTCGTGTTTTCCAAGTCCTTCGGTCGCTCTAACGAGCGCCCCGTGGTGCGCGGCCTTGCCAGCGTGCTTGCGGGTACGAACGCGACCGTGGAAACCGGTGTGGCGTATTTCGTAGACGGAGTCTATTACCCCGGCGACATCCAGACCTTGGACATGGGCGAAGTTCAGCGGGTTGAGGTGATCCGTGGCCCGCAGAGCGCGCTCTACGGACGCAATACGTATTCAGGAGCGATTAATTTTATCACTCGCCGTCCCGACGATGTGGTGAGGAGCAGCGTGGGCGGCTCGGTCGATCCCGACGAAACCGCGCTGTCGGCTCGAATCAGCGGACCGCTGACAGACTGGATGTCCGGCAGTCTCTCGATCCGTGAGAACGACTTCGATGGCACATTCAAAAATCAACTCACGGGTAAAACCGTGGGCGGTGAGAGTAGCACCTCGTTCAGCGGTGCTCTAAACATGACGATGAGCGAAAACGTCGAATTTAATCTGCGCGTCGCACACAATCGAGATCGTGATGGGACGCGGGCGCTATTTTTTCAATCAGGTGCAGAGAATAATTGCTTTCCAGGCACGCGTTCGCTAGGTTCGTTTAACAGCACTTCAACTGATAACCGCAATCAGTACTATTGCGGTGAGATCAAGGCTCGACCTATTTATTTGAACGATGCTCCGGTAACACAGCCGATTACGCAGCTGAGCGGTATCCCGAGCACGCTGAGAGCCGCAAATACCGGCGGCATATATGACACCCGCCAGGGCGTAGCCTTCTCAGGCGTCCATCGTGATCTCGATCTCGCGTTGGCGTCGCTGAGCTGGAATGTGATGGGCTCCGGGTACGTGTTCACGCTCAATGGGGGAAGCCGCGCGGACGACCGTAAGACGGGCTCTGATTCTGACCACTCTTCAGTGAACATCATCGGTGCCAGTATCAACGGCTTCCAGCCGGTGGCGACGGGTGCGAGCTCGGGGATCGACGAGTACCGTGACTGGTCGGTAGAGGCGAAGATGGAGTCGCCGCAGGATCAGCGTTTGCGCTGGTCGTTGGGGGCCTATCGTTTCGATTGGGAGCAGAAGAGCTACCGAATCGATTTTGCCAGCCTGAAAGGTCAAGATAATCCGGGTGCGATTTATAAAATTGAAAATAATGCGGTCTTTGGTTCTGCGGAGTTTGATTTTACTGATCGCTTGTCAGCCTCGGTCGAGGTACGTCGAGCGAGGGAGAGAAAAGGACAGCTCGACTTCGTCGCTAGGCCCAATTTTCAGGAAGGTCCGATCGTCCTCAGCTACGACTCTCGGCTCCGTGGCAACGATACTTGGGAGTCCACTACGCCGCGTGTGACGGTAGACTTTAAGGCAACCGACGACGTGACGCTGTATGCAAATTACGCCAAGGGCTACAAGCCAGGCGGTTTCAACGGCGCGACTGCCATTAGTGCTGGCCGGCCGCTCGATGAGAAGTTCGCCCAAGAGCAGTCAGTCAACTACGAACTCGGTATGAAGTCCACGTGGATGGATCGCCGTCTTTTGCTCAACGTCGCTGCGTTTAAAACCGATGTGACGCAGATGCAGCTTACTACCCCAGTCTTCAACACTGTAACGTCAGTCGTCACCTCGCTTTCGACCAACCAGGGCGACGGTGAGGTACAGGGTTTCGAAATTGAGGCGCGGTTCGCCGCCACTGACGAACTCACGCTCGGCCTCAATTACGCTCTAGCCGATACCGAGTTCACCGAAGGCATCGACGACTTTCAGTGGGTTCTGACGAGCGGCGGCGGCATCTTTAACCCGAACAACCCGAGCGACCCAGCCCGTAATCTCAACGGGCGAGGCAACGGCTCAATTGTCGGTAATGAGTTTCCACTCGCAGCCAAGCACACCGGCTCGGTGACGGCAGACTACGTGGCCCCGGTGTTCGGTGGCGATTACCGGCTCTACGTGAACACAGACCTCTCCTACACCAGCAAGAAGTGGGTGCAGGTGCATAATCTTGCCTACTCGGGTGCCGCCACCTTACTTGGCGCACGCATTGGCCTCGAAACCGACAACTGGCGAGTGGGACTCTATGGCCGCAACCTCACCAACGAGGATTCCTCGCCGGGCGTGACACGCTGGCTGCACGCATACTTAATTGGCATCCCCGCGGGTCCGGCGGCGACGCTCGATCCGGGACTGCCCCCAACTTCTGTCGCAGGGTACAGTTTTCCGCGAGGGTTTTTCGGTGTCCTGCGCCGCGAGCGCCAAATCGGTATCGAGGCAAGCTACAAGTTCTGAAGTCTCGGTTCGCTGCGGCGATGCGCAAGGCCCGGGGGTGACCTCGGGCCTTTTGTTTCGGAAACGCGTGTCATCGTTGACGAAAGGCTGCGACCGCCGTGTCCGGAAAATCACTGAATACGGCATCGACGCCGAGCGCCGCGAACGCGCGATATTCCGCTGCGGGATCGCCTGCGTAGTCGGCAGCGAGATGTATTGCCTCGTTACGGAAAGTCCAAGTATGCACGGCAAGCCCAGCTGCGTGAGCGAGTTCGACGAACCGCGTCGGGGTCGTCACGTAACGTGTGCGTTCGGTGCCGTCGGCCGGGTTGGATTGCCTCGAGCCAATCAGGTGACGCTTCCAGGGACCGACGGCATCGGCGTATTCACGGAAAATCTTGAATGTGGCGGGATCGGCAAAGTCTCTCGGGATACTCCCTTTTGCGTAGAGATGACAACCGCCCGTGTTCGTCCACACTGGGCAGGGGCTGACGCTACCGTCCTCGCATAGTTCGCCGCCGTCTAAAAGTTGGACCAAGCGCAAATCTGTCCGTAACCGTAACCAGCGCAGATTGCCGGACTCGAATGACTGCAGAAATACCGGTGAATCGCGCGTTGACCAACCCACCGACTCGAGAGTCGCGAGTAACTTCGGCTCCAGCGGCAGCCCCCGCTCGCAGTGCCAAGAGGGGTGTTTGGTCTCTGGATAAATACCGATGACCCGACCGCGTGCAGCCGATTCGCATCGCGCCAGATCAATAATTTCTTCCAGAGTCGGTATTTGGTAAAGCCCGTTGAATTCCTGCGACCGATCGGCGCGCGGTTGTATCGCCCGCAGCGTCCGTAATTCGGCGAGGGTGAAGTCCGTGGTGAACCAGCCCGTGAATTCTTGTCCATCGATCTGCTGCGTCCGCTTGCGTGCGGCGAACCCCGGTCGCGTGCCTACGTCGGTGGTAGAGCCGATTTCCGGTTCGTGACGCGCCACCAGGTGCCCATCACTCGTCGAGACAAGATCTGGCTCAATGAAATCGGCTCCCATCTCGATCGCGAGTCGATATGACTCGAGCGTATGCTCCGGTCGATAGCCCGAGGCGCCGCGGTGAGCAATGACCAAAGGCGCAGCCAGTGCAGCGGACATCATCGCGAGGACAACCGTGCAGAGGAGAGCAAGCCTCGCGCGATGGCCGAGGTTGTGACGAGTCGACAGTACGGATCCATGCATGACCCCACGCTAGCGGTTGACCGTGACAGGTCCGTGAACGAAATCTTTTGCGAGCACGACGAAGCGTAAATCCGCGCGCTTGGGTTCGCCGAAGCGCGGATCACCATAGGGAAAGGGGGCTGTTTCGCCCGTTGGCGCATAGCCGCGACGCTGGTACCAGTCGATGAGTTCGAGGCGCTGTTCGATCACCGTCATGATCATGCGCCGGGCTTGCCATTCGGTGTGTACAAAGTGCTCTGCGGCCGCGAGTAAGCGACGTCCCAAACCCTTGGCCTGCAGCGTTGGCGTGATGGTCAGCATGCCGAGATAAGCGCCGTCGCCACGTTTTTCGAGCTGTACGCAGGCGAGAATTTGCCCTGCGGACTCATGCACCAACATCGCCCGATCACCGACCGACATCGTCTGTGCCATGAATTCTTCGAGTGCTTGCAGGTCAGTGCGTTGTCCGCCCAGCAGATCGGCTTCAGTCGTCCAGCCGGCACGGCTGCTGTCGCCACGATAGGCAGAATTGACCAGCGCTGCGAGTGCCGCCGCATCGTTGGCCACGGCGACACGCACGGCGAGCACCGCACTCCCGGTACTGTTCGAGCTTCTGGAACTCATCAATCTTTGGCAATATGGCCGCGATTCTCGGCCATTTGTGCGAGACCCATGCGTAATTCGAGTCGACGATTGAATTCTTCGGGACCGAAGGCCCGCTGCGCGAGCACATTCATGGGGTCGGTTCGATAACCGATCTCGCGCACGTAGTGATCGTACTGCTGCTGGGCGAGGCGCTGGTCTGCTGGTAGTGGGGCGAGATCAGCTTCGTCTAGCCAATCAAACCAGCGATCGATGAATTCTTTGAGATAGCCCTCGCAGGCGGCGATATTTTCCTCGTTGAGCTCGCCCATCACGCTGGTACATACCGGCGACATCAGCCCGCGCAGATAGGTGCCGTGGCTCCAGTTCCAGGTAAAGTTCGACAGACCCCGAAAGCGGATAGCGGTGGCGTTCGCGGGCTGGTAATATTTTTCGACGTAGTCGAGACGGGTGCGCAGATCGACTCGCGGGGTGTAATCCGCGTAAAAGAACAGCTTCGGTACGGTACCGAAGATGATCACGAGATGCGGGACTTGATTTTGCTGTGACAAAAATACCGTGGCATTCATGTCGAGCAGGCTCGCCTTGCGATTGCCCAGCCAGGAGTGCACCAGCCATTCGACTCTTGGGCCGCTCCAGGCATTGAACGAGCCTTCCATCGACTGATCGATCGAGGTGAAATATTCGTGCCCCGCGGTCGCCGGATGCTTGCTGACCGCAAAGCGCTGTTTCACGCGCTCGACGATCCCGGAGTGAATCCCCCAGCAGCGTTCCCAGGCGCGACTGACATCCACATTCGGCTGCTCGGCGAGGAATTCCGTGATGGTTTTGATGTCGAGTTTGGTGCCCGACGTGACGGTGTTGTTCGGCATGTGGTGATGACCCCCTTTCCCAAGGGCTCAAGTTAGCCGCTCATCTGGGGGTTCTGCTAGCCTCAAGCGCATGGACGTCCAACGCCGAAAGTTCATTACCGCTGCGGGTGCCGTGGCCAGCGTACCCTTGTTGCCTTCTTGTTCGCGTGGTGGTGAAGACCAGCGCCCCGCAGGGGTACCCGTCGGGCCCTTCGGGTCGAGCAGCACGGCTGAAGAGGTGACGGCGGGTCTCGATCTCAGCGGCAAGACGGCGCTCATTACCGGCGCCACTTCGGGGCTGGGGCTTGAGACGCTGCGCGTGCTCGCGTTGCGCGGCGCACATGTGATCGCTACCGGTCGCACCCTCGACAAGGCGCAGCAGGCTTGCGCAAGCGTGACCGGGCGCACGACACCGATCGCACTCGAGCTCGAGCGCTGGGATAGCGTCGTGGCTGCCGCGAACCTCGTCGAGGCGCTCGGCATGCCGATCGACATGCTGATCTGCAACGCCGGCATCATGGCCTTGCCAAAGGTCGAGCAGGTGTATGGCATCGAAAAGCATTTCGTCGTCAATCATCTCGGCCATTTCATTTTGGCTAATCGTCTGCTGCCGCAAGTGCAGGCTGCAGCGCAGGGTCGCGTGGTCGTGGTTTCGAGCCTCGGCTATCAGTGGGCGCCGCCGGCTGGTATCGAGTTCGACAATCTCTCGGGGGAGCGTGGCTACGAACCCAACAAAATGTATGGACAATCCAAACTCGCCAACGGTTTGTTCTCGCTGGAACTCGCTCGGCGTTTACGCGCGGCGGGTTCGACTGCCACCTCGAACTCCGTGCACCCGGGCATCATTCTCACCAATCTCGGTCGCCACTTCGACGAATGGAAACGCACGGTCAGCAAGCTGATCGGTTGGACGTTCATGAAGAGCATCCCTGCAGGGGCGGCCACCAGCTGCTACGTGGCGACGGCGCCCGCGCTTGCTGGCGTGAGCGGTCATTACTTCGAAAACTGCAATCCTGTAGTGCCGATGGCGGGCAAGCACATGGAGGATCTCGTGCTGGCACAGAAGCTGTGGCAGAAATCCGAAGAAATCGTTGCGGAGTACCTCGTATGAGACAGCAGTTCTCCCTTGGACTATTGGTCGCTACGCTGCTTTCGATGCTGCCGCTGACCGAGGCTCGCGCACAGGACATCCCGGCCACTGCAGCGCGTGCCCAATCTTTGTACTTTGCCGGCAGTTTGGCCGAACTCGCCAAACTTGCGACGAGCACGGCGGCGTGGGGCAAGTCGCAAAATCCCCGCGAGCTCTACGCGTACGCCTACGTGCAGTTTCGGGTAATGCAACTTGCCATCGGCGGCAAGCGCGAAGACGATGCCGAAAAGGCCGGTGACGGCTGCATCAGCGCGCTTGATGCCGCGCTCAAGCGTGATCCCAAGTTCGCCGAAGCCTTCGCTTTGCAGTCCGCGTGCTATGGCTATCTCGCCAACCTTGGCGGCATGGGCGCTATTCGCAATGGTTCGCGCAGTGGCAAGAGCATGACAGCGGCGCTCGCCCTCGATGCGCGCAGTCTACGCATTTTATTGGTCGATGGATTCGGGGTTTATTTCCGGCCCAAATTCGTCGGTGGCGACAAAGCCAAGGGCTGTGCGCGCTTCCGTGAAGCGGCTGCGGGCTTCGATGCGGCTGGTGCTGCAGGCGTGCCCGGACAGGGTGGCATCGATTGGGGTGCCGCTGAAGCACACTATTGGGCGGGTCGCTGCGCGCGCGATGCAGGCGATGCCGCGACTGCGCGCAAATTCTTCGAGCGCGCTCTGACGATCGCGCCCGATTTTTTGGCCGCTAGCAAGGCGCTAGGTCGCTAGAAAACACCTGCTGCGAGGCCCGCGGCGAGCGTCGCGCCGAGCTCTCGGCAGCGCGCGAGCGCGGCCACATCCGGCTCACCGACCACGATCACCGGCTCGGCAATACTCCGCCATCGATACCCGGCGACGATGCGCTCCACGCCGTTTCGGGTACCCAGTCCGTCGTTGCCCGCACTGACGAACAATCCCCACGGCAAGCCCGTGGTGCGATTTTCGCAGGGATAAAACGTGCGATCGAAGAAATCTTTGAGCGCTCCCGACATGTAGCCAAAGTGCTCGGGAGTGCCGAGCAGAACGCCCTCGGCCCACAGCAGGTCCGCGGCGCTCGCATCAAGGGCGCGTAGAGCACGAATATCTATACCGGTATCGAGTTCGGCAGATGCTTGCAACGCACCCTCTGTGACCGCAGCTCGCAGTTTCTCGGTACGGCCGCCGATATTGCCGCCATAGACGATCAGTAAACGTTTTTTCATGGTGCGGCGATACCTTGATTTGACGACTGGGTTCCATCGCCGCGCCGCCGCACGTTGAGTGTAAGCATGATAACGATTGCGATCACGCTGCCTAGTCCCGCGAGGCCCATGTCGCGCTGCGCGTCCCACTCATCGCCCTGGGTGCCGAGGAAGGCGGCGCCGACGTCACCACCGAAGGCAATCGCCGAGGCCCACTCGAGCAGTTCGTAGATGGCAGAGGTCGACATGATGAAATCCAGCGGCAGCAGGTAGCTCCAGAATCCGCGTACTTTCGCATGAAGCATGAACATTTCGCGAATCGGCGGAAATATCAGCAGGCCATAGGCGAGATGGACGAGCCGGTCGTAGTGGTTGCGGGTGAAGCCGAGCAGACTATTCTAAGGACTGGCCGCTCAGACCACGGAAGGCCTCGTCATAGGGCACCAATGAGTACGTGAAATGCGCCCCGATCGCATGCAAAGAAAAAAACAGAAATAGCGAGATGCAAGCACTCAGCGACAGTGGCTGCACCCGCCAGGTGGCAAACAAGATCGCCGATGCGGGCACCAGCAACACGTCTTCGAACACCCACGTGTGGCGATCCAGCGGTTCAATGGCAAGCAGTAGCCACAATAAACCGAAGCTGCCTGTCAATGAAAACAGCACGCTGCGTCGTTGTGCGAGGCCCAGGGTCATGCATCGACAGTAGCGCTTGCTGCCGCCGGGTTCAGTTCGGCAGCGGACATCCGTAAACGAACGCACCGTGGCCGACCATAGCGGAATTCGCGCCCAAGGCTGTTGTCACTCACGACCGACCCCTATCCTTGATCAATGTCGGGACGAAGACGAAATTTCGGGATGATTTTTCTCTGCGGGCTGGCGCTCGCCGCACCGCTCGCAGGCGCCGAGCAGTCGACGTTCTCGCCGAAGTCGGTCGTGGTGCCCCAAATATCGGGTCGTATCGAGCTCGACGGTCGACTCGACGAGGCTGAGTGGCAGGACGCGGTGAAGATCACCGACTTCCAGCAGTTTTCGCCGGGCAACGGCGAGCCGCCCTCGGAGCCGACCGAATTTCTGCTCGCCCTCGACGCCGACAACCTCTACGTTGCTGTGCGTTTCACCGACTCAGACCC
>Ga0194131_10006498_pt1 | contig 16236 bp, 10 predicted proteins | sample TA2KigO120mmetaG_FD_148631 | JGI IMG/M metagenome (GOLD analysis project Ga0194131, IMG submission 148631) | Freshwater microbial communities from Lake Tanganyika, Tanzania - TA2015053 Kigoma Offshore 120m | ecosystem: Environmental > Aquatic > Freshwater > Lake | place: Tanzania: Lake... | reverse complement strand
GCCTTGACTCGCGACTCGAACTCCTTCACTTCCTTCAGCAGGCGCGGAAGGATCTCGCCTTCCTCGACGTTCGCAACCCGTTCGCCCTGCACATAGATGATGCCTCGGCGGTCGCCCGCGAAGACGGCGACATCCGCGCCCTCCGCCTCGCCTGGACCGTTCACGATGCAGCCCATCACGGCCACCTTGATGGGCAGCTCGATCTCCGGCATCAGTGTGCGTTCGACTTCCTTCACCAAGGTGAACAGATCGACCTGAATGCGCCCGCAGGTGGGGCAGGCGATGAGGTCGACGCCCTTGCGTTCACGCTTGCCGAGGCAGTAGAGCATCTCGAGTGCGTCCTTCACCTCGTCGATGTGGTCGCTGGCGTACGAGATGCGCACCGTATCACCGATGCCGTTGGCGATGAGGGTGCCGAGTGCGACCACGCTGCGGATGGCGCCACTGTCCTTGGTGCCGGCGTGCGTGACACCGAGGTGCAGCGGGTAGTCGAAGCGCGCTGCGATCTCCGTATAGATGTCAATGACCAGCGCCGCATCCATGCTCTTGGCGCTGATGACAATGTCGTGGAAGTCTCGATCGCGGAAGATGTCGACGTACTCTTCGAGCTTGGCGATCATGAGTGCCAGCAGGTGCCCCGAGCGGTGACCCGCGAAGTACTTGCCGAGTTCCTCCATGCGCCGCTGCTTGTCCTTGCGCTCGATGATCGATCCCTCATTCACGCCGATGCGGATCGGGATGCGCCGCTCCTTGCACGCATCGATCACCTTGTTGACCTGATCGCGGTCGTTGATGTTGCCCGGATTCAGGCGAATCTTGTGGATGCCCGCCTCGACGGCTTCAAGCGCCCGCTGATAGTGGAAGTGCACATCGGCCACGATGGGGATGCGCACCTGCTTGAGAATCTCCTTGAGCGCTTCGGTGTCCTTGCGCTCGGGGACGGCCACGCGAACCACATCGGCGCCTGCCGCACGGTAACGCTCGATCTCGGCGACACATGCGTCGATGTCATGGGTGTACCCGGCGGTCATGGTCTGTACGCGTATGGGTGCGCCGCCGCCGATGGTGACGCGTCCCACGCGGTCATCGCCGATGGTGACTTGCCGAGTTTGCCTGCGATCCTGCATGTGGCAAGTGTAGCGGCGGGCGTGCCCAGATCACTCCCCACGCGTTCAGCCGACGGCATTATTCTCCGCGCCGATGACCATGTCCCCGACCAACGCCTCTGCAGCCACCGTGCCGATCGTGTACCTGCGTTCACGCCTCTCGATCATGATGCTGCTGCAGTATGCGACATGGGGCGCATGGCTGCCCGTGCTGTACGCCTATCTGAGCGGGCATCTCAAGTTCACGGGCGCACAGGTTGGGTACTGCTTCTCGGCCGGAGCCATCGGTGCGCTCCTCGGTCCCTTCATCGCAGGACAACTTGCAGACCGCACCTTCGCCACGCAGAAGATCCTGGGTGTGAGTCACCTTGTCGGCGCAGTCCTCGTGTACCTGATGGGCGTGACGAGCGACTTCAACACATTCCTCGGATTGTCCGCTCTGTATGGATTCGTCTACGCGCCAACCATGGCGCTGACCAATTCGCTGGCATTTGCCCACCTGCCCAACCGCGACCAGGACTTTGGTCCCGTGCGCCTGTGGGGAACGCTTGGCTGGATTGCCGTCGGCATCACGGTGGGGCAGATTCTCTTTCGCATGTACACGCCCGCGAGCGGATCACCCGAGGAGATCGCTGCAGTGCAGAACGCCGGTCGTGCTGTCGCGTTCCACGTGAGTGCGGCCATTGGAGTGCTCATGGGGCTCTACTGCTTCACGCTGCCCCACACACCGCCGACCAAGGATGCGAAGCAGAACACCGCGTGGTTGGAGGCGTTTGGCGAAATCTTGCGACAGCCGCTCCTGCTGCTGTTCATCGTGGCGGTGCCCGTCAGCGTGATCCATCAGTTCTATTTCGTGCAGGCGGATGGCTTCATCAGCGGTGTGCAGGCGAAGGTGGGGGAGAAGACTTGGTTCGACAACGCCATCAGCCAGATCTTCGGCGTGGGCGGCGGACTGATGACCATCGGGCAGATGACCGAGATTCTCGTCCTCGCGGCGATGCCGCTTCTCACAAAAGTCCTTTCGCGCAAACAGCTTCTGCTGATCGGGCTTGCCGCGTACGCGGCTCGCATGGCACTCTGGGCCTACGCGCCATCGCTGCCCTTCGTCATCGCCGGCATCGCGCTGCACGGACTGTGCTTCGGATGCTTCATCTTTGTGGCGTTCATGATCGTGGATGAACACACCACCACGGACGTGCGTGCCACTGCGCAGAATCTCTTCAATCTTGTGATTGTCGGCATCGGCACGATTGTCGGCAGCATCTTCGCCGCAGACATCGTGGGGGGATGGGCCTCACAGGGCGGGTCGATGGACTACCAGAAGCTCTTCAGCGTTCCCATGTGGATGGCGCTCGGCTGTTTCGGGCTGGTGCTGCTTGCGTATCCAGGGCGAAAGCCAGCCGCACAGTGAGTGAGAGAGAACGCGTGCCCGTGAGGGTGACTGCGTTCAAGCGACGGCGCCGCGGGTGCTCTGCTCTCGCGCAAAATCGGGATGCAGTTTCAACTGCGCTTCTCCACTCGGCACCAGAAGCGCCACCACGGGGGTGCCTTCCGTGATGGGTTCTCCCGACATCGTCGTGATCTCGAACTTCGGCTGACTCGCCTCGTGCAGTGCAAGCGCCTTCTCGAGCGACGTCTGCTTCTTCTTGTCAATCTTTGTCCAACTTTCCCGTCCGCGGCACTTCGGGAATGCACTGCAGCCGAGCCACGGACCACGCTTGCCCGTGCGCAGATTCATCGCGGTGCCGCATTTGGGGCAGGGGAGATCCGTCAGGTATGGCTTGGGTGATGGGAATCTCACGCACCCCTTGCGGTCGACGTTCAGAATGAACTTGGTCTCCGGGTTGCTGCTCGTCAGGAAATCGCCGAAGCGACCCGTGCGAAGCACCATCTGCGCGCCATCGATGGGGCACTTGATGTCGACCCGCTCGGGAAGCAGCGGCTTGCCCTGTCTGTTGACCGGAGCCGCATAGGTGCAGGCGGGCTCTTCCTTTGGTTTGCGAGCCTTTCCAGTCTTGGTTGGCGGTTGCTTCACGCGCACCTTCTCTGAGAAGCCACTGCATGAGAGGAACTTTCCCGTCTTGCCGAGGCGGTACTCGCAGCGACGACCGCACATCGGGCACGCATACGGCGATGGCTCCGCCTCTGCCTTGACATGATCCACCTTCATCAGTCCAGCCACCACCGACTCGAAGGGGCTATAGAACTGCCGCAGCATGGCGTGCCACTCGACTTTGCCCTGCGCGATGTCGTCGAACTCCTCCTCGATGCGCCGCGTGTAGCCCACATCCATAAAGCCCTCCTTGAACGGCTGCTCAAGGAAAGTGCACACGGCCATCCCGATGTCCGTCGCATGGAACGAGCGGCTCACTTGCTCCACATACTTTCGCTCCTCGATCGTGCCGATGATCGATGCGTAGGTTGATGGGCGCCCAATGCCTTGCTTCTCCAGTTCACGGACGAGGCTCGCTTCGCTGAAACGCCCAGGCGGCGAGGTGAACCTCTGTGATGGCGAGAGCCAGAATGGCGCCATCTCCTGCCCCTCCTTCAGGGGAGGGAGTTCCTGATCATCGCCGTCGCCGCGGATGCCGGTTGCCGTGAATCCATCAAACACCTCCACGCGCCCCGTCGCCTTGAAGACGGCGCCTGTTGCCTTGTCGCTCCGTTCGAGGAGGACGGCAGTGGACTCGTACTGCGCGTCCGTCATCTGGCAGGCGACAAACCGCTGCCAAATGAGGTTGTAGATCCGCCACTGATCATCCGGAAGTGCGCCGCGCAGACGCTCCGGCGTTCGCAGCACGCTCGTGGGACGGATCGCCTCATGCGCCTCTTGCGCACTCTTGTTGCTCGAGCCGTAGAAGCGTGGCTTCTCCGGCAAATACTTCGCACCGTAATGCTTCCCGATGAACGCACGCACGGCACCGATGGCTTCGCCGCTCAGGTTTGTGCTGTCGGTTCGCATGTACGTGATAAGTCCGACGCTGCCTTCGCCTGGAACGCTGACGCCCATGTACAGCTTCTGCGCCGCGCTCATGGTTTTCTTGGCTGCGAAGCCGAGTGAGTAACTGGCACTTGACTGGAGCGTGCTTGTGATGAAAGGAGCCCTCGGTCGGCTGCTCGTTGCACTCTTCTCAATGCTTCGAACCTTGTAGCGGACTCCAGCGCCGATGGTGCCGCGAACAACTCGCTGCCAGCGTGCGAATCCGACAGGCTCGTCCTCACCGCGCAAGTCGATGGTCGGTGCCTTCGGCGCGATGGCGATGGTCACATCCTCAAGTCCTACGGCCTCCGCCACGGACTTCACTTGAGCCGCGAGTGCCTCGCCAGCGTCGTACCAGTTCGCAGGCTGTGGGATCGGTGTCTTGTTTGACTTGTCTTCATCCACCTTGCGGAGAACCCACGCCGGCACATCGACTGCACACTTCGCAGTGCCGAAATCGGCGAGATCCTCGTACTTGGGAACCTCGCGGCGCAGGTCGACGGGCTTGCCGCCCACCTGCAGGAGTTCGCACTCGATGCCGCTGCGCTCGGCGAGCCAGTGCGCTTGCTCCTTGACCGTTGGTCCCTTGCCGCGCTCGTCGCGCTGGGCGAGGAATGCATCCCACTCCTTCGCGAGCGCCTGACCGCGCGCTTTGTCTGGAGTCATTGCCGCCTCGACTTTCCAGTATTCATCGGGCTGGAAGCTGCGGATCTCCCGCTCGCGGTCCACGATCAGTTTCAGGGCGACACTCTGCACGCGCCCGGCACTCAGTCCACCCGCCACCTTCTTCCAGAGCACTGGGCTGACCATGTAGCCCACGATGCGGTCGAGGATTCGGCGCGCCTGCTGCGCGTTCACCCGATCGAGATCGATGGCGCGCGGCTCCTGAAACGCCTTGAGAATCGCGGACTTCGTGATTTCATCGAACTCCACTCGCTTCGCCTCGCGAGGATCCACATCGAGCAGCTCCGCGAGATGCCATGCGATCGCCTCACCTTCACGGTCGAGATCGGTCGCGAACCAGATGCTGCTGGCGCTCTTCGCCATTTTGCACAGGTTGGCGACTTGCGACTTTCGATCTTCGTCCACGACATAGGTGGGCTCGAAGTTGTTGCCCAGATCAACGCCAGGCACCCGCTGTTTGCTGCCCTTGGGCGCTCGCGGCGGCAGGTCCCGAATGTGTCCGATGGACGCCTCCACCCTGAACCCCGGCCCGAGGTACTTGGCGATGGTCTTTGCCTTGGCGGGACTCTCCACGATGACCAATTGATCGCCCACACTGAACTTTGGAGCGGCGCGCTTCTCTGCTTTCTTGCTCGTCGTGGTGGATTTCTTGGCCATGAAAGGGCGGCATCATGCAGCGTTGGAAACGAAAGTCAAGCGCAAGCCCATCGGCAGAGTGGGGGAGGGCTCGCCAATGAAATCCCCAAAAAGTGGGTTTTTACCGCAAAACTCACGCGATCTCTCGTCCGAGAACATTCGCGAAAAATTTTTCTGCCTGCGCATCGTCGAGGAGGTCGTTGGACCAGACTGAGTCAGGAATCTGTCGGAAGCGCCGAAGCCATGTGCGCTGTTGCCGCGCAAGTCGCCGCGTCTTCTGCTTCGTGTCCTCGATCGCATCCTCGAGCCGCCGCTGCCCGCGCAGATGCAGGGAGAGTTCTCGGTAGCCGACAGCTTCCGCCGCCTGCGCCCCGAGCGCGCCGCGTGCGAGGAGTGCGCGGACCTCATCCAAGAGCCCTGCCTCCATCATGTGAACGACTCTCGCATTGATGGCCCGCGCATTGGCAGCGCTGTCGGGCAGCAGTCCGATGCAACGCCAACCATCGGGAAGCACATGTGGCGCCGCGTGCCACTGCCGCTGATGCTCCGAGAGCGGGCGACCCGTGAGCGCATGCACTTCAAGCGCACGGATCAAGCGCCGCGCATCGTTCCAGTGAATGCGCGCAGCGGCAGCGGGATCGACCTGCTGCAGCTGCGCATGAAGCGCATCCGTTCCAAGTGCCTGCAGGCGAGCGCGGAGTTCGGGATCCGCCGGCGGACCCTCGAACAGTCCCGACAGGAGTGCCTGCACATAGAGGTTGGTGCCGCCAACAATGATGGCGGTTCTCCCGTTTGCCGCGAGTGTGGTGAGCAGTTCGCGGGCAGCGTTCAGCCAGTTCTCGACGGTGAACCCCGAGGCATGCGGATCCGCGATGTCGATGAGATGGTGCGGGATCTCTGCGCGCAGCGCGCTGGAGGGTTTCGCCGTGCCGATGTCCATGCCGCGGTAGATCTGCATGGAGTCGGCAGTGAGGATCTCGGCGCCCGCGATACGGCGCGCGGCGGCCATCGCCAGCGCGCTCTTGCCGCTCGCCGTTGGTCCGACAATGAGGATGACCCGTGCGGGATTCACGCGGAGTGGTTGTACCCTCTTCTCGATGGCACTCTCCAGGATTGACCAAACGGCTGTGGCCGGGAAGCGCGTGTTCATCCGTGCGGATTTCAACGTTCCGCAAGAGGATGATGGGCGTATCAGCGATGACCGCCGTATCCGCCTCACCATTCCGACGATTGAATCCGTGCTGAAGCGCGGCGGCAGCGTGATTTTGGCTTCGCACCTCGGTCGACCCGAGGGGAAGGGGCATGAGGCGCCGTTCTCGATGGCACCCATCGCGGCGCGCCTGCGGGAATTGTCTCCGCATCTTGCTGGACTGCGGCTTGTCGGAACGCGCTGCACGGATGCGGAAGCGGCCAACGCCGCGCGCGCACTCAAGGCGGGGGAGGTTCTCCTGCTCGAGAACTTGCGCTTTGAGAAGGGGGAGAAGAAGGGCGATGCCGCACTGGCCGCGCATTTGGCGACGACCGCCGATGTGTACTGCAACGATGCCTTTGGCGCGTCCCATCGCACCGATGCTTCCATGCACGCGCTTCCGCTCGCGTTCCGCGCAGCGGGCAAGCCGACCGTGACGGGACTGCTGCTGGACCGTGAGATCCGATTCCTGCAGGGCGTTCTGGAAAATCCCGAGCGACCATTTGTGGCGATCATCGGCGGCGCGAAGGTTTCGGACAAGTTGGCTGCACTGCGCAATCTCATCGGACGCGTGGACTCGATTCTTGTCGGCGGCGCCATGGCGTACACCTTCCTGAAGGCGCAGGGTGTCGCAGTCGGGCGGTCGCGCGTTCAGGATGACATGCTCGGGCAGGCTCTGGAGATTCTCCAACTCGCGGCGGGCGGCCGCACGCGGATCGAGTTGCCAACGGACCATGTGTGCGGCGCGGAACTGAAGGAGGGTGTGGCAACGCGCGTCGCCGTTGGTGCAATCGCCGCAGACCAGATGGGGCTCGACATCGGACCAGCAACTGCCGCGCACTACGCGCAGGTGGTGGCGGCGGCGCGCACCATCCTTTGGAATGGTCCGCTCGGCGCGTTCGAGTGGAAGCCTTTCGATGCAGGGACTTCAGCTGTCGCTGCCGCTGTGGTTCGCGCGACCACGGCGGGTGCCACCAGTGTGGCCGGTGGAGGCGATACCGCTGCTGCGGTCGAGGCTGGCGGGCATGCGTCTGGGTTCAGCCACATCTCCACGGGTGGCGGTGCCTCGCTGGAGATGCTCGAGGGCAAGTCATTCGAGTGTCTCAAAGCCATCGATCGGCAGTCCGAGCCAAGCTATAGTTGAGCCACGCAACCAACGGAGGCACCGCCATGATCCGAACCACATCCATCTTGGCTCTCACGCTCGTCGCCACACTCGGTCTTGCGCCAGTGGGTCCGCAGGATCAGAAGAAACTCGCCGTCGGTGATGCGACGCCGACGCTCGATGGTCTTGACTTCGTTCAGGGCAGCATCGAGGACATGTCTGCGTCAGGCACCAAGGTGCTGGTCGTGGAGTTCTGGGCAACCTGGTGCGGTCCATGCCTCAAGTCGATTCCTCACATCAACGAGATGTACGAGTCGTACAAGGATCAGGGACTGGTGGTGGTTGGCGTCAGCGACGAGAAGCGTTCCAAGGTTGAGCCGTTCGTCAAGAAGCGCGGCTCCGAGATGTCCTATCCCGTTGCGATCGACACGGAGAAGAAGGTGAACGAGGCATTCATGGTTGCATCGGGACAGAAGGGAATCCCGTGCGCGTTCGTGACAACGGTGCAGGCGGGGCAGACAGCAGGCAAGGTCGTCTACATCGGGCATCCCATGGCACCTGAGTTCGAGACGGCAGTGCGCCTGTCACTCACGGGACGCTACGACCCCGTGCTGACGAAGAAGGCGCAGCCTCTGCTCGATGCGGCACGCCGCGCGATTGGAACCAAGAACTACAAGGATGGGTACAAGCGCTTTGATGAAGTGATCGCCTTGGACCCCGCGATTTTTGCGCCGATCGCCATCGAGAAGTACGACGTGATGTTGAACGTGGAGGGCAACGAAGCGGGCGCGAAGGCGTACGCGGCGGAACTTCTGAAGGGGCTCGTCGCGCTCGGCGATGCGGCGGCACTGCGTGATCTTGCAGTCGCGCTCTCTTCGGATCCCGCGAACAAGAGTTACGACTATGACCTTGCCATGCAGGCGGCAGAGGCGATGCTGAAGATCGCAGGAAAGAATGATCCGACGGCGCTTGCGACAGTCGCAGGCGTGGAGTACGCGCGCGGCGATTTCGCGAAGGCAGTGGATTCTCAGAAGAAGGCCTATCGCATCGCCAGCCCGAGTCGGAAGGCTGCATTCAAGGCGACGCTGGATGCCTACGAACTGGCGCTGAAGAAGGGCGTCAAGGTGAAGGTGCCGGAGACCGCACAGGTGCCTGTCGGGACGCCCAAAGGACCGGTTGAGACTGTTCCAGCGAAGCCCTGATGGCGCGTTCTCAGCGCGGCGTGAGGCGAGGCAACGTGGCGGCTGCCGATGTGTGTCTGTTCCGCGGTCCTCTGACTGCGCCGCTCGTTGGTCCATCGATCCTCTCGGCTGACTTCACCCGCCTTGGTGCGGAGGTTCGTGATGTCGTGCGCAGTGGCGCCGATTACATCCATGTCGACATCATGGACGGGCACTTTGTGCCAAACCTTTCCATGGGGCCGGCGATTTGTGCTGCGGTGCGCCGCGCGGCGCCGCGAGTGTGGATTGATGTGCACCTGATGATCGGGAATCCACGGGATTTCATCGATCCGTTTGTGCGCGCGGGGGCGAACAACATCACTTTCCACTTGGAGGTGGAACGCAAGCCGCGCGCGCTGCTGCGGCGCATCAAGGAATCGGGGCTCACCGCAGGCATTGCCATCAAGCCAAAGACGCCCTGGACGGCGCTCGCGCCCGTCTTGGATGAAGCAGATCTCTTTCTCGTCATGAGTGTCGAGCCCGGTTTCGGCGGACAGGCGTTCATGCGATCGTCGCTTCCGAAGGTCCGCGCCATCCGCACGCGGTGCGGACCGCTTCGCCGTGTTGAGATGGACGGTGGCATCGCACCGGACACTGCAGTTGCCTGCCGAGATGCGGGATGCGACACGCTGGTGGCGGGCGCGCACGTCTTCGGTGCAACGAACCGCCGTGCGGCGATCGCTTCGATTCGAGGGTCTCGTGGGATTCGGGGTCGATAGGATGACACGCATGGCTCAGCCGACATGGGATGTGGCAGCGGCTCCCGCGACCAAGCGTGCGGTGCCCGATGGGCTTTGGATGCAGTGCCCCGCGTGCAGCGAAACGCTCTTTCGCAAGGCGGTCGAACAGAACCTCATGGTCTGCCCCAAGTGCGACTACCACATGCGGATCGGTGGCAAGCAGCGCGTTGAGCAGCTGCTTGATCTCGGCACCTTCGAACCGCTGCAGGCGGATCTGGCGCCATCGGATCCGCTGAAGTTTGTGGACCTGAAGCCCTATCCGGAGCGCCTTGAGCAGGCGCAGCGAGCCACTGGTTCGCCCGATGGCGCACACGTGGGGCAGGGCTTCATCAAGGGCAGGCGCGTGGTGCTGGCTGTGCTGGATTTCAACTTCCTTGCAGGGTCGATGGGCTCGGTCGTGGGTGAAAAGGTGACCTGTGCCGTCGAGGCGGCGCTCGCGGAGCGGCTGCCACTGATCGTGGTGAGTTGTTCGGGCGGTGCGCGCATGCAGGAATCTGGGTTCTCGCTCATGCAGATGGCAAAGACAAGCGCAGCGCTTGCACGACTCGACAGCGCCGGTGGACTCTTCATCTCGGTGCTGACAGACCCGACCACGGGCGGCGTGACGGCAAGCTTCGCGATGCTCGGCGATGTGATCTTCGCCGAACCCAAGGCGCTCATCGGTTTCGCGGGACCGCGCGTGGTGCGGCAGACGATCCGTCAGGAGTTGCCCGAGGGTTTCCAAACCAGCGAGTTCCTGCTTGACGCAGGCTTCGTCGATCGAATCGTCCACCGAGCGAACCTGCGCAGTGAGATCAGCCGCATCATCGACTATTCGGGCAACTGACGTGAACGTCCAACCCTCGATCGGGGCGGGCACACTTGTTCCGTCGACGCCGCTCGCACTGCTCTTCTGCGTGTTGACGCCCATCTGTCTGGCGTTGGCGTTCCCGCCATTTTCGCTCTGGCCCTTTGCGCTCATCACTCCACTCGGGTGGGCGCTGCTTGCAAGCAGCGATCGGTTGCCGCATCACATGTGGTGGGTGCTCTATGCGAGTGCGCTGGCGGTGTGGTTGTGGCTGCACCGCTGGATGATCGGCGTGACGGTCGCTGGGTATCCCGTGCTCTGCGGATATCTCGCCCTGTATGCAGTCGCTGCCGTCTGGATCATGCGGCGAACGCGACACGGTTTCATCGGGCGGCACCTTCCGCGTGCGATCCGTCTTCCTGCCACTCTCATCACTTTGGAGTGGCTGCAGGGCACGGTGATCTTTCACGGCTATCCGTGGTTCGCGTTTGCGCAGCCACTTGTGGACTTCCCAGTGTTGTCGCAGTTGGCTGATATCGGCGGGATTCCGCTGGTGACGCTTTTGGTCGCTGGAACGGTTGGCCTGCTCGTCGATCTGATCTGTCTTCGACGGGGAACGCCTGACCCGACACTGCGGCGGCATGTGGTGCAGGGTGGCATCGCGGTGGTGGTCGCGTGGGTCGCTGCAGTTGCCTACGGAGCGCACCGACTTTCGGAGTGGGATGCGATCCAGCGCAGTGCGCCCCCAGGCTCGCAGTTGCGGGTGGCGGTCGTGCAGACCAATGTGCCGACCAGCAACAAGCTGCGTTGGAGCCGAGAGCGGCAGGAGGAGGACGCCGAGTCGTTCGCGAAGGCAACCATCGAACTTGTGGAGTCGTGGCGCGGCGATGGAAGGATCGACTTCGCGGTCTGGCCCGAAACGATGCTGCCGGGCTTCGGGCTTGAGCCAGCCACGCTGCAGAAGCTGGTGGACGGTGCCTGGTGGCCCGGCGACAGGTTTGCCACGCTCGCAAGGGGCGTTTCCAAGCGCATCGAAGCGCCACTCGTCGTCGGCAGTCCTGTGTACATCGGTCTACGGGAGAACGGCGATCGCTGGGCGTGGAGCGAACACTTCAACAGCGCGTATCTCGTGGACGGGGAGCCGCCCTACCAGCGCTACGACAAGATTCACCTGACGCCTTTCGGCGAGACCATGCCGTACATCTCGAACTGGAAGTGGCTGCAGGAGAAGCTGCTTGCCATTGGTGCAAGCGGCATGCAGTTCGATCTCGACACGGCGTCGGTGCCGCGCCGACTCACGCTGCGGCGGCGCGGCGGCGCTGAAGCGAGCCCGCCTGAGGGCGGTATTGAACTGGCGACGCCGATCTGCTTCGAGGACACCATGGCGGAGGTCGTGCGTCGCATCGTGCACGATGATGCGGGGCAGAAGCAAGCCCATCTGTTGGTGAATCTTTCGAATGACGGGTGGTTCGGTGACTGGGATCCAGGTCGGCTCACGCATGAGTTGCATTCGCGCTGGCGCTGTATCGAGAATCGTCTGCCCATGGTGCGCGCTGCGAACACCGGAGTATCCCGGGCGTTCGACAGCAGAGGTTTGCCGATTGCGGGAGTTGAAGTTGCGCCGCGCACTGCGGGTGGGTTTGTCGCTGTGCTGCAGGTGGATGATCGCAAGTCCTTCTACGGGCGAGTGGGCGATGTACTCTCTCCCGCGATGGCGCTGTTGCTGGCAATCATGGTTGTGCCAAGTCGCAGGGGCGCGCAAAGGGTTTCGATGCTGGCGGTTGCCGCGTGCGCTCTGCTCTTGATTGGTTGCAGCGAGGAGTCGCAGCCGCGCGCCGTGTTCAGTGGGACAGGATGGTCATCGCGTGGCGTGGATCGACAAACAGGGGATGCGCCCGTCAACCCAGATTCAGGTCGGGCATCGCGTCTGGCGAGTGCGCCGTCCACATCGCCGCAGATTGCTCCCGTGGAGCCTGAGCCGCAGCCGATTGACTCGGCAATCAGTGGAACGACAGAGTCCAGGCCACTCCAAATCTCGACCGCGCCTGTGGCGAAAGTGGCTGAGCCGACGCCTGAGCCCATGCCGATTTCAGCGCCGTCCGCTGCGCCCACGCCACCCCCCGCGCCGGCGGCGGCAGAGGCTCCCGCGCCCACGCCGCCTCCTGCGCCGGCGGCGGCAGAGGCTCCCGCGCCCACGCCGCCTCCTGCGCCGGCGGCGGCAGAGGTTCCCGCGCCCACGCCGCCTCCTGCGCCAGCGGCGGCAGAGGTTGCTGCGCCTCGAACGCCAACTACTCCGACCGTTCCACCACCGCCGCCCGCCAAGTTCACGTTTGTGGGTGTCGACGCCCGCGAACAAATGGCGCTCGATGTGATTGCCCGCGCGGCATCAAGCGAGGCGGCGATCCTGCGCTCCCACGCACTCGAGGCACTGCAGACACGACCCGAGGCACTTGCGGAGGTGGCGTGCAAACTGCTCGGCGATCCAAGCCCGGGTGTGCGTTTCGCTGCCGCCGTCATGATCGGGCGGAAGCGGCTCGATCGCTGCACGACGCTTCTTCAGCCGCTGCTGCTCGATGCGAATCCTTCCGTGCAGGCATCGGCGCTCTTTGCACTCGCGCGCCTCGGACAGCGCATGGACCTCAATCCACTTTTGCGCTTGGCGATGAGTGAGGATCCTGAGACTCGCTCGAATGCGTTCTTTGTCCTGGGAGAACTGCGCAATCCGTCGGCAATCCCGCTCATTGAGGCGTGCATCGGTCGCCCCCTTCCGACCGCCGATGAGGTGCGGACGCGCATCGTCGAATTGCAAGCTGCCGAGGCGATGTGCAAGATGGGCGACTACCGGCAGTACGACCCCATCCGTGCGGCACTTTTCGCACCGAGTGAACAAGCCGAGTTGATCGCACTGGCATGCCAAATGGTGGGCGAGGTGAACGACCGTGGCGCGCGCGGCAGCCTGATCGGCCTTTGGAATGGACGTGGATCGATGGAACGCCCCATGGAGATTCGGCTGCTGACGGGGACTGCACTGGTACGGATTGGTGAGCCGAATGTGGAGCCGATCTACCTGCTTTGTATGAAGGCGATCAAGGATCCGAGCGTCTCGATTCGGGCGCAAGCCGCCTCAACGCTCGGGTGGATCGGTGGCACACGCGCTGCTGATGCAGTTGCACCGCTCATGCAGGAAACAGACAGTTTGGTGGCAATCTCCGCGTCTGCCGCCTATTTGCGGGCAACGGCCAAGCCCACGGATGCTCTGCCTCCGATCGGCGCCACAGATTCTGCGGCTCGGGCGCGGTGAAGCGTTGACACCAAGCGGTTTCCCAAGTAAAAAACGGGGGTTCGTTTCGGTCTCGGGTCAGCACCGTTTCGGTCTGGAACCGTGGTCGGCGCTCTTGGGTTCGCTTCGGGCTTGGCGGTGCCGTTGGTCCGCGGTTGATCCAGAGTGGATGTGTTGAAGCGACACCGCGTTCGGCATTCACCTGCAAGGTCAACCTCGTGCACATTCTCACCAAGGTCTTCGTCGTTCTGGTTTCGCTTCTCGCGGTCGCCATCGTGCCGCTCGCTGCTGTGCAGTCGAGCAATCAGGCCACGTTGCGACAGCAGGTCAAGGATGCCGAGGTGAAGGTTGCCGCGGCTCGCAACGAACTGGAGACGGAACGAGCGCTGCGCTCCAAGGCGGAGAGCGATGCTGCGCTTCAGATCAAGGATCTCGATGCCGAGAAGGGGCGGTTGCAGGCTGAACTTGCTCAGGGCATGGCGAAGAGCCGCACCCTCGACGGCGAGTTGGCGCAGGCAAAGATTCGCCTTGCAAGCCTTGAGCAGTCGCTCGCCGTTGTGACGGACGGCGATCGAGCGAAGATGGAACTCATCAAGACGATCAGTGAGGAGTTGGATAAGCAGCGGACGACGCTGACCGACTGCGAACGCATGAAGATTGAGGTGGAGCAGAAGTTTGGAAAGACCGAGAGCGACCTGCGCATGGCGCAGGAGGCGCTCGGAGATCTTCGCGAGCAGGTTGCATCCCTTTCGAGTTCAAAGGCGAAGTCCGATCAAGTCGTGCAGGCGTTCACCGCGCGGTTCGGACCAGCCGATCAGGAGCAGCAGGCGTCGACATCCATGCCGGTCGCAGAGGTGGCTGACCGCAATGTTGCCGCCAAGATCGTCAATGTGCGCCGCACCGATGGTGGTGTGTACGCGGAGATCGACGCGGGAAGCCGCGATGGTGTGAAGGTCGGGTGGGTGATGACCATCGGAGATGGCTCGCGTTTCATCGGCAAACTTCAAATCACGTCGGTGGATGTCAACAAGGCCGTTGGCACCGTCGAGATGGAAGATCCTGCGGGTCGCGGCGCGGTCCGTGCTGGTCAGAAGGTGACGATTCGCAAGGGACAGTGACGCTCAGAGCGGTTTCTCCAAGGACGAAGAAAGACGCACATGGCATTCCTCGGCATAGGCAAGAAGACCCCCAAGCAGCCCGCTGCCACGGCGGATGCGGCGGGCGATGCGGCGCCAGTTGAGTTTGGCGAGGCGGTTCAGCCCACGGTGACCCCCCAGAAGAAGGGGCTGTTTGGGCGAAAGAGCAAGGCTGTGCCCGACAAGTCGGCAAAGGCAAAGGTCGAGAAGACCAAGTCAGCCGCAACTCCGAAGGCGCGAAGCGCGGGCGGAGAACTGAATATCTACACGGGCGTTCTGGCCGCCGCGGCTGTGGCGCTCTTGGTAGGTTGTGCGCTGATCGCGCTCGACAATTTGGCGGGAGTAGAAGGGACTGCACAGGAAGGCAATCCGATCGGAACGATTCCGTCGCGCTAGCGTCGGAGGGCGAGAAACCCTAATGGCCAAGGAGGTGGCCGCACATGACACTTGACAAGATGATGAGTTGGTTCAGCGTCGACATGGGGATCGACCTTGGTACATGCAACACGCTGGTGTGTGTCCGAGGCGAGGGCATCGTTCTCAACGAACCCTCCGTAGTGGCGGTGCGCAAGGGCACGAATCAAGTGCTCATGAATGGCGCAGCGGTCGGATTCGCCGCGAAGGAGATGCTCGGGCGCACGCCCGGGTCCATCCAAGCGATCCGCCCGTTGAAGGACGGTGTCATCTCGGACTTCGAGATCACCGAAGCGATGCTGAAGTACTTCATCCAAAAGGTGATGGGGCGCAGCCGCATCTTTGGACCGCGCGTCGTGATTTCGATCCCATCGGGCATTACCGCGGTGGAGAAGCGTGCCGTGCTCGACAGCGCAGAGCGCGCCGGCGCGCGGAAGGTCTTCCTGCTCGAGGAACCGATGGCAGCGGCGATGGGCGCGAAACTGCCCTTCGACGATGCGGTCGCGAGCATGGTGGTCGATATCGGCGGAGGAACCAGCGAGATCGCCATCCTGAGTTTGGCGGATATCGCCAAGGCATCGAGTTTGCGCGTGGCTGGCGATGACTTTGATGAGGCGATCATCGTTCACCTCGAGGAGAAGCGCGGGCTTCGCGTGGGTGAGCAGACCGCCGAGCAGATCAAGATTCGCATCGGAAGCGCTTGGCCGCTTGAACAGGAACTTGCGATGAAGGTGCGTGGGCGCGATGTGTCGACGGGGCTTCCACGGCAGATCGAGGTCAACTCGGTCGAGGTGCGCGAGGCGCTGTCCGAACCGCTCAAGAAGATCTGTGACGAGGTGGTCAAGACGCTTCGCGAGGCCGATCCCGAACTTGCCGCGGACCTTTGCAACCCTGATTTGCCGCACAACGGCATCACGGTGGCTGGCGGTGGCGCCCTGCTTCGCGGCATCGACAAGTTG
>Ga0194131_10006495_pt1 | contig 16242 bp, 19 predicted proteins | sample TA2KigO120mmetaG_FD_148631 | JGI IMG/M metagenome (GOLD analysis project Ga0194131, IMG submission 148631) | Freshwater microbial communities from Lake Tanganyika, Tanzania - TA2015053 Kigoma Offshore 120m | ecosystem: Environmental > Aquatic > Freshwater > Lake | place: Tanzania: Lake... | reverse complement strand
ACGGTTGCACTCGCCATGACGATGGGAATCGCTCTCGCTGTACACTCACCGAATACATTCGGCCACCACTCTTTTTCGATGATGATCGCGACACGTGGCTGAACACGATTAAGGAAACGCCTCACGCAGCCCGACGAATCGAACGGTAAGAAACGCACATCCACGGCATCACCGAACATCTTTCGGGCGTACGCGGCGCCCGTACCGGTGATCGTCGTCAGCGTCAGCGGCACCGCAGGGTAACGGTCTCGCAAGGCGCGGACGAGCGCGGCGGCGGCTTGAACCTCACCGACCGAGACCGCATGAATCCAGATCGTTTTCGTGAGCTGACGAGCTCCGAAACCCAAGCGCTGCGAGAGTCCCTGCAACTCGCCCGGATTGCCGCGCAGGCCGCGCACAATGAAAAACGCGAAGGCGAATGGCAGTACAATCACCACCAGCACACGATAAACAGAACGTATCATGACGTTCCGCTTCCCGATGCGCCCTCGCGATAACCCTGCACCACGGTCGCCCAGAGCTCTTCGTCAAGTCGAGCGTTCAAAGAATCGAGCACCTTGATTATCGAGCGACGCAAACGAACGAGATTGGCATCGCACCACAAGCCCGGGTCGCGAAAACTCGCCCGGTCGAAGTCGATGAGAGACCACCGACCGGCCTCGTCGACGAGCAGGTTATGGGCGTTGAGATCCGCATGATGCAATCCAACCCGATGAAAACGGGCGATGGTCGTACCCACGCCGAACCAGTCGATCGAACCGGGCGATCGTGCGAGACACTCGGCGAGCGTGCTGACGCCGATGAGCCGGCGGGTGATGAGATCACCCCGACACCACAGGCCGAGCGACTCATGCAGCGCCGCCACCACTGGGGCGACAGGTAGACCGAGACGCTGCAATCGTTGGGTCACGCGAAACTCTCGGAACGGACGGGAACGCGATTCACCGACGTGGAGATAGCGATCATCGAGCACCGCGGCTACGAGGCCGCCGCGTCGATAATGGCGCAACGCATGGGCGCCCCCCTCGGCCTCGAAGAACATGGTGCTCCCGCGCCCCGGTGCCTCGCCGCGCAGCGCACCGGTTTGCCTCCAGTACTCGGGCTCGAACCAACGCGGATCAAAATTGCCGACGAGGGAGGGGTCATATAGCATCACGCAGCGGCCGACTTGGATCCTGCCCTCCAGCGGTTCGTGTGCGCGACCTTCGTTCATTCCGCCCTCTCCGCCTAAAGCCATGCTGCCGCTCATCACGCCGCCCGCATCCGTTTGCCTCTTGAGGCTCTCGGCCATCGGCGATACCTGTCATGTCGTGCCCCTGCTGCGCACGTTGCAGCGCGCCTGGCCCGACACACGCTTTACCTGGATCATCGGCCGCGCCGAAGCTCGACTCATGACCCTCCTGCCGCAGATCGAGTTTATCACCGTGGACAAACGCGCCGGTTTGGCGGGCCTCAAAGCCCTCCGCGCGACACTTCGAGGTCGGCAGTTTGATCTACTGATGCATCTTCAGATCTCATTCAGAGCGAGTGTCGTCGCAGCGCTCGTCCCGGCGCGTATAAAGCTCGGGTTCGACCGGGCTCGAGCTCGCGAGCTGCAGTGGCTCGTCACCCACTCGCGTATTGCGCCACGCCAACGCGAACACGTGCTCGACAGTTTCATGGGCTTCGCCGACGCCGCAGGTGTCGGACCTCCTGTGTTCGAGTGGAATCTTCCTCTCCCGGACGATGCCATCGAGTATGCGCAGCGGCTGATCCCCGATGGCGCACCGCGTACATTGGTGATCAGCGCGTGCTCAAACCACGTGCGAAGGAACTGGCTCGCCGATCGCTATGCCGCGGTCGCTCGCCACGCCATCGACACCCATGGGATGCAAGTCATTCTCGCTGGTGGTCCCAGCGACACCGAAAAGTCGATGGCGCGCACCATCGCTGCGGAGTGCCCCGGTGTCATTGATCAAGTAGGCAAAGACACCTTACCGCAACTGCTCGCCCTGCTCGGGCGAGCGACGGTACTGCTCGCACCCGATACAGGCCCGGCCCACATGGCCACCATGGTCGGAACACCCGTCATCGGGCTCTATGCCGCCACCAACCCGGCTCGCAGCGGGCCCTATCTCTCGAGGCCGTTGTGCATCGACGCCTTCCCGAGGGCCGCTCAAAAGTTCAGACGCAGCACGCCAGATGCCCTGCCTTGGACCACCAAAATCGAAGAGCCCGGCGTCATGGAGCTGATCGAAGTACCCGAGGTCTGCAAGCGCCTTGACGCCCTGCTAGCATCTCGCCCATGAAAGACATCCTCGTGCCCATTTCGCCGGGCGAACTGCTCGACAAAATCACCATCCTGCGCATAAAGGCCGCGCGTATGACTGACGCGACCAAGGTTCGTAACGTGCGCCTCGAGCTCGACCTACTCGAAAAAACCTGGTGCGACAGTGGTTCCGCCATTCCGGAAGTTGCGGCGGACGAAGCGGCCCTGCAGCAGGTAAACGGGGCACTCTGGGACATCGAGGACAAAATTCGTGATAAAGAACTCGTACAGACTTTCGACGCGGAGTTCGTTGAGCTCGCGCGTGCGGTGTACGTGACCAACGACGAGCGTGCAGCCGTCAAGAAGCGCATCAATGTGGCGCTCGGCTCGCGGATCGTCGAAGAGAAGTCTTACAAGCCCTACCGTCCGGCTTAATCAGCGCTCAACGCTGCAGCGTGTACTCGGCCCCGCAATAGGGACACTTAGCCCAACCCGTTTTTTCGATGGGCAAATAGACTCGCGGATGCGAGTTCCAAAGTTGCATCTGCGGCATCGGACAAGAGAGCGGCAGATCTTCGGACGTGACGTCGTACGTGTTCTGAGCGTTCGGTTGGATAAAAGGCGTTGTCGACATAGCCTGATTATACCGGCGATGCCGTGTCGTTAACGGTGTCTTCCCAGATGCGGGCGACCGCGGAGCGCTCAGCCACGAACTCGCTGGCATCAATGACCCCACGCTCCTCACGCAGCGAGCGATGATGATTGCGCATTCGATATGCGCGATAGGCTCCGGTCAAAACATCGACGGTTTTCTGCGGTACGAGATTTCCCGAGGCCAAGGTCTCAAGCTGACGAATCGTGTCGCTGAACATCAGCACCGCCGGATGCCTCGCCCCCTCACGTAGCGCCCAGTACTGAGCGAGGAATTCGATATCGGCAATTCCGCCGCGATCCTGTTTGAGGTCGAACTCTCCGCCCCTCGACTTAGCAAGTTCGCGACGCATGCGCTCGCGCATCGATCCGACTTCCTCGCGTAACGTATCGCGCCGAACGAATTCTCCGAGGATTCGTACACGCTCCTGCTCGAATCGCTCACGAAGGCGCGGTGAACCCGCGACCGCCCGCGCGTGAAGAAGCGCCTGGTGCTCCCAAGTCCAGGCCGAAGAATGCTGATAATCGACGAAGGCGTCGATTTGCGTGATCAGCATACCGCCCTTCCCGCCCGGACGCAGTCGGACATCGACGTCGTACAGGCGGCCCGCCGCCGAGTGCACCGTCAGGATATGGACGATGCGCTGCGCGAGTCGCACGAAGAAAAGCTGATTCTCGATCGGGCGATCGCCGGCGGTTTCCTGTACTGCACCGATCGAGTCATGGAGAAATACGAGATCAAGATCGGATCCATAACCGAGCTCGATCCCCCCAAGCTTACCGTAACCCACGGCGCAGACCTCGACCTCACGCGGCACGGCATCGTCGGTGGCGCGACACGTCGGCACACCATACTGACCCGTCATCTGCGACCAGGCTTGCTGCATCGCTTTTTCGAGGATGAGCTCGGCGATGTCGGTCAGACGATCCGACACACACATCAGCGGCAAACTACCCGAGAGATCCGCTATCGCGATGCGAAACATCGCCGCTCGCTTGAATTGCGCGAGTGCCTCGACGAGTCGCTCCGGATCATCCGCATCGACCCGAGCGAGGCGATCATCGAGATCCGAGAGCAATTCGTCACGCGCCGGCGGTACCGTCAGGGCTCGCTCATCGAGCAGCTCATCGAGCAGGAGTGGATGCGCCGCAAGCTGCTGGACCAAAAAATCACCGCCTCGACAGACTCGAACGAAGCGCTGACGGGCGGCGGGGTTTTCGTTGAGGAGCGCGAAATAGGCCGAGCGTCCGCCGATCGCCTCCAGCACCCGCAGTAGTCGACGACCCATGACGAGATGGTCGTCATCGGGTTCAAGCGAGCCCAGTAATAGCGGCACTAACAGCTCAAGACGACGCAGTCCGGTCGCATCGAGCCGCCTCACTTTCGAGCTACCGCGAAAATCGATTAATAGTTGCGCCAGCTCAGCGGGGTGCGTCATCCCTCGGGATGAAAGCATCTCGATGAGTGCTGCCACCCCTGCCATGTCGTCCCACATCAACGAGAGTCCGGCGCCGTCGGTCGATGGTTTTATCGTAGCATCGCCCATGGCATCAGAAGCGGTTGGAGCGAATACGAGCGCGTTGAATTCACGATGGACGTGCGCTGCATGTCGCTCGTAGTCGCGTCGCAGGGTCTCCCAACTCCCCTTGCCCATGGCCCGCGCTAACTTTTGTTGTGAAGCGGAGTCTTGTGGCAGCGAATGAGTTTGAGCGTCTGCAATCATTTGCAGTCTGTTTTCGAGTATCCGCAGGAAGCGATACGCAGCATCGAGCTCATTGATAGCCTGCTGGCGTAACAAACGACTGCGTGCCAGCTGGGGCAAGATTTCGAATAGCCTCGAACCTTGGAGGCGACGATCTTGACCACCCCGGATCAACTGCATGGACTGCACGATGAACTCGATCTCACGGATTCCGCCGGGTCCGAGCTTCACGTGATCGACGAGTTCCTTGCGCGCCACCTGCTTCTCGATCAGCTGCTTCATTTCGCGAAGCGACTCAAAGACGCCGAAATCGAGATAACGCCGATACACGAACGGCCTCACTGCCGAGTCGTACAGCTCGGCATAAGCCTCGGGCGCGGTGATCGGTCGCGCCTTGATCCAGGCGTAACGCTCCCAGTCCCGACCGTGCTGGAGCAGATAGTCCTCGAAAGCAGGAAAGCCACACGCGAGCGATCCGGAGTCTCCGAAGGGACGAAGCCGCATGTCCACTCGGAACACGAACCCATCGACCGTGACCGATGACAGCAGTCGCAGCAGGGCCTGTCCGAGGCGCGCGAAGAATTCCTCGTGACTCATTGGCGCAGCGTGAACCGTCTCTCCGTAGCCCGGAAAAAGAAAGACGAGATCGATATCAGACGAGAAATTGAGTTCGCGGCCGCCGAGCTTTCCCATACCGACGACGACGAGCGGCATCGCCCCGCCTTCGGCATACTGCGGCGTTCCGTAGCGCTCGCAGGTGCTGTGCCAAGCGACCGCCATGGCACGATTGACGGCATCGTCGGCGAAGGCAGATAAATCCTCGAGCGTCTCTTCAAAACTCGATCGACCGGTGAGGTCTCGCCAGGCGATCCGCACCAATTCACGTCGACGCCAACGGCGCAGCCACGCTTGCCAAGCTGCCTCGGGAGTGTCGAGCCCTGGCGGCTCCTCGCCCCGGGGCCAACACAATGATCCGCCGGCGATGCGCAGCTGCCGCAAGGCGTTGGAGTGCAGCAGATCACCAAAAAGCTCAGACTCGCGCCCTAAACTCGCCGCGACGAAGTCGCTGCACGCCATGACGTGCGCGGCGTCATCGCGCCATTCGGGTGGAAAATCTACGGCAATGGATCCAGACATGAGGGTCATGAGGATACAAAAAAGCCCCGTACGAGGCGGGGCTATCTCTGTATGCTCTGATCGGAGGGGGAAGATGATCAGAGCACGAATAGGAGATTAATGCCGAAAGCCTTGGCAGTATGCACTGAGTAATACCTACCTTGGCCGACATGAACGTCTCGAGCACCGATTACCGCACAGCGATCAGCCGATTTTTGACCGGATTGACCCTCGTTACCACCCAACATGAGGGGCTCGCACAAGGCATTACGGCGAGTGCTGTCGCCTCGGTCACATTAGAGCCCCCCACGCTTCTGGTCTGCCTCAATCGCCAATCGGCGACCTGTCATGCGGTCAGCGGATCGGGTCGATTCTGTGTGCATATTCTCGCGGACGATCAACTCGAACTCGCAAGACATTTCGCGTCCAGGACGCCGGACAAATTCGCGACGCTCGCGGGACTCGGGCTCGGTTCCTCACACGACAGCCCCCTTGGTAATCCGATCGTCGATGGCGCACTGGCCTATCTCGAGTGTCGAGTCGCCACGCGGACGGACGTCGGAACTCACCGCATTTTCTTCGGTGAAGTCGTTGCAGTCGACGCGCGTGAGGGCTCTCCGCTTGCGTACTTCAGAGGTCAGTTCGCGAGTCTGGGAGGCCGCAAAGCGAGTTCGTGAACCGTCGCGGCGGCGAGCAGCGAAGGCTCGCTAAACGGCAGACCAATGAGCTGAACTCCGACCGGCAAGCCTCGATCGTCGAGTCCCGCCGGCACACTGAGCGCCGGCAGCCCGAGATAATTGAACGGTGCTGTGCATCGCGCGAGCTCGCCGAGCACCTCCCAGAGGCGCGCTCCCGCACCGACATCCGTCTCGTCGCGACGCGGCACACGAATGGGCAGAGTCGGCGTGAATGGCGGTGGCCTCCGAGTACACGACCGTACGGCTGAGCTCGGCCAGGTGCGCGGCAAAGGGAATATCGATCTCGACGATACGAGCGCCCGCGGCCTCGAAAATGCTGAGCGGATGCTCACGGGCCGATCGAATCTGCGGATCGAATCGTTCGAAGAAATGGTTTCTCGGGGTCCCGATACGCAGGCCCTCGACGCCTCGACCGAGCGAGTGGAGATAGTCGGGCACTGATCGCATCGAACGCTGTGCATCGTCTCCATCACTTCCCGCCTCGATCCCGAGAATGAGCGCGAGATTACGAACCGAGCGCGCAACGGGACCGAGCACAACGATCGACGGTGCAAGCTTCATGCTCCCGGTTCGAGGCAGCGGTCCGTAGGTGGGCTTTAACCCGAACACTCCCCGCACAGACGCCGGAATGCGAACCGATCCACCCGTGTCGGAGCGCGAGACTCGCAAAGTTCGCGCCGAAGGCTACCACCGCGCCCGATCTGCTGGAAGAGCCTCCGGAGATAGAGTCCGGGTTCCACGCATTACGACAGTCGCCCCAAGCCGCGTTGTGTCCGGAGACACCGAGCGCAAACTCCGCCACGTTGCGTGCGCCGAGTTGGATCGAGCCCGCCACCTCCAGACGCTGCAACACCGAGGCGCTCCGCAAGGCCGCAACGGGCTGGAGGGCTTTGGAGCCGAAGGTCGCGGCATACCCGGTACGATCGAACATGTCCTTGTGCGCCATCGGGATACCAAGCAGCGGAGCGAGTGGCTTGCGGCCCTGTCGTCTCGCCTCATCCAGCAATGCGTCTACGAATTCCGCGGCGCGCAGCGCCCCCTCTTTCTCGAGGCTTAAGAAACAATGCGTTCTCGCCTCCGCGCGCTCGGCGCTCTCGAGTGCCGCGCGTACGAGATTGATGCTGCGCGGCTCGCCGGCGATGAGCCGCTCGGAAGTAGAGAAAAGATCTGTGCTGTCGAAATCTTTGGCGCGTCGAGAATCGACATCCTTCGATAAAGGATCGGGTGACGGGGACGCAAGCGATTCCGGCCTCGGTAATTAATCGGCCGCCTCGACTGCGGTGAGTGACGCCTGTCCGAGCTGACCGACCTCAGCGAGTACCGCGGTCGTCGCTGCGGCAGCTCCGCGGGCGATACGCGAGGCCATCGCCTCGTCGTCGACGGGCACGCCGTTGAGTCGCGCGAGCTCGAGCACGGTCGCCGCCGTAAAGAAGTCAGGGGGGGTTCGCTCGATTCATCCGGACGCTCAAAAAAACTCAACGAAAATGAGGCATGACATCGCTCGCGTAGAGCGCCGCCTGTCGAACCATGGCTTCCTGACGCGCGCCATGTGGGTGCGCGACCGGCGAACCGCCGAGCTGATAAACGTGATCGAGCCCCATGGCGAGTAACTCGCCCAAACGATCGCGACATCTGGTCGGCGGCCCACAAATGGAGAACCAATCGACGAAACTGTCGGGCACCTCGGCGAGATGACTCCCGGCCTCCTGAGCGTGACGCGTCATGTCGTAGCCGGTCTGCATCTTGGCCGCGAGATCTTTGAGCTGTGGCGGCAAGTGGTCGAGCGGTGCGTCTTTCATACCAGCGAAATGTGCCACCATCCCGGAAATCATTCGTCCAAGCGCGATCGCCCGACGCTCATCGGGATCACAAACCAGATTGACATAGGCACCGATACGAATGGAGTCGCGCGAGCGGCCTGTTTCCGCGAGCCGCGCGAGCGCCACATCCATAGCCCAACGGATGCGCTCCGGCGCACTGCCTACCGCAAAGCTGATTCGATCGCCGACATCGACCGCCATGCGGATGGTCTGCGGTCCGGTGCAGGCCACATCGATCACGAGCGGCGTCACCGGTAGCGAGTCGTACCACCGAATCCTCGACGCCGTCCCCTCACGATCAATAGTTTCACCGCGTGTATAGGCGCGTAAGCGTTCGACAAAGGTACGCAGCTGCGCGGTCGTACCATTTCGGACGCCGATGTGAGCCGCTGAGGAATCCCCACGACCGATACCGCAGATCATCCGACCACGGGACTCCACTTGCAGCGTGGAGAACGCACACGCGGTCACGGCGACATCGCGAGTCACCGGATTGGTCACGCCTGTACCGAGCCGCAGGGTTCGTGTCGTCTGAGTCGCCAGCGCCAGCTGCGAAAACGGATCGGGGCTGAGGTTTTGAGTGTCAGGACACAGTAGCGTGTCGTATCCCATCGCCTCGATTTCTCGGGCGAGCGTCGCGGTATAACCCGGCGACGCCTCCATCACGATCCCGAACTCGGTACTCATCGATAGAGTGTAACCGCTCGTCAAACGCGATAGCATTCGCACCATGGATCGCCCGGGGATCGGGCATCGGTTCTCGGAGACTGCAAGGATGAAACGTTCGTTACTTAGCCTTCTGATTGCCGGCCTCGCCGCCCTCACGCTCACGGTGCAAGCCGTCGCCGACGAGTACACCGATACGAAAGAACTCTTCCGCAACGCGGGTCAAAGCGCCTCGTTCTTTGATCGCAGTTACGGGTACGCCATCTTCCCGACCGTCGGCAAAGGCGGCCTCGGCCTCGGTGGTGCGAGCGGACGCGGACGCGTCTACGAGCAAGGCCGGTACATCGGTGACGTCCGACTGACTCAGCTCAGCGTCGGCTTTCAGGCAGGTGGCCAGGCCTACAGCCAGGTCATTTTTCTGCAGGACAAACGCGCGCTCGACGAATTCACGGGCGGCGAGTTCACCTTCGGTGCGGGCGTGAGCGGAGTGGCCATCACGGCGGCAGCAAGCGCGACGGCGGGTACAACCGGCACCAGTGCCGGCATGAGCGGCGGAAAGCGAGACGCCACCACCACAGGCGAGTTTTATCGAGGGTTTGCGGTCTTCACCATTGCCAAGGGCGGTCTCATGTACGAGGCCGCACTCGCTGGGCAAAAGTATTCCTTTACGCCTTTGGGCGCCGAAGAGAAGAAAACGAATACCGATCGGCGCCCATCGCGTCAATAACCGAAGACAGACTTTTTTTACTCGACGCGAACTTTTCAGCGTCGATAATCGAGTGGCGGAGCCCGATCACCCACCGCACTCCGATACGTGAAGCCCGCGCCGCGCCGCTGCTCGAGCTCCGCACGAGCACGCGTGATGAGCTCGGGTTGAGTGAACAACTCTGCTGCCGTCAGCGCGAGAATCTCGCTCGCGTTTTCCATGCCCTTGAGACCGATGGACATTCCGCCGGCCGCCACCGCCTGCCACGAGTGAGCCGGCGTCCCCGGCACCTCAGGTTGCGGTTCGAAAACCGATCGTGGGTACCACCCGACTCATATCGCCCACATCGGTCGATCCCATCCCGAGACGTCGACCGATCGGCTGCACTTCACGCTCCGATCAAAGCACGACATCAGTCTTGCCCAAGGTGGCGAACAGTTTTTCGGCGAACGCCTGCTCGGTGGCGTCGTAGGTCACCCCACCCACGCGTCGCAGATTGAGGTCGACGGCCGACGCCAGCACGTCATTGGGGAGCAGGCTGTACGCACCGTGAATCACCTCGTGCTTGACCGTGGTGCCGGTCTCTAATGCCGCAGCTTCGGAGACCGCCACCAATCGATCAAAGATTTCAGCCATCACCATCGGGTTGCGATGACGAACGTAGTAAAAAACCTCGGCGAATTCTGGCACTACGTTGGGCGCATCACCTCTGCAAGTCACGATGTAATGCAGGCGGGCATCCTCGGGAACAAGCTCGCGCATCAGATTCGCCATGAAATTCATCGCCTCGACACCATCGAGCGCAGAGCGTCCGCGCTCGGGCGCCGCCGCCGCATGCGCCGTCACACCGCTGAATCGAAACTTTGCGCTCTTGTTGGCGAGCGTCGGCTCGTTGGTCACCGTATTGCGATCGCCCGCATGCCAATGCAACGCGACGTCGATATCGCTGGGCAAGCCCTCGCGAACCATGTAGGACTTGCCTGCGCCACCCTCCTCTGCCGGCGTTGCGTACACGCGGATCGTGCCGCTCCGACGATTGGCGACAAGCCAATTTTTGATGACAATGCCAGCGGACATCGAACCGGCACCAAAGAGATGATGCCCACAGGCGTGCCCAGAGAGACGACCGCGCAACGGGGATCGCTCAGGCACCGCAGCTTGCGAGACACCGGGCAAGGCATCCGTTTCGGCGAGGATCGCGATAACAGGCTTACCACTGCCGTACTCGGCGACGAAGGCCGTGGGCATGCCGGCGACTCCGGCCTTCACGGAAAAGCCGGCATCGCGTAACTCTTTCTGAAGTCTCGCGCTACTCTGCTCCTCGCTGATAACCAACCTCTGCCCAGTTCCAAAGTTGTAGCGCGACAGCGTGATCGGCCGTACGTCGGGCTTCGACGAATTTGAGCAGCGCATCATCGGCATTTACCGTAGGGGCGACAGAAATGAAGGAAAAAGCCACCATCAGCGCACCGAGGTGCACTGAACATCGGGAGTGATGAGTCATCAAAGGAACTCCGATCGAATGATTACCAACGAAGACCGAGGCTGCGATAACCCTTGGCGAGCACCCACGGTGGTCCGATCATCAAATAAACGAGATCGGTGAAGAAGCTGGGTCGTCGACCCTCGACATGATGACCGATGAATTGACCAATCCAGGCCATGACGAAGACCGCGACCCCGATCGCGAGTAACGTCACTGAACCCATCGCCTCGAGGATGAGCGCATTCACCCACAGCCCTACCAGAGTCAGCGCCGTGATGCCGATCCCAAGCGGCAACGACATCCAGATCCAGAACATCACCGACAGTCCGGCGAGCAGCGCAGCAAACACACCGAAGGGCGGCAGGAGCGACCCCAGCACACCCGGCGTCGGTATGGCATAGAGAATCGCCATCAGCGACCAAACAATTGCCGGAACACAAAACACATGCAAACGCTGGTTGAGCGGATGCCGATGATCTTGCGAGTAGGCGTTGAACCACCGGTCGACGGGCCGCGCAGTCAGAGAGGCATCTTGGGTGTTCATAGCCTTCAGCTTACCTCAAGCGCCTCACGGTAGCCGCGCTCGAGCTGCGCGAGGCGATCCTCGAGCCGTCCGGTAAACCCCGCCGAGAGGCGCACCCAGCCGGGACTGATTCCAGCCGCCCGCAGGGCGCCCTCGTCGAGCTCGCTCGAGGTACTCGAGGCGCTCGCACTCATGAGCGTGTCGCTGAAGCCGAGGCTCACCGCCATATAACCAAAATCTTCGGTATTTTGCAGATGCTCCATGAAGCGATTGGCTCTCGCCGCACTGCCAAAATCGACACTCAACAAACCGCCAGCACCAAAGCCCGGATTGGCCAATCGACGGAACAGCGCATGGTCGGGGTGTGAAGCTAATCCCGGGTAGACGACGTTCGCGCCGAGCGCTTCGAGACGCTGCGCATACGCTAAGGCGCGTTCCGCATGCGCGGCCAAACGCAGACCTAAATTTGGTAATCGCGTCGCAACCTCATAGGCAGCCCGCGGATCCATTGCTGGACCTAGCAACATCAAGCTTCCAGTGTGAAGATCATACATGCCATCAATGAATTCTCCTTCTGCACACACACAACCCGCGACGATATCCGAGGCGCCGTTGATGAACTTGGTTAGACTATGGATAACCACGTCCGTCCCATGCAGAGCCGGGGTGATCGTCAAAGGAGAGAAGGTATTGTCGACGATCAAACGAGCACCGTGCCGATGAGCGATGGCAGCCAGCGCCGGGAGATCGACCACTCGCAAGGTGGGATTTGAAACCGTCTCGCAATACAGTACTCGAGTATTTTTTTTGAAGGCATCTTCGACTGCGTTGAGGTCAGATAGGTCGACGAAGCTCGTATGCACATTCGCCTTTCGAGGCAGAAAGTCGTGCAACAACGCCCAGGTACCGCCGTAAAGTGCTTGACCCGCCACCACATGATCGCCCGAGTTACAGGCGTGCAAGAGCGCCCCTGAAATCGCCGCCATGCCGCTTGCTGTGCAATACGCGTGTGGCGTTGCCTCGAGTGCAGCGAGATGTCTCGCGAGCACCATCACGGTGGGATTGAAATGACGTCCGTACAGGAAGCACCCACCCTTCGGTCCTTCGCGCCCTTCAAACAGCGCCGGCATCTTGCCGGCCTCCATGACGGTGAAGGTCGCACTCGTTTCGATGGAGAGGTTTACGCCGCCGTGCTCGCCGAACTCATGTCGGGACCGGGCCACGCGAGCCATCGGATCCGCGATGAGCGTTCGATCAGAAAGATCACTCATGACTCACCCCCTAAAAAACGAGTCAACCGTGACCAAATGTGTCATCAAGCGGCTCGAGATGCGAACCGTCGGTCCCGAGCGGCGCCGCACCCGGCGGTCGCTCGATGTATCGTCGCATCTTGCCCCGCTCGCCCTGAATGAGTTGCGAAAGCCGACGACGGATATCCTGATCTGCGAGCGTCGGTCGAGTCTGTCTGCGCAGGTAGTCGATCCAAGTCGGACTTTCGAAGCGTTCTGTCCACAGCACAGGATCGTCGAGATCCTGACATACCGACCAACGCCTCGCCCCGTCGCGCCGACGAATCCGACCTAATTCATTGATGATACCCACGAACTCGACCGCGTTGGCCTCAGGAACCCGATACTCGAGTGTGACGACGATAGGCCCCGCCGACTCATGCGGCGTCACGCGGGGCGCTTCGAACGACGCCGCGACGTGCGGGTCGAGTGACCCCGATCGCGCCACCTCAACCGGTAGCCAGCGCGCCACCGCAAGCGTGATCAGTACCGTGACACCCGCGATCGCCAACGCGGAACGGAGACCCATTTCGGACGCGACCAGACCCCAACACCATGCGCCCGCTGCCATGCCAGCGAACGCAAAGGTTTGGTAGGTCGCAAGGGTTCGACCCGTCACCCAGCGCGGCGAAGACAGCTGCACGGCAATATTGAACGTGGCAAGGCTCAAGGTCCAAACGAAACCGGCGACGACGTGCGCTAGAAAAGTCGTGATGGCCCAAGGGCTCTGCGATATGCCGAGCATCGCGAACGCAGCCACGACACATAACCCTCGCAGTAGCGCATCACTCGAGAAGCGCGCACGGAACGCAGCACTCGAGAGTGCGCCGAGCATGGCGCCGAAACCGAAGCCACCCAGTAACAAACCGTAGGTCGGCGCACCGCCACCGAGCAAGTCTCGAGCGATGACGGGCATCAAGGCCGGCACTGCCGTGATCGGTACCGTAAAGAGCACAGCTCGAACCATGATCGCAATAAGGTTCGGCGATAGACGCACATAACGCATACCCGCCGAAATGGCGGTACCCAGCGGCTCGGGGGGGAGTGAGCGCTCAGGTTTCGGCAACCTCCAGCGCTTCAGAACAAAGATCAGACCGATATAGGAGACTGCGTTGATCACAAATGCAGCCACGGCGCCGGCGGCCGCGACGATCACGCCTCCGATCGCAGGGCCGATACTGCGTGCCAAATTGAACCCCATCGCATTGGCCATGACGGCGGCGGGAATCACCTCTCGGGGAACCTGCTCGGCGATGCTCGCCTGCCAAGCCGGCGCAAATGCCGCAGCGCCGCAACCGATGAGGAAAGTCATCCAGAGCAACGAGGCCGGCGTGATCATGTCGAGGAAGGCGAGCGCCGCCAACGCCACCGACGCCGACAGCGCCAGCCATTGCGAGACGAGCATGATGAGACGCCGGTCGTAATTGTCCGCAAAGGCCCCGGCGATCAGGGACAAGAAAAAAAATGGTAAGGCGCCGACAGCTTGCACCAGGGCGACCTGATCGGGCGATGGCGAGATGAGCGCCATCTGCCACGAGGCACCGACCGTCTGAATCAGCCCGCCAAACGACGAGGCGAGCGAGGCCCACCAAAGCGTCGCGAAAATGCGATGTCGGAATGGCGCGAGGGTGGATACGCGCCAGCGCTGAAAACGGGACTTCGGAGACTCGCTCATTATTGGATTTCGCGTTGCGTAGCGAAGTGTACAGCCTGACCGGTATCATATTCACATGACTGTTACCCTCGACTCAGTTCGGGAGGCCGCCTCGCTCCTGAAGGGCCGTATAGTACGCACGCCCTGCCGCCACTCTTTGACGCTATCGGCGATCACGGGCGCCGAGATCTATCTCAAGTTCGAAAACCAGCAATTCACCGCGGCCTTCAAGGAGCGTGGCGCGCTCATCCGCTTGCTAAAGCTCGACCCAGAGCAACGCAATCGCGGTGTCATCGCGATGTCGGCCGGAAACCATGCCCAAGGCGTCGCCCATCACGCGACGAAGATGGGTATTCCGGCGACGATCGTCATGCCCTCCAACACGCCGTTCAACAAGGTGCAACAAACCCAGTTGCTCGGTGCCAAGGTTATACTTCATGGCGATCAGTTAGCCGAAGCCGAGGCCTACGCTCACGCACTCGCCGAGCGCGAGAATCTGACTTTCGTCCACCCTTACGATGACGAAGACGTCATCGCCGGTCAGGGCACGATTGCACTCGAGATGCTCGAGGAGCACCCTGACATCGAAATGCTGTGTGTGCCGATCGGTGGTGGCGGCTTGCTCTCCGGCATGGCGGTCGCCGCGCGCGGAATCAATCCCGACATCACATTAATCGGGGTACAAGCGAAGGCGTTCCCCGGTATGGTCAATGCGGTCCGTGGCGAAGCACATGCATTCGGCTCCCAGACGATCGCCGAAGGTATCGCAGTTCGTAACGTCGGCAAAATCACTCGCGCACTCATTTCAACGCTAGTGGACGATATCGTTCTCATCGACGAAGCAGACATCGAACGCGCCATCAGTCTTCTGATCTCGATCGAGAAAACCGTCGCCGAAGGGGCTGGGGCTGCGGGCCTTGCCGCGATACTCGCCTACCCGGATCGATTCAAGGGCCGAAAAGTCGGGCTCGTTCTGTGTGGCGGCAACATCGACACTCGCCTACTCGGTATCGTGCTACAGCGACAACTCGTTCGCGAGCACCGCCTCGTGACCCTTCGCTTCGAAAGTGCGGATCAACCAGGCACCCTCGCCCGCATCGCTTCGATCATCGGCGAGGCCGGTGGCAATATCATCGACGTCACCCATCACCGTCTGTTTCTCGACGTTCCAGCGAAAGCTGCGGATCTCGACTTCACTATTGAAACGCGCGATGCCAATCACACCGAATCATTGTTCTCAGCACTGACTAAAGCGGGCCTGTCACCGCGCTTGCTCTCGGCAAGCGGCGGCTGACCCGGGGCTTAGTGCGCGTCGGTCCCTCACGCGGGTGAGATTCTCGTCTGACGGGAAGTCAGGGGAAACCCCTTCTCACCCCGCGCCGCCACGCTCCTCTAGCTATCGAAATTTCTGGCTACATAGGATCGAATTTCGACAACTAAGCCGATTCACTATCGAGTCAAAATCTTGGATGAGAGCCGGTACCCGGCATAAGCGCGCTGCCAACGTCGATTGACCCGATAGCGACACTGCCACACAGCACTGCGCTCACGCTGATACACAATCAGCGTGCGCGCCATCACGACATGAGTTGTCTCGAGAGCACTCGGCATACAAACGACGTTATAGCCGCGCTCTTGGGCGGACAACGCCGTTTGTCAATTTCGGATTTTTTCTTTGAGGT
>Ga0194131_10006493_pt1 | contig 16245 bp, 14 predicted proteins | sample TA2KigO120mmetaG_FD_148631 | JGI IMG/M metagenome (GOLD analysis project Ga0194131, IMG submission 148631) | Freshwater microbial communities from Lake Tanganyika, Tanzania - TA2015053 Kigoma Offshore 120m | ecosystem: Environmental > Aquatic > Freshwater > Lake | place: Tanzania: Lake... | reverse complement strand
AGTGTTCGCGCGTGATTTGCCACAGCGGCGTACGCGTGCCTCCCGCTACAGTCGGTGCCATGTAGGGCGTGGGTGGACCCGCCTGCGCCAAGGTAGCGGGAGATGACCACATGTGTGACGAACGAGAGGTCGACAAGCGGGATGCGTACGATGGCGCCGTAATGCCTGACGCCGAGAGGGCGGATGAAGCAGCAGCAGAACCCGCGCTCAGAATCGTCCGCCGCACGATCCCAAGCATTCCGCCCGCGCTCGAAGCCTTGTCCGGCAGCTATCGGGCGCACGCTAACGGTTATGTTCTCGACATGCTGCTCGATCTCTATGCCCAGCGCCCGCGTTTGAGCATCGATTTCCAGCGCTCCGACGGCGCGCCGGTCGGGTGGTGTTTCGTGCGCAGTGCGGCGCTCGAATGCAGCAACGACAAGGTCGAGGTCAAAGGGATGGGACGCTTCAGTTTCAGTGCGGAAGCGCCGTTGGTCACGCTCTCCATCACGCGTCATGCTCGCGGCGGCCCATCCGCCGAACTGGCGTTCATGAGCGTCTCACTCAAGCCCGGAGCGCGCTATGCCTGCGCGTACGTCGGCGCATTTCCGCGCCGACTCGCCGAGCCGGGCGCGACCATCTTGCCGTTCCCACCCAAGGCGCCGCGTTGCGAGTGTGCGCCTGGATGAATGGCGTGTGGACGGCGCGCGGGCGCAGGTCCACGCGAAGCGTAAATCCCGGCGGCCGAGCGTTGTATGCGGGCTAGCCCGCATTTCTCACCCGTGTTCGTCGCGAGGGCGTGGAAAGACCGGTGTGACGGGCCGCGCGGGGCGCAGAGTGGCGAAGGCATACTTGACGGTATGTCGAGCCGCGCTAAGCGAGCACGGCCCGTCACGGCGCGCCTTTCCGCGGCCGCAGCAGAAGAAGTGTGAGACATGCGGGCTAGCCCGCTCATAGCACCACGCAACGCGCTGTACGGTTGGCGAGCACGATGTCCTTGAACTGGGCACGTGCGCGACCGTGCTGAAAGGTCGCGACCGCGATCAGCCAGATGGCTACAACACGTGCTGGCGAGGTGCGGAGCGTGGATTGCGTGTCATCAAGTATGCAACGCTCTTCGTGCAGCCAGGTAGCGGTCGGATCGTTCCCGCCGCGCACCACGTAATGCGTTTAGCGTTCGCTCCAGGCTTTGATTGGACAGGCGAAGTGCGTCCCGTGGGGTAGGGCGCAACTCCAGATCCAGGTGAGGTCGCGCCCATCCTCGAATTCAGCCGCCACCGACACGTAGTCGTGCGTGTACGGGCTGTCTTCGGCAACCGCGCTCGGATGTTCGAGCAGGCGCCAGCTCCACGCCAAGCAGGTCGTGGCATCGAGCACCCAATCGACCGGTTTACGCAGGATGCCTTGATCATCCTCGGCATCGAGACAGAGCGCGGACTGACCATCGTGGCGACACGCGCGATAGATGTCTGAATAGCCTGTTTCAGGCAGATATGCCCAATCCACCCGCAGCGTCGGCAGTGATTCGAGGCGCGCGCGCTCCTGCGCGAGCAATGCGTGCGCGACCTGCTGCGCCAACGCCGCCAGGCCTGCGCCAGCCGTGCCCTGCCAGAGTAGGACGACCACTTCGAGCGTGCCTTGCAGGTGGGCATAGACACGCTCCGAGGTTGCCAGGCGACCGCCGGCGTCCTGCCACATGCCGAAGTAAATGCCGAGTTCGAGTTCGCCGTCGCGGTCGGCCATGAACGAACCCGTTTCGCGTGTGACATTGACGATCGCCCCGCCGGGTGCGATGCGTCCCCACAGGTGAAAACCCGGCCCGCCATACAGTTCCGGCCGTCGTGCCGACCACTGTATGCGCCCCTGGGCGAGCAACGTATACGCTTGTCCGCACCGGACCTCGATGCCGGTCCGTTGCCACGGTGGTTGTTGTGCGTGAAGCCGGTAGGCTTGAACCGCGACCAGTTCCCGGCAACGCGCGCGGGCGCACTGGCCGGCGAAGGCGAGCAGCCCGGTCATCGTGCGCGTCGCCACGGTCGCATAAGCGCGGTCATCATCGTAGGATACGGCCGCGCAGGCCCCGCCGCGAGCGCGGGCAACACTGAACACGACCACTGCAATGCGGGGGCTGGCATGCAATTCATCGATATCGCGCGCCTGATCAAGATGCCGGGGCTACGTCTGGTGCTGGTGCAGGGCACGCCGAGCCCGTGGGGGCAGGCGGCAAAAGCCATGATGGAGTTCAAGCGACTGGAGTTCGCGGTCGGCGCGCAGATCCCGGGTGGCGACAACAGCGAAATCGTGCATTGGTCCGGGATCAATAGCGGGCCGGTCGTGGTCTGGAACGATGAGCGCCCGCTCAATCGTTGGAACGACATCCTGTTCCTGCTCGAACGCCTGGCACCGACGCAGCCCTTGTTGCCCGACGATCCGGCGCTGCGTGTTCAGGCGCTCGGACTTGCGCACGAAATCTGCGGCGAACTTGGCCTGGGTTGGAACCGACGCTTGAGCCTGTTCCAGCCGGCAATGCAATCCGGTCAGGCGCCGCCGGCGATCGCAGCGATGAGTCGCAAGTACGGCTATAACGAGACCGATGTCGCGTTGGCTAGCCAACGCCAGGTCGCCATGCTCGGCCATCTGAGCGCCGTGCTCGCGGCGCAACGCGCGCGCGGCAGTGCCTATTTTGTCGGCGAGCGTATGACGGCGGTCGATTTTTATTGGGCGGCGTTCTGCAGCATTTTCGATATCCTGCCGCAGGAGCGGTGCCCCATCGCGCCCGGCTTCCGTCCGATGTTCGAGAGCATCGAGCCGGAAGTCAGAGCCGCGCTCGCCCCCAACCTGATCGAGCATCGCGATCGCGTCATGCATGCGCACTTCAAACTGCCGATGGAATTTTGAGCAGGCTCTGGCTGACGACAGGACAACGCGCGTGAGCATACGTATCGGTTTCGGTTTGCTGAATTATCCGTTCGACAACGCAGCGGCCTTCTTTCGCTGGGTCGAGCTCTTGGAACGCGGGCGGGTCGACTCCTTGTGGCAGTCCGATCGGTTGATCTCGACCGACCCCTACCTCGAGTCGCTGTCCGCGCTGGCCTCGCTGTGCGGTTGCACCGAGCGCATCAAGTTCGGCATGAACGCCATCGTCATGCCGTTGCGCGATCCGCTGGTGTTGGCCAAGCAGTGCGCAACCATCGACTTTCTGAGCAATGGCCGCCTGCTGCCGATGTTCGGCGTCGGTTATCCGCAGGCCGCGGAATGGGCCGCGACCGGTCGCGACGCCGAACACCGCGGCTCGATCGCCAACGAGATGTTCGAACTGATCGCGCGATTGTGGAACGAGGAAGCGGTCGATTTCGAAGGACGCTACTTCAAGTATCGCAACGCGACGATCGCGCCGCGCCCGGTTCAACAGCCGTTACCGCTGTGGATCGGCGGCACCAGCGACGCGGCGGTCAAGCGCACCGCGCGCCTGGGCACCGGCTGGATCGGCGGCATCGCCAGTGCCGCTGAAGTGCGCACCACGATCGAGGCGATCAAAGCCGAAGCGGCGCGCGTCGGGCGGCGCATCGACGATGACCATTTTGGCACCTCACTCGCGTACCGCATCGGCTCGCCCGAAGACGACGAAGTGCGCCATTCACCGTTCGTCAAACGCACCGGCATCGGCCCGGGCATCGACGTCAACCCGCTGTTCTGCATCGGCAGCACGGCCGATCTGGTGCAACGATTACGCGATTACGTGGCCGCCGGCGCGTCGAAATTCGTGCTCTTCCCACTCGCGCGCGGCGAACCGGACATGGCGCGCCAGACGCGCCTGGTGATCGAACAGGTCATGCCGCAGATAGAAGATCGCGCGCACCCGCGGACACCGGCCGCGCTTCCCTAGCCCGCGGTCGCACCGCGGTGGATGGCAGCTACGACTGTTGCTGGCGGCGCGGCGGACGTTCGCCACGCGGACGCGCCTGGTTCACGCGCGCGGTGCGACCCTTGATCATGGCCCCGTTCAATTCCGCGATAGCGGCTTCGCCTTCCGACTTATTCGGCATCTCGACAAAACCAAAACCCTTCGATCGACCCGTGTCCCGATCGATGACGATCTTGGCATGGGTGACTTCCCCATGCTGCTCGAACGCCTCGCGCAATTCCTGCTCGGTCAAATCGTAGGAGAGATTGCCCACATAGATGTCCATCGTGCCTGCCTCGTCGCCGTCATTCCCCTCGATCTTCCGGCGCCGACGGCGCGCGCGCAGGAACGTCCGCCTGCAGCACCGTCGCGCGGCTGGCGCGTGCTCGATACAGACGCGCGCCCATCATATTCGCGGGCATAGCCAGCGGCAACGCACGCGGATCACCACAAATCGGTGTCGGCCGGCTCGGCCACGACGCGGTTCTCGATATGCCCGAGCCGGGCAATTTCGACGCGCACGACATCACCGGCCGCCAGGTAGCGCTTGGGATCGAAGCCGATCCCGACCCCGCTGGGCGTGCCGGTCAGGATCAGATCGCCAGGTTCCAAGGTAAACGCCTGGGTCAAGGTTTCGATTTGCGCGTAGCAGTCGAACACCAGATGCCGGGTATTGGAATTCTGGCGCAGTTCGCCGTTGACCCAGGTACGCAAATCCAATGCGTGCGGATCGCCGACTTCATCGGATGTGACCAGCCAGGGGCCATATGGACAATGGGTATCGAAGGACTTGCCGAGCGTGAAGGTCTGGGCGCGCATCTGCCAGTCGCGCACGCTGACGTCGTTGCACACGACGAAGCCCGCGATCACTTCATGCGCGCGGGCGCGCGGCACATGGCGGCAACGGCGGCCGATGACGAATCCGAGTTCGCCTTCGTAATCGAGCTTGTCCGATACGCGGGGCAGATGAATGCCGGCATAGGGATCGTTGGCCGCGGTTGATTGCTTGTTGAAAAACAGCGGAAACTTCGGCGTCTCCAGCCCGGTTTCCGCGATGTGATCCTTGTAATTCAAGCCGATGGCGAGAATTTTCGGCGGGCGCGCGACCGGAGCGCGCAGCACCACGTCGCTGAGCGCAAGTCGCGGACCGCTGGCGGCAGCCGCGCGCCGGCGTAATTCGGCGCCGCCGCTGATGCAATCGAGCAGCGACGCTCCGCACGCCGCCTGCGACAGGTCGACCATCTCATCACCTTCGACCCGCCCGAAAGCGCGCCGACCGGCATGTTCAAACGTGGCGAGCTTCATGACGCGGGCGTCTGTTCGCGCGAGCGGTAGTGCAGGATCTTGTAGCCATCGATCCACATTTCCTTGGCGGGTGGAATGACAACCGTCGTCATGGGATCGCGAATGATGGCCGGTCCCGGCACGACATTGCCCGGTTCCAGCGCCGCCATCTCGTAGACCGTGAAGTCGACCCAGCGCGACTTGTGATACACCGCGCGCGTGCCGACCGTGGCGGCCGGTGACGGGGTCGCGGCAGCCAGCGGGTAGTGGCGCAGATGCGGTTGCGGTTTGGGTGCAATCGCCTCGAGATTGACCGAGGTCAGCGAATAACCCGCACCACTGAACTTGGCCCCTTCAGGATAAACCTTGGCGTACATGGTTTCGAACGCATCGATCAAGCGTTCGATATCGGCCGGGCCGCGCATCTCGCCGGAATCGAGCGCGGTCTCGAAGCTCTCGATCTGCCCGATGTAGCGTGCCGCGACGCCGTAGCGGAAGGTCAGCGTGGCAGGGTCGACGCCCTCGTCCTGCATTTCCGCACGCGCTTCGGCTTCGAGCTCGCGCCAGGCGCGATCGATTTCGCGCGCGACCTCGCACTGCACCTCGGCGCTGGCGCCGGCCGGGATCAAGACTCGCGAGCCGCGATCGTAGCGGTGCATGTACTCGGCGCAGGCGGCGCCAAAGGCCGAGAACCCGGCGGCCCAGGGCAGGGTGATGACATCGGCGAACGCGATGCCTTCGGCGAAGCCGTACATGTGCACCGGCCCGGCGCCACCGTAGTAGAGCAGGGTGAAATCGTGGGTATCGTAGCCTTTGGCCGCGATCATGGTGCGCAGCAGGTCGTTCATCTCGGCGTTGATGATGTCGAGCACGCCGACGCCGGCGGCATACACGTCCAGACCCAGCGGTTTGGCGATGGTGTCTTCGAGGGCGTGGAGCGCACGCTCTCGATCGAGCTTGATCTGTCCGCCCAGGAAGTAATCCGGATCGACATAGCCGAGCGCGACATTGATGTCGGTCACGGTCAGCCGATCGTATTCGCGACAGATGCCGACCTTCGCGCCGGCCGATTCGGGGCCGACGTGCAGGCGCTTGTATTCGTCCAGCCACACCACGCTGCCGGCACCGTTGCCGGCCGAATCGAGTTGCACCATCGGCAGCGCCAGGCGATGACCGGCGATATCGGCGCTCTTCGAAATGCCGATGCGACCGTCGATGAGCAGGCCCACATCGAAACTGGTGCCGCCCATGTCGGCGGTCACGACATTCGGGATCTTGAGTTGGGTCGCGATGTACTGCGCGCCGATCAAGCCGCCGATCGGACCCGAGATCATGGTTTCGTACAGACGCGGGTAATCCATGTTGACCGCGCCGCCGTAGGAGAGCAGGGTCAGCAGGCGACCGCTGAAGCCGAGCGCTTGCGCCTGGCGCTCGACGTCGAGCAAACCGGCGCGCACTTTCTCGGCGGCGAAGCATTGGAACAGGAGGCTCTTCAGCCGGCTGTTTTCCTTGGCGACCGGCGCCACGTCGGCCGAACACACCACCGGCACGTCCAGGGCGCGTTCGCGCACGATGCCGCGTGCGATGGCCTGCGCTTGATGCTCGTGACGCGGGTCGACGAAGGAAAACAGGAACAGGATGCCGATCACTTCGCAGCCCTGGTCGAGCAGTTTGTGGGTGCCCGCGCGAACCTGCGCTTCGTGCACTGGAATCAAGGTGTGACCCGCCGGCAGGTGGACATTGCCCTGATAGCAGCCGCCGCCCATGCGTTCGCTCACGCTGACGACGTTGCGCGGATCGACCAGCGGTCGCGTATGGCGGTGCAGCTGCTGGTGCAGGCCTTCGGCCTGGCTCTGGCCAAGATAGGTCAGGCCGCCTTCCATGACGGTGATGTCCTCGAATCCACGCGTCACCATCAGGCCGACCCGGCGTCCTTCGCCGGTCAGGATCGTGTTCAGCATGCCGGTGCCGCAGTAGATGTCGGCCGCGCACAAGCGGTGCACGGCGTTGCTGTCGAGGCCGATGGATTGCGCGGCGTCGGCGACCGACTCACGGTAGCTCTTGGCCTGGTCGTCGCGCCGGCTGATCGACTTGCCGACCGTGAATGTGCCGTCCGGCTTGACCAGAATGGCATCGGTCATGGTGCCACCCGCGTCCAGCGCGAGAATGTAATCGCGCGCTCCGAGCGTGGCGGAGCTCAAGCTGCTCATGAGTTCATCTCCCCTCAAGACACCGCGCCGGCCGGCGCGGCGATGCATCCATCGACCGCAATCAGCGTTTGCGCTGCCACTCCGCGGTCACGTTGGCCGAGCGATCCTGAAACCATTCCGGACTCGCGTCAGCCAGGGGTTCGTCCAGGTAGTCGCGGTAGAAGCGATCCAGATCCGGCAACATCTCGAACACGATCGGATAACCCGGCGCGACCACCTCGACCGCGTGCTGGGTCGCGCAGGACGGGCAGAAGAATTCGCGCACTTCCTGCCAGCCGGGTTCGGGCACCGCCGGCGCCGGGTCGAATACCTGGGCCATCTCTTCCAGCGTCTTGCGCGAGCGGATCCGGCACTTGAGCTTCCAGTTCTCGCGATAGTCGCCGAACTCATGGCCGCATTCGCATTTGACGACGCGGCCGCCGACGTGCTTGGCGACGATGTACAACCTGTCGCCGAGTCTGAGCAGGATACGCTCCGGCCACGCGACCCGGCCCTGCAGCACGCTCAGATAATTCTTGAAGCGCGCGCGATCCTTGCGCGGCAGCTTCTGCAGGCGGGTGACGTTATCTTCGTCGATGGTGCCATCGACGAGTTGTTTGATCAGCTCGACATTGATCGCGCTATCCACGCTCATGCAGCGGCCTCGCCGAAGCTGAAATCATCGGCCAATTGCCAGAAGCGCGTGAACTCGCCGCGGAATTTCCCGAACGACAGACTCTGCTGATACATCTCGAACACTTCCGGCACGAAGCTGCGCGCCGCGACCGCCGGACGTTCGTTGTGCCACCAGGTCTCGGCATCAACCGATTCGGCGAGGCGCGCCTGGCGCAAGGCCTGACGCTTGGCCGCGGTCGCCGCGCCATCGAGCTGCCACACGCCGTCGCCATCGCGGGTCGCGATGACACCGTGCATCTCGCGCACGAATTCGTAGCGTGGGCACATCCCCGAGTTGAGATCGGCGATAACCAGCAGCGGATCGCGATCGAGCGGATCGCCCCAACCACCGGAGGAGCCGGCGGCGTCGACGAACAGATCGTTGTCCTTCAAGGCGAGCTCGGGGCAATCGGTCTTCCAGATCTCGAGCTTGTCGATGTGCAAGCGACCGTCAGCATGCATTTCCAGCAGTTCGCGCGCATCGCGCGGCGTTTCGCCCTGTTCGATGAGCTCGGCCAGATTGGTGCCGCGCGCCGAGATCATGAAGTTGCTCGGCCCGGGATAGGCGCCGCTCATACCGAGGGCAACCGACGGCGTGCACGCCAAACCGCCGTTCGGGCGCGTCAAGCCGATATGGCGACCGGGCTCGACGCACCAATGCACCGCCGAGTTGCCCGGGCCGCCGCGGTACTTGCCGTAGCCGAAGTAGCCGGGCAGGAGCTTGCGCCCGAGATAGAACAGCGGCGGCACGGTGCTTTCGAATTCCTCGGCGTCGCCGATCGTCGCCATCTGCGACCAGGCGGCCCACACCATCGGCTCGCCGTCGCGGAAGCACCACGCCCCGCGCCCGGTACCGCCCAACCACTCGAAGTTGGTGAAGCCGTAGTTGGTGCCGTCGGCCGTCGTGCCCTGACCTTGGAAGGCGCCCCAATTGCCGTCGACGGTAAACGCCTCTTCGAGGTAGCCGCGCGAAAACATGGCGCGATTGACGGCGCCGAAGCCGATGCTGTTCAAGGCCACCGTCTGCGCCCACAAATTCGAGTTGCTGGTGAATTCGTTATCCGGGTTGTACACGCTGCCCTTGGGATAATGGCGCTCGATCGCCAGATCGATGCCGGCCGTGACCTTGGTGTTATGGGCAAAGGAATTGATCATGCCCAGAAAGACCGCGCAGTCGACGCCGCCCGGCGTGGCGTTGTACGAGTGGTAGCCCCAGCGTGAACTGCCCTCGGTGTCGAGCTTCAGTCCGCGCGCGTTCGGCTCGACGCTGCCGCGGATGTGAATCAAGGTGTTCTTGTCAGCGTGCGACCATACGTTCTGCAGGCCCTTGTACTTGACCAGGCGGAACGCGCAGCCGTTGTAGGTACCCGGAACCATGGTCGAGTGGATGTTGTCGACCACCATGCAGCGCGATTCCTCGATCACTTCGCGGATCGCGCGCTTGTAGTAGTCGAGGCCGAATTCTTCGATGATCTGATGCGCGGCGCCGTGGATCATGGCGCACCCGGCCAGGCGCATCTTGTCGTCCAGGATGTTCATGGTCGCCGCGCGCGTACGCCGCTCCCAGATCGCCCGCCACCACGATTCCTGTTTGAGCTTGCGGCCGGTACGCATGGGTGGACAGACCAGACCGTCCATGAAGGTATCGACCGAAAACGTCGCCCACGAGCCGGCGACCGGCGCACCGTTTTCCATCAGGTGATTGATGCCGATGGCCCAGGCGACGATTTCGCCGTCGACGCAGATCGGCACGAAGGAGTAGAAATCGCCCGGGTGCGGCACGCCACCGGTCAGACCGTCGCTGACGGCGTAGACGTCGCCGTCTTCGATCCCGTCATTCAAGTCGTAATCGTGGTCGGCCATGTAGCGCACGGCGACCGGAAAGATCACCGTGTGGGAGAGAAAGCCCAGGGATACGGCCAGGGTATCGCCTTCCGGCGTCGCGATGCCCCACAGGCATTCGCCCATCTCGCGTGAACCGGGACTCGCGGCCACGAAGCGCGCCGATTCGCGTGCGGCGAGTACGGCGGCGTGCAACTTGGCATAGAAGCGTTCGTATTTGATCGGATCGGCGTCGCGCAGGCTGAGTTCGGTCACCCCGCAGTAGTGGCCGGTGTCGGCGGTCAAGCGATCGCGCTCGGCGATGATGTCGCGCAGGCTGGGCCGGGTCGCGGCCGTGCCGCGGTCACGTTGGGCGCCAACTTCTCGTGCGATGGTTGCCATGCTGTTCGGAGCTCCTTGCGAGGGTGGGCGCAAACGCTGCGCAGACGCTTCGGGGCGCACACCGGGGAGGCGTGCAAGTGGGCCGGACTCTACGGGTTATTTGTCGGTGATTCAACAGCTTCTAGTTGCGTGTCCGGGCATGAACCCGGCCGCCGGGGAGCCGCGTCGGGCGCGCTGGCAGTCGCCGGCACTCGGTTACAATCGCAGCGCTCATCGATCATCGAATTGCGGAGATCCAGCCATCATGCGCATCGCATTCATGCCCGACACTCATTTCGGTACCTACGACCAGGCCATGGCGCCGAGCCCGGATGAAGTCGCCGATGCGATGGATCACTGCATCGCCGAGGGCGTGCTGGCGGAAAAGGTCGGCTTTGACGGCCTGTGGGTGCCGGAACGTCACCAGCGTCCCGAAACCTGGTGGCCGAATACCACTTCCCTGCTCGCCGTCCTCGCCGCCCAGACCCGCCGCGTGCAGCTCGCCTGCACCGTCATTCAGCCCACCTTTCATCACCCGATCCATCTCGCCGAATCGCTGGCCGCGGTCGACAACCTGAGTCGCGGTCGCTTCGTGTTCGGGGCGGGGGTCGGCTATCACCCCGATTATTTCCGCTGCTTCGGCGTGCCGTTCGAAGGCCGCGGCGCGCGCTTCGAAGAAACCATGGACTGCATCGTGGGCGCGTGGACGCGCGAAGAATTCAATTACCACGGCAAATACTTCCACTACGAGGGGGTGCGCTTGATGCCGCATCCCTATCAAAAGCCGCGACCGCCGATCTGGATCGGCGCCTTCGCGCCCAAAGCCATGGAACGCGCGCTCGAGTACGAAGGCTGGTGCCTGTGGTTCCCGCCGGAGATCGATACCCTGGCGTCCGCGGCGCGCGACATGCGCGAGCGCGCGCAAGCGCGCGGCAAGCGCGATTTCCAAATCACGATCGGCTTCGAAGGCTGGTTGAGCGACGCCGCCGACGTGCGCGCCAAGCATGGCCATCGCTGGGTGCGCGAATGGAGCTTTTACGCCGAGAAGGGGCTGTCACCGGATGCCGAAGCGAAGGACATGCTGGAGCAGGTCGAGGGCATGTTCCTGTGTCTGGGCAACAAGCAAAAATGGGTCGACCGCATGGGCGAGATGAAGGAGAAGGTCAATCCCGATTGGATCTGCCTGCGCACCCGCAATCCGATCAACCCCGGCGGGTACTATCCGTCGCGCACCGAGTGCCTGGAAGTGATCGAGCGCTTCGGCGAAATCCTGGCCGAGATCCGCTGATCCTCGCCGCCGGCCGCCGTCTATCGCGACCCCCATTGGAGACGCTCAAGTGAAACTTGGACTCGTGTTTGGTTATTCCGGCGCCGAAGTGCAGGTGCCGATGGACTTGATCCTGGAAGCCGAACGCCTCGGCTACGACTCGGTGTGGAGCGCGGAGGCGTGGGGTTCGGACGCCGTCACGCCGGTCGCCTGGGTGCTGGCGCGTACGACACGCATCAAGGCCGGTACCGCCATCATGCAAATGGCCGCACGCACGCCGGCGATGACGGCGATGACGGCCATGACGCTCGATCAATTGTCCGGCGGTCGATTTCTGCTCGGCATCGGACCATCCGGTCCGCAGGTGATCGAAGGCTGGTACGGCCAGCCCTATGGCAAACCACTCGCCCGCACGCGCGAGTACATCGACATCCTGCGCAAGATATTCAAGCGCGAGGCGCCGCTCACCCATCAGGGCGAGCACTATCAGGTCCCCTACCACGGACCGGGCGCGAGCGGCCTCGGCAAGCCCTTGAAGAGCATTCTGCACGGCAATCCGAATCTGCCGATCTACACCGGGGTCGCGACGGCCAAGGGCGTGGCGACGGCGGCTGAAATCGCCGATGGCTGTTTCCTGGTGTGGGCCAATCCGGATCGCCATGATCTGTTCGCGCCGGCCTTGGCTGAAGGTTTCGCCAAAGCGGGGCAGGGCAAGAGCCAGCGCGGGTTCGATTTCGCGCCCTTCGTGCGCGTCGCGATGGGGCCTGATCTGGCCGCTTGTCGCGCCAGGCTCAAACCGCATTTCGCGCTCTACATCGGCGGCATGGGCGCGCGCAGCAAGAATTTCTATAACGATTACACGATACGCCTCGGCTATGCCGATGCCGCGGCCAGGATCCAGGATTTGTTCCTCGCCGGACGCAAAGAGGAAGCCGCGGCGGCCGTGCCGGATCAATACATCGACGAGTGCTGTCTGGTCGGCCCGCCCGAGCACGTTCGCGAGCAGCTGACGCGCTGGCGCGCGGCCAGCGAACGCGGCGAACTCGGCACCTTGGTCATTTCGTCAACGCGGGTCGAGGAGCTGCGTTTGATTGCCGAGTGCATGCTCTGACGAAATGGCTGCGCTCAGGACCCTGGTCAGGATCATTGCCACATCCGGCCGCCCGCGAGCAGCCGGTGACGAAATGATTCTGACCAGGGTCCCGCGCCAAGCTCCGTCCAGCAACAGCGTCGTGAACGCAGGATTCGCGCACGGATCCGCCCGTTTTGGCACGGCGCGCGCGCCCGGTGTGACGGTGCATACGACGGCAGCCTGACGCGCCTCGACTACGCTTGAGCTTCAGCCGGCGTTGCGTGGCAGAATGCACGCGCATCGCGCCCGTGTTCCGGCCATGTCCGTCACGCACCAAACCCTGCACCATCTATTCCTGATCCGGATCATCGTCATGGGCGGGCAGCTGCTGGCGCTGGCCGTCATGCAATCCGTATTCGGTGCGGCGATCCCCTGGACCCAGGTCATTTCGATACTACTGGTACTTGCCTTGTGCACGGCCTTTGGCTGGTGGTGGCTCACACGCCGCGCGACACCGGTCAGGTTGCGCCACGTGCTGGTGCAATTGGTCATCGACATCGCGGCTTTGGGCGCCCTGGTTGCGGTCACGGGCGGCGCCTTCAATCCCTTCGTATCGCTGTTCCTGCTGCCCATCGTGTTCGCCGCCGCGACCATGGCCGGGCCGGCCTTGGCGGGGGTCGCGGTCGTCGCAACCGGCGCTTATAGCGGGTTGCTGCTGCTCGAGGCCGACAGCGTGCATCAAACCCACGTCGCGAACGTCGACATGCACATCTGGGGTATGTGGTACGGCTTCCTGCTGAGCACGGTATGCGTGGCGCTCTTCGTCGCGCGTCTATCGCGCCGCTTGCGCGATCATGATCGTGAGCTCGCGCGCCTGCGCGAAGACGCGCTCGCGACCGAACGCTTGCTCGCCCTGGGCACCTTGGCAGCGGGTACGGCCCACGAGTTAGGCACCCCGTTGGCTACCCTGGCGGTGGTGGCTGACGAATTGGATGTCGAGTCCGATGCGTGCGAGCGTGCGGCGCTGGTCGCCCAGATGCACGCGCAAATCGAGCGCTGCCGCGCAATCTTGAGCGAGATGGCGGCGGTCGCCGGGAACCGCAACGCCAGCACCGGGCACGCGGTCGCGGTTGCGACCTGGCTTGATCAAATCGTCTCCGGGTGGCGCGAGCGCCATCCGGAAATAGACGTCCACTATGTGCGCTCAGGCGCGCGCGCGACCATCGTCGCTGATCGCGTGGTCGCCCAAGCCATCGTCAATGTGCTCGACAATGCAGGCGAAGCCGCGGCGCGCGGCGTACAGATCGAAGGACACTGGACCGCGCGCGAACTCGAACTCGATATTCGCGACGACGGCACGGGCATCAGTGCGGAAGTCGCGGCTCGCCTCGGGCGCGAGATCCTGACCACCAAGCCGCGCGGCCTCGGTATCGGTGTCATGCTTGCGCGCAATATTGTCGAGCGGCTGGGCGGCGAATTGCGCATTGCGCGTGGCGCCGAGCACGGTACGCATGCGCACATCCGGGTGCCCTTATTCGCGCTTGATGCGCCATGAGCCGCGCTGTCTACCTGGCCATCGACGATGACGACGATTTCCGCACCGTGCTGGCGCGCGCCTTGGCGCGTCGCGGCTGCGAGGTCCACGGCGCCGACTCGATCGCCGCCGCGCTCGATCTCGCGCGCGCCCACCAGCCGACGCACGCGGTACTCGACCTGCGTCTGGCCGAGGAATCGGGCTTGAACCTGATCGAGCCCCTGCTCGAGCTGAATCCGGAACTGCGTATCGTCGTCCTGACCGGTTATGCGAGCATCGCGACCGCGGTGCACGCGATCAAACTCGGCGCGGTGCAATACCTGACCAAGCCGGCGCACGTCAACGATATCCTGGCCGCTTTCAATATGGCCGCCGGCGACGCCGCTACGCCGTTGACACCCGATCCGACACCGCTCGATCGCGCCGAATGGGAACACATCCAACATGCTCTCGCCGCCTGCGCGGGCAATGTATCGGCGGCGGCCAAACGCCTGGGTCTGCATCGCCGGACCTTGCAGCGCAAACTCGCCAAACGGCCGCCGCAGCGCATGGCGCGCGATTGAATGTCCACAGTGTACTGACGAGGTCACAGCATGAACCCCCACCCACCCAGTTGTTTCGCGACACCCACGCTCGACTCGCTGCCGGCCGACCTGCGCGAGCGCATCCTCGCCGTGCAGAGCAAAGCCGGCTTTGTGCCGAACGTCTTCCTGGTCTTGGCGCGCAGACCGGACGAGTTTCGCGCCTTCTTCGCCTATCACGATGCGTTGATGGAGAAAGACAACGGCTTGAGCAAGGCCGAGCGCGAGATGATCGTGGTCGCGACCTCGGCCGTGAACTCATGCCAGTACTGCGTCGTCGCGCACGGCGCGATCTTGCGCATTCGCGCCAAGCAGCCGTTGCTCGCCGATCAGATCGCGATCAACTACCGCAAGGCCGACATAAGTCCGCGCCAGCGTGCGATGCTCGATTTCGCGCTCAAGGTCGCGCGCGATGCGGCGGCCATCGAAGAGTCCGACTACGCGGCGTTACGCGCGCACGGCTTCAGCGATGACGACGCGTGGGACATCGTTGCCATCGCGAGTTTTTTCGCCATGAGCAATCGGCTCGCCAATGGCCTTGGCATTCGACCGAACGCCGAGTTCTATGGCCTGGGGCGGGGTTGAAGAAACGCCGGATGAAATCGTGGGTGTCAAAACGCCAGCACCGCGATTGACGACCTTACGCAGGTAAACGGCCACCGCACGCGGCGGCGGCATCTATACTGCGCCAGACCCGGGTCCGAGGTGACGCGCATGATCCCCCGAGAGCGCCTGCCGTTTTCGCCCATCACGAGCCGGCCGCCGCTGGTCGCCCCGCCGGGCGTGCGGGTCATCCTGTGGCCGGTGCTGGCGCTCGAGGATTGGGACATCTCGCGGCCGATGGCACGCACCGTCATTCCGCCGCCACAAGGTGGTGCTTTATTGCCCGACGTGCCGAACTGGAGCTGGCACGAGTACGGTATGCGCGTCGGCTTCTGGCGCCTGCGCGAGGTGTCCCAGCGATTAGGCGTGACGCCGACCGTGACCCTGAACGCGCGCGTGTGCCTGTCCTATCCGCAAGTCGTCGAGGCCTGCATGGCGAGCGGGTGGGAATTGAACGCGCACAGCTTCGAGCAGATCCCGATGCACAAGCTGGACGATCAAGCGGCGGTCATCGCGCAGTCGATCGAGATCATCAGGCGCACCTGGGGCAGAGCGCCGCGCGGCTGGTTCGGCCCGGGTCTGACCCAGACTTACGACACCATCGATCATCTCGCCGCGGCCGGCCTCGAATACATCGGCGACTGGGCGCTCGATGACGAGCCGGTGACGCTCGCCACGACCACCCGTCCGCTGGTCGCATTGCCCTATAACTTCGAGCTGCACGACATCGTCATGATGGCGATCCAGCATCACGCTTCGGATCTCATCTATCGGCGCGCGATGGATCATTTCGAGACGCTGTATGCCGAGGGCGCGGAACGGCCACGCATCATGTCGATTGCCTGCCATCCGTATCTATCGGGCGCCGCGCATCGCATTCGGCACGTCGAACGCGCATTCGCCGACATCCTGGCCCGCGACGGCGTCGCGATGTGGGATGGCGAACACATCCTCG
>Ga0194131_10006492_pt1 | contig 16245 bp, 16 predicted proteins | sample TA2KigO120mmetaG_FD_148631 | JGI IMG/M metagenome (GOLD analysis project Ga0194131, IMG submission 148631) | Freshwater microbial communities from Lake Tanganyika, Tanzania - TA2015053 Kigoma Offshore 120m | ecosystem: Environmental > Aquatic > Freshwater > Lake | place: Tanzania: Lake... | reverse complement strand
ATGCGCTGTCGGATGAGCGCCACGCCCCGCTTATGACAGAACCAGGAGTATGATTGCGACGCCGCGGCCGGATTATTGTCGGCCAGGCTCGACATGTAGACGGGCGCCCCGTACACCATGCCGACCTTCGCCTTGGTGATGGCGCGCTCGGCCGCCGCCTGCCCCACGTGCTGCTGATTCACGAACTTCTCGATCTTCAGCAGCGCCGTGTGCGTCGCTGGCGCGCAGTAGAAGAACCGATCCTCGCGCGGCACGTCGTTCTGGTCGAGCAGCGTCACCGCCTGCAATAGGTCGTCGTCCGTTGGGTCGGACCCCAACGTGCCCACGAGCTGCGAGAACGACGACGGCAAACTCACCAAACCGCTGGTCGCGTCGCCCTCGACGAAGGCCATCAGCGAGTAGCCCGCCTTCGAGGTGTACATCTGGCGCAAATCGGTTTGCGCCTGCACGTCCAAAATATCCTCGATGAGAAACGCGACGTAGGCCTGGCGGTTGATCGTGATGGCCTGATTCGTCTCGGTGATGTTCGCGTAGGTCGCGCTGGCGTCCTCGGTCTTGACACGCACGGCGGGGTTGGACTTATCGACGATGCGGATGATGTCACCCATCCGCATCTTCTTCTCGAACTGCGTGTCGACCAACTCCGCCAGCACAATGGTGGCCTGGGCGGCGTCACCCGCTTCGGTGTCCCAGATCTCCGCTGTTGTTACTCGTTGTCGTACGATGAGTACGACAACGGGCGCCGTCATTTCTGCGGCGCTCTCACGGTTGTTCTTCCCGTGAGGCCGGACTGTCGCATCACCCTGCCGTGTGCAGGGTGTCCTCTCGCTCAGTCTCTGCGGGTGGTCGTCCCCGATGATTGAGGCGGCGTAGGTCTTCCCATAGCCGGGTCCGGCGCTGGAATTCCTCATCGGACATCCCATTGCAGCCCCACCGGCCCATGCTCTCGCATAGCCCGATGACGACATCGGCGGCATCCGCCTTGACCCGTAGCCACGGTCGAATCTGCTTGAGGAAGGGGAGAACGCGGCGCCGACTTCGAATACCCCACTCGAAGGCGTCTCGGCTGTTCCGGTGACTCGGGAACACGCGATGCGACCTGTTGCCGCCGAAACGCTCGATGAGGTAACTGACGAGCGGCTCGTGCGTCGAGACAAGCTTGACCATCGGCGTGTAATTGACGCCGTGCTTGTACTGGTCCCGAGCCATTCGCGCAATGCCAATGTACCCTTCCCCGTCAAGTAGACCCGCGACGTAAGCCAGTTCCTCGCGCATCAGGGGCTCCCTTCCCTCGGGTTGGCGTCTCAGCCTTTCCCGTTATTCAGAGAGGATTTTCCACGGGAACTCTCGTCCCCGCGCCCCTAATGGTACCTTATCTGTGTACCACAGTCAAGGGATAAAGTTAGCAGCGGGCGTGATGCCCGTTGTGTTCACCGCGATTTGATTTACTCCCCTTTCGGCGCAAAGCGCCCAGTCTTCAGCATCGCTATCGCGTCCCGCGCATTGCCAGCGCGACCATCCGGTCCTTCTGCTCGTTGGGCAAGCGCATCCGCTCCTCGCCGCTCATCGCGAGCCAGCGTGAGAGCGTCAGGTCGCCGCCAACGGGCCGGCCCGCCTCGGTGTCGATGGACGGCTCACCGTCCGCGACGCTGCCCAACGCCTCTTTCAAGAGCGCGGGCCGCGCCTCTTTCTCCCATACTGCCCGCTCGGCGCGTACCGCCTTCTCCGTCTCCACCTTCAGCGCACGCTGGAAAGCGGCGTCCAGGTAGGCCAGGGTCCCCTGCACCGGCTCGGTCGGATACTCGCCCCGACCGAGTTCCTGGACGCCCTCGATGCCGAGCGTTCTGACCGCCCAATTGGAGAATCCCTGGTGGAAGTTCCCGAACAGCGTGCCGGCTGCTTCAGCCCGCACGGCTGCCGTTGCCGCTGTCTCGTCCTCGGCCCGGAACCTGTCGAGTTCCTCGCGGACGAGCTTGCGCGCGGTCTCGCTGCCTTCTAGGGGATTCTCCTCGAGCTGGGTGTCCAGATTGGCGAGAAACTCGCGCCGGGCCTTGCGTTCATTGGCCTGCCGCTCGGCATCGAGTTTCGCCTTCTGCTCGGCCTCGTACTCAGTGCGCCATCGCTCGCGTTCTGCTTGGAGACGGGAGCCGACCAGCCCGTCGATGCGGCGCTTCTCGTCCAGGTCCTTCGGGTCGGTCGCGGCGGGCGGTGCATCCCCTGTCGAGGTCGGCGGCGTCTGCCCAGTGGGCGAGGTCGCCGGCGTCGGCGGGGGCGCCGTCTCCGTCGCAAACGGCGCGTCGGGCGTGGCGGGTAACGCTTGCGGCTCGCTGGCCGCCGGGGCTGCGGCTTCGGGCACGGGCATTGGCACCTCCGCGGCTGTCGCGGGAAAGTGCGCAAACAAAAAGACCGGGCGCCCGACCCTCGTAAGGGTCTGAGCGGCCGGTCTCTGGCCTGCGTCGATGGATAGTGTACGCGATGCGTAGGCCCTTGTCTAGATGGCCCGCGTCACATTGACCCTTTGTGCTATCTTAGTAACACGGAGCAAGGTGTGGGTGTTGTACGCGGACAACCCGCCGGGCACCCTGGGAGCGTTGACATGAGCAGATACTTCGGGCTCCTCTTTGCGCGGCCGTCGTTCCTGGAGGGGGTCGCGCGTATCTTCGATTTGGGCGGCACCCTCAATACGTACAACGAGTCGGAGAGCCCCACGGAGGCCGACTACCTCGCCATCGCCAATGACTGGCGTGCAATCGACGACGACATGCGCAATGCCATCGGCTCGGTTATGCCTGCCTCCCGTCTAGATGGCCCATTGCGCTGATTGCGATAGGCTAATACATCGCGGGCGGCGCTTCCCTGACTGACGGCGGCACGAAACGCAGCCCCGAGATCGGCGGCTGATCCTCCACCCCAGGAATAAGGTCCGGCGACCTTACCCCGGTAGTTGGCGCGGCGGCTGCCGGCGCGGGCGCCTGGCCCGCCGCGATCTGGGCTGCGTAGGGGCTGTAGCCCTTCAGCGCGTTCGCCACCGCTTGCGCGCGGATGGTCTCGAAGTCAGGCGCCTTGAACACGAACGCGGTTGGGCTCATCCGCGCCTTCATATTGCCAGCCGCGCGTTCCTGCGCCACCCGCTCGGCTTCAGCCCTGAAGGTAGGACCGACGCGCATCTTCGCCAGCGCCAGTTCCGCGCTCACGGCGCTGTCACCCGCCCGCTGTGCCGCGTCCTGGATCAATCGGCCTTGGGTCGCGGCGAAGTGCCGCTCTGATTGCGCCATTCCCTCGTTCAGGCGCTTTTCCTGTGCAAAGGAAAGCTTCAAGCCTATAACCTTGAGGCCCTCCCCCACGTCATCGAGTGCGGCGGCCAACTTGTCATAGTCCCTATCGTCCCCAAACTGCTTCCACGCCGCCGTAGCCCTGGCTCTCGCTTGCTGCGTTGCCAGATCCGCGTCGGCCAGGATTATCTTGCGCTTTGTATCCGCCTCTTTCCCTTCAACGTCAGCCGTTCTGCCACGCTTCTCCAAAGCTACAGCGTCGGGGTCGGGCCTTGGGTTAGCGTCGAATACGGGAGTCCACTGGCCGTCTATTTTCTCGTAGCGAACATTGCCGGCGGTCATGCTTTCTGGCGCGGGAGCCTGATAGTTCGGGTTCTCCTCCTTGGTGCCGTCTGAGTAGATGATGAACTTGTGATTGGGCGGCGCGCTGATTGCGCCACGTCCGTCAGCCTGCTTCTCTGGTAGGGCGTTGCCCCTGAGTGGCACGGCGCCAATCAGGTCTGGGGTCGGCTTCTTCCCCTCATCCTGCGTGTCGATCTCAAGCGAGGTGTTGTCGCGGAACGTCAAGACCCAGACCGAGCCCTTCGGATCGCCAGACTCCCATGGGTCCTTAGGGATTACGCTGATAGGCTGCCCTTTGCGCCGGATCACGCTGGCGATAACCGGGTCCATCGCGGGGCTGGCGGGCGGCGCAGCGGCAGTTGTCACCTTGCGTGGCGTCAGGTCGGAATCATCGTCATCAGCGACAGTCTGCGTCGTGGCGGCCACGTTCTGGCGCGGAAGTACGCCGGAGTTAGAGAGGCGCCGGAGTTCGGGGATGTGCTGTCGGTAGACGAGTCCGGCGCGCTCGGGCGTCTGCGACCGCTGGCCGTTCTGCTGCGCGTAGGTGGCAAGTTCTGGACCGGAGAGCCCCTTCGCCTTGCCCTCCTTGATTGCCTGGCCCAGATAGCCCTTGAGCGCCCAATCAATCGCGCGGATCGGGTCTCGGACAACGCGGCGCTCCGCCTCCTCGACCGGAACACCGAGGTGCTTGGCATAGGCGGGCAGCATCCCGTCACGGTGGAACTGGTAGGGGCCGTGGCTGGCGCCGCTGTCCCCTACCTGCCCGTCCATCGCGCCCTCAGTGAGCAGGATGGCCTGGGCGACTAGAGCACCATCCTCACCAAGCCCGTGGCGCAGCGCGGACAGACGGGCAGCTCGCAGGAGATTCTCTCGGCTCGGCATCTAGGACCTCCCTACCGCGTCGGCGTTGCCGCCGGTACTAACTGGCGCCGGCGCCGGTCGCGCTCCGCACTACCCAATTCCTTGAGGAAGGATGTCGCTGCATCCTTGCGCGCGCCTTGAATGGCTTCCCTCAGTGCCGCACGCTTGCCCTCGTCGGGTGCCATTGCATAGCCCGACCGCGCCGTTGCCTTCCGCAATTCTTCCAGCATCTTCGGCGCTGCGGCACGCTGTACCGCCGCGCGCTCGGCCGGCGTCAAGGGCACCCCGTCGAATGTGTCACCCACATCATCTATCGTCACGTTCAAGCGTACCACGTCCGGCACCTGATTGATTGTGCGCCGGCCCTCGAGCGTCGCCGCCTTCAAGCGTTCGTAGCCGAGCCGTTCCTGCTCGCCGCCTCGTGCACCTATTAGGCCCGATAGCCCGGGGGCGCGGGCCACGGTTTCTGCTGTGTGAAGCGGCCGGCGCATTGACTCGCCCGGCGCCCGCGGGTCGTACCCCAACGCTCCGAGCGCCAGGTCGGTCAGCCAGAGCACCTGTTGTCCGGCCCCGGCGGTGTAACTGCGGATCGCGTGCTCGATCATCCGGGGAGACACCTTGAATTGCTGGCCGAGCGCGACGGCGACCTTGCTCGTCTCCGACCCGTACTGAAGCTCCGGTGCCCGCTTTTGCTCCCCCATCGGGACAATATCGCGGCGCCGATAGATGTCGGTGCCCGTCCCCATCTCGTACATCGTCTCCGCAAGCGGCGGCGCAATGCTGCCCGCCAGCCCCGTCACCGTGGGGTCAACCGGGGTAACTCCCAATGTCATTTGCCGCCCGGCCTGTAGGAAGTGCTCGATCACGCTGCGGTCATCCTGCTTCCACGCCACACGCAGCAGCGCCTCAGCAGGCGCCGTCACCACCGCAGCAAAGTCCCCCTTCGGCACCTTGAAGTAGAGCGGCACGCGCTCCCGCTTCCCCGGCATCTTCGGGTCGGCCGGCAACTCTACTTCGCCAAAGACCACCGGCCAGGAGCGTTCCCATTCGTAGGGCGGGATGCTCCCGGCCGACTCGTAGCGCGCGTTCCACAGGTACGTTGCCACCGATGCAAAGACCATCGGCCCGCCCACCGCGACCAAGGCGTGCATGGGCTTGTCGCGTACCGCCCGGATCGTGTTGGCCGTGCCCTGAATGCGTGCGTTGAAGAACGGCACCATCATGTTGACGTGGCGGACAACATTGCCCGACTTGGAGAAGTCCACCGTCACATCGCGGGCCAGGACCGCCGCCTTCAGCCGGCTATCCCCCTGCCCCATCCGCTTCAAGTATGTCGCCACGTGGGGTGCCTGCTCCGCGATCTCATTGGCGCGCAGCAACGCCTTGGGCAATTGTCCGAGCAGGCGCGGCACAAACAGAATCGCGTCCTTCGCGTCGCGAACTTCGATGCCGCGCATCTGCTGAGCGCGCTTCAACACGTCGCGCTTTTGGCTACTCTCGATCAACCCCGACTGAAGCACGCCCGCCAGCGCCGCTTCTCCAAAATCGCTGTTGCGCGCGATGACCGCCTTCAGCGCCCGCCAATAGACCGGATCGGCGATGGAGATGCCCTCGCGCAGCCACATGCTCTGCAGGTCGCGTCCGATGTTGCGCGGCAGGAACGAGAGCGAGAGCGAGGTTGCCCCGGCCCGGAGCGGTGACGCCAGCGCCGCCATAAGCTGGAAGAACGCGGTGGCCGGCTCGGCTTCCAGGTTCTTGGCGACCACCTCGTAGATTTTCGGCGCCTGGGCGTAGTACTTCTCCCCGTTCACGTAGAAGCTGATCGGCCCCGCATCGCGCGTGGCGCGCGTGAGCCCTTCCGCCGTTGCCTGCCGCTCAGGCAGGATGCGTACGAGCGTCTCCCCGGTTGCCTCACCGGCCTTTACCAGCGCGGTGACGAGCATCCGGGCCGCATCGTTCCGGGCGATCAGGACGCGCGTGTGGATCAGGTCAGCCATCCAGTGCTCGATGGGGCGATTGAGGGCCTCAAAGCTCCCGCCCGCGGTGCGCTTCGCGATACCGGGGCTCCCCACGCTCGCGGTGGGCCTGGTCTGCGGCAGAAGGTGCGCCACGTCGTCAGAACTGTATTCGTAGCGATGGAACGGCAGGTAATGCGGGTACTCGTTCTTCATCGCCGTGAATTGCGCCTTGGAAATCAGCCCGGCGTCGCGCAACGGCTTCAAGCGAAGCTCGACGTTCACCTTCCACAAGGAGTTGGCGGCGTCCTCGATGGCCTTGAAGCGTTCCGGGCCGAGCTTCGCCTTCAGCGCGTCCATCGCCCGACGAATGCCGACGTGGCCGTCGATGCCGCCCGGCAGCCGCGACTCTGGGTACTTCGCCAGCACGTCTTCAGACGCGCGGAGCAGCCAATACTGCTCTAGGTGCCGCATGTCGCGCCCCACACGGTCGAGGACCGGTAGCACGTCGCGCTCCACGAGCCACTCGCCCGCAGACACCGAGCCGGAGACGACCTGGGCGGCAGCGTGCGATCCCTCGTGGGGGTCGAGCCCGGCGGCCTTGTCCAACTCACGCAGCGGATAGTTGCGGTCGTAGGCTTGCCGGAGCAGGAGATTACCGCCCTCACGCACCCTCTCCGCGGCCGATTTCTCAGGTCGGTCCAGAGCGCGCACCACCGGGGCAAGCGGGTCCTCAGGCGGTACCGGCCGTCGCGGCTCGCCCATTCCGCCCGGCGAGCGTCCTGACGGGAGGTCCGGTGGCTTGCCGCCACCGCCCGCGCCCCCGGGTGCCGGCGTGGGCTTAGGAACCGGCGGTAGCTCGGGCAGCGCGTCAGAGGCCGGCGCCATCCAGACGGGGACGCGCTGGCGCTTAGGGCGCGACGGAGGCGTAGCCACCGGTGGCACCGGCGCCGGCGCGGTGGCTGGCGGCGGGGTGACGGCTGGTGCGGGCTGGCCGATCGCTGTGGCGGGAGATGGGGCCGGAGCCCCTGACGCCACCGTCGCAACGGGCGGCTCGTCAACGGCTTCACGTGCCAGTCTTGTTGCGGCCGGGCGTACCGATGCGTCCGTACCACCAGCATCCCCCGTGGCAGCCCGCATCACGCCGGCAGCATCGCCACCTAGCCCGCCAACGGCATCATCACCGCCAAAAACCCGGCCCCGCAACGCTGCCCGCTGCATAGCTCTCTGGGTCCCTATCAGCGTCTCGGCCAGCAGGCCAGGATTCGCTTCCCCCTGGCGTAGCGCCGTGCGCAACGCCGCCGCCCCAATGTCCGCTACTCCAGATTCGCCGCGCTCCCGCTTGCGACGCTCCTCCTCCGTCTCCCGTACCGGCTTGCCCGGCGTCAGACCAAACGGGTTGGGAGAAAGCATCGGCCCGCCTGGCAGGGACAGGAATGGGTTGATCGGCATCGTGGGCGGGTCGGGCGTCATGGTATTGTCCAGGTTCTCGGTGATTGACTCCTCATCGAACTTGGCTAGCCGCCCCACGTCCTGCTGGATAGCCTCGACGGTGGGCCGGAACAACTCCTTGAAGTCGACGTCCTGGAGAGAACGCGGCTGCGAGCCCGAGAACGCCCGCGCCATCTGCCGCCCCGTCGGGTCCTGTACCTCCTCGTACGGTATCTCCTCCCGTTGCGTGCCCGTCCCTGGACCTTCACCCGCTGCGATCTGCGGCCCCTGATTTGGCGCTACCGGCCCGTAGTCGGGCTCGGCGGCCAATCGGGCAATCTCCTCCTCTTGCTCGTCCAGCTTGCGGAAGGTGCGGATCGCCATTCCCTGCGCGTCAATCGCTCGCAAGGTCTTGCGGTACAGGTCGGCGGCCAGGTCGCTATTCGGTATGACCGTCGGGAAGCGCGCCATCCTCAGCCCCCCTCATCCTCTGCCACCAGGCAGGCCACCAGCGCGGGGTTGCGACGCAGCGTGTCCAGCAGGGTCGAGGTCGATCGCGTGATGTTCTGCTCGGCAGTCTCCCGTTCCCCGGAATACACGCCCGTCACCATGTCCACGACGTGGCGTATCTCGTGGAGCAGGGTGTCCCGCCGCTGGTCGAGCACCAGGGCCGGGTCAATGGCAATGACCTGCTCGTGGAGACGAGCCTGCCCCACCATGTGCGCGTCACCATTCTCCACCCGGAACCGATTGATCTCGGCCCTATCGGTCGTCACGCGAAAGCGGAACGGCCCCACCTGCACGCTGGTCGGCATCTCAGCCATCAGTTCACCCGGCCAGCCAGGCGCGCCCACAGTCCCGGGCCCGCCGTCTCCGTCCAGACCGCCACAAACTGCCCCGCCAGGGCTGGCGGCCCGCCCGCCCGCAATAGCTCGAGGTAGAGCATCGTCAGGTTCCGTGGCGTGTCCGTCGGCGCGACCTTCCCCAGGTAGTTCACGCCGTGCCTCCCGTATGCGTCACCGTGAAGCTGTCCACGGTGCCCGTCACCACCGTTCCCTGCCCCGGCAGTCGCGTCCAGCAGCGCGGGCACGCCCCGTACATCCACCCGTGGAGCCCGACCCAGAGGGTGGCGGGCCGGTGGCCGAGGACGCGACAGAGCGCCCGGCCAACGAACCGTGCCGTCATCGCCGCGCCACCCGTACCTGAGCGTTCGCTCGCGACACCAGCCCAGTCCCCTCCGCGATGGGGTGGAAGCGACCTGGCGGATTCTGATACCCCAGGGTAAGTGCTTCCGCCGAGGCACGACCATAGGCGAGCGCGGCCTTGCGCACGGCCGTCAGCGCGGCAGCCTCACTGTCGTACGCACCCCAGAGGTTGTTGCTCTCGGCGTCCCAAAGCTCGTAGGTGATTGCAACGTCTTCGCTCATCGCCGTACCGTCCCTACCTGGGGCGCGACGAACCTTGGAAGGGACCGGGACACCGCATCCCACACGTCGTTCTCGGAATGGCCGCGCTGCTCGAACAGGCCCACGACAAACTGCTGGCTGTCGCGCGGCAGCGCCAGGAAGTTCCGTGCGTTGATCTGATTGAGCGGCGGCAAGGCGCCTAGGTGGCTCTCCAAGGAGGCAATCCGCGCCTGATTGGTCCGGCGGCGGGCGGCATCTTCGGCTGCCCGTTGCGCTACCTCCGCCTGCTGCCGCTCGTACTCCTGCTGCCGCCGTTGCGCCTCCGCCTGCTGCAAGACGGCGAGATGGGCTGCCGAGTTCGGCGTAACGGGCGGATTCGTTGCCGTGTACGGGCTCGGACCAGCCACCGGCGCCGGCGCGGTGGCGGTGGCCCCCGGATACTGTCCGGCCGGCCCCACCGGGCTCGGCGCGGGCGCGATCGTCGTCCCCGTCGGCGCACCCACAGCACCACCAGCCCCAGACCGATCGGCTGCTGTCCCCGTCCCGTACACCTCGACCGCACGCTGCGCTGCCAGAATGACCTGCTGAAGGTATTGCGGGTACTTGGCCTGAATGTATCCGGCGGGCACCGTCTGCCGCTCGTCCGTCAGGTAGGTCCACCCGTTGCGGTTGACCCACCCCAGTCCCGGTACCTTCACGGTCGAGGACGCATCGTCCACGGTGGTCCCGTCCCGCAACAGTCGCACGCCACCGGCCGGCTGCGCGGGCGCGACGGGTGCCTGGAACTGCGGCAAGCCCGGCACCCCACCGGCCCCAAACACATCCGCTGCCTGGCTCGCCGCCGCTATCACCGCGTTCCGCCGCCCGTCGTCGGGCACGTCCCCGGCCCGCAGCCGCGTCCCGTCCAGCAACGTCACGTTCCCGCTCGAGTCTACCTGCCCCAACCCCGGCACCGTCACGGTGCGCGTCTGGTCGTGGACGTGAATCCCGAGTTGCGGAATGTACCGCGTCGCCATTTCCAGCCCCCCCCTAGTTGAAGCCCGGCGGCAATTGCGGCGCCTGGTCGGCCCGCAACTGCATCGGCCGCCAGAACGGCTCCGGCGGCTTGAATGCTGGCCCGGTGCCGGGGGCCGGCTGGTACCCCGTCAACCCCGACAGGCTCGCCAGCGTCACCGGCTCGGGCGTGGCCTGCGGCGCCTGAATTCGCGGCGGCGTGAACCGGCCCGCTATCGCGTCCACCGCCCGCGACACGCCCTGCTGATTCAGCCCGTGCGCCACTTCCTGCTGCTTGAACGCATCGCGTGGCCCCCGCAGAGACGCGAGGAGCTGCAACCCCTGTATCCCCCGGTCGGCCTCGTTCTGCTCGCGCTGGAATGCCTGCTGCCGCCCTAACTGGGCAATCTCGTGCCCGTAGCGGCCCTCCTCCATCTCGCGCCGGAATTGCTGGTCCTCTTTCTGCAAGTCGCGCTGGAGTCGCTGCTGCGCGGCGCGGTAGTCCTGCTCCAACCGGCGGGTCTCCTCGTCAAAGCGCAGTCGGTCCCCGTGCATCCGGTACGACTGCTCCAATTGCGCACGGGCAGAATCCACCTGGACCTGCAGCGACTTCTCCTGGAACGCCTGCGTCCACGCCTGCGTTGCCTTCTGCCACGCGAACTGCTCGCGCTGAAGCTGACTCGTGAACTCGAACTTGCGGTTGTCGAGTTCAACTAGGGCTTCGTGGTAGGCCGCACGGGCGATCTGGTCAGCCTCCGCAGTCTGTTCCCGCCACGCCGCGTCGTTGAGGAGGTCATTCCCGTCAGCGTCTTTCGTCAGCGCCCACCATGGAGGAGGCATCCCATCGTCTCCTTACACCGGCGCCGCGGCCGGCACGCCCGCCATCATCTCGTGCTCCGCCAGAGCCGCCCGCACGGCGTCGGGGCCGAGCTGGTGTATCAATTCCATCAGCATCGCGGTCGTGTCCGGCGGGGAGGTCGGGCCGGTCGGCGCGGGAGGATGCACGCCGCCAGCCTCGACCATCCCGGGTGCCGGCTCGCCTACCGGCCCCGGGTTCCCCGCCGCAATCGGGTAGGGCGGATTGGAGAGACCACCCATCCCCGTGTCCAACCCCTCGAACGCACCGGGCGGCGGCGCGTCCTCCTCGGGGAACGCCCCCGGCGGCGGCATTCCCGCCGGCGGGATAGGTGGAGTATACCCCAACCCTGCCGCCTTCGCTGCCGCAATGAACGCGCTTGCCCCCACCCGCTGGCGCATCGCCTGCCGCCACGCCGTGTCTCCCCAATTGGCGCGGAAGTAGGCCAACGTCTTGGGCACCCCTACATCCTTCGCATCCTCCGCGTCCGACAGCAACTTGGCCGCCAGTATCTCGCTCAAGCGGTCGGCCTCACCCTCGAGCTTGGCCGCGACGCGGACGGGGAGGGGCTTGTGCCGTGCCATCCCGCTACCCCATCAACCGCTGCACGCCGGCCGCTGCCGACTGGCCGGGGACGCTCATCCCCATCCCTGCCGGCGCCCCCGGCACCGGGCCGGCCGGCAACTGCATCCCGGCGCCGTTCGGGCTTGCCGCCAGCGCCCCCATGTCCGGCACCGGACTGTCCCCACCCATCGCCGGTGCCGCATCCGGGAACATCCCCGTCGCCGCCAACTTGTCAGCCTCCGCATCCAGCAACAGGTCAGCCCGACCGGCACGCTCGAACGTGCGCTTGCGTATCCAGTTCTTGTAGGCCGGGTCGGCGCGCATATCGTCCTCAGCCAACCCGGCCAGAATCTCGTCGGGGTTGTCCCCCATCGCTTCCACAGCCTGCGCCCAGTGCGCCGTCCGCCGCTCCAACCGCTCGTGCCAGTACCGCTCCCGGATCAGGTTATCCGTCGGCCGTTCCGGCTCTAGACGCCACTTGAACGTCACGCTATCCGTCAAATCCTCAGGTCCGGCGACCAAATGCTCGCCGCTGCCCTCACTAAGGACGTACACCTTCTCCTTGATACGGTGACAAACAAGCCACCAAAGGAAGTCGGTTATCTCCTTCAGCATCGCCTCTATACTCGAGGATAGCGGATCGAAACGAATGCGGGCCTCACTAAGCACCTGATTTATGGCGAAGCCGGCACCCTCTAACCCCGCGCCAATCTCAGAACGCACGCGCGGGGTCGAGAGTTTGTCGATATCCTCAGAGGTTAGCGCCAACTCATCACGCAAAGCCTGCGCTACTTGATTGAACGCCACCACGCTAAGCTTCTCGCCAGGCTCGCCATTGACGATTTCGCCTAACTTGTACTTCTGCGTGCGTACCGGCTTGCCAGTCTTGCCGGTAATCTGCGCGCCTTCGCGCGGCACCTCACGGAACAGCACGCCTAGAACGTCACGGGCAGCCAATTGTGCATTCAGGGTGCGCAAATACCCCTTGTATTCGACCAGGAACTTCTTCGGTTGCGCGATGGACCAGCCCACCTTCCGGCCGCCCCAATGCCCCATTGCAAGCCCCAAGGCGTGGAAGTACGGCACGCGACCATATCCGTGCTTCCATTGCTGCACCACCTGGGCGGTGGCCTCGCTGCGGTTGTTCTTCCCCAGGACCAGGTACGTGCACCATTCATCGTCCCAGTGCTCAACAAACTGCACCGTGCTGGACTTGGCGGTAGACGGCGCGCCACCCTCCCCCAACTCCTGCGGGACGATGTTCCCATCGCCGTCGCGGGTCAGCCTGTACTTGCGGAAGGTGAACCATTGCGGGCGTTCCTGCACTTCCAGGACCTCCGCCAGTACCCCGCCCGCGAAAACTGGATAGACGCACCTGGCGTCAACGTGCTTCCACATAAACGGTGGCCCGGCAGCCCGCTTCGCCTCCTCTGTGGCCGCGTTGTAGGCCGCGAAGTCGGTGTAGGTGTTGCCCGATTTCGTCGGCTTCTCCGTCTTCCGTCGCCTGCCCGTCGCCCCGTCCTCAGCGCGGGCGTCCCCGTCGTCGGGCTTCTCGCCGCCGGCCTCCTCGTCCGTCTCCTCGTCGGCCTTGCGCTGGAAGTCCCGCGTCTTTAGCGAGTACCGCAGGTCCCAGACATCTTTGTCGTGCAGAAATTTGCACCAGCCACCACCGTCCGCGACCACGGAGTCTATGATCCGCGCCAGCGTATGCTGCCCCGGTCCCCGGCCCCCGGCGATCTGCAACACCTCGCTCGTCCAGCCCTCCCGCAGCGTCGCGTTCTCCTGCGGCTTGTCCCCACGCCCCGGCTGCGGCGTCACCGTCAACTTGGGCGGGTTCAGGCTGAGGCTGGCCGCCACGCGCTGTATCTCGTCCGTCGCCGTCGCGTCCCGCACCTCGACTGACACGAATCGGAAATCGTCGTGGAGCGGCACAGGCTTTCGTAGCTCGCGCACAGCCCGCATATCGTCGATCTCGGCATCCTGCGACCGGAAATGCTCCTCGAGCTCGGCCCGCAGCGGGAGCAGATACTCTCGGGTGGGCTTGTCGAGGCTCTGATTCCGCTTCCGCGCCATCCTCTACCGCCTCCCGTTGGCCCCGGCTGCCGCTGCGGGCGCCGCGAAGAAGCGCCGCGAATAGCGGTCGCCCTCCTCGTCGCCGTCGTCGTCCTCATCCCCGTCCGGCCGCCCGGATAGGCGAAGGCGGTCGTTGGCGGCGGCGGTCCCCACCTTCTCAAGCGCGAGCTGCATCGCACCGCTGAGCGCGTCAACCTGGTCGTCATGGCGCCCGCGGGGGAACCGTAGGAGTTCGGCTTCGAACGTCGTCCACCACGGCGCGCTGCGGTCGGCGTAGACAAGCCCGGCCTCCGCCCGGCCCGCCGGCAGGTGCGCCCTGAATGTCTTGTCGGTCGTCGGCTTGATCCAATTGATGGTCAGCGCCAGCTCCGCTTCGCGTGTCCCTAGCTCCGCTGCCAGCCGCCGCACCAGGTCGCGCGTGGCCGCCTGCTTGAACGCCCCCTCCTCGACACCGACGATTTGGGGTCGGGTGCGCTCTATGTGGTCTGCCATCACCTGGACCAGGCGGGCTTCCCCGGCGCGCACGCGAATCACGTGAAGGACGTAGGCGTTGGCGCTGGCGTCCAGCCCGACCGTCACGGCTGACAGGTAGTCCGCCGACTCGGCCTCAGAGAACGCCAGGTCCCAGAATTGGACCACGCGCAACCGCTGGCGCGGCGTGAGCTTGTCCTGCCCGGCCGGCGTATCAAACTCGGGCGGCAGCGGCCGGAACCATTCGGATCGGAAGATGGCGCCGGCCCGCGGCACCGGGCGCTGCTGTAGCTGGCCGGCCGCAGCGTACGTCCCCATCTCAAGCTCGAGGGCGGCAAGTTCGTTCTCAGGGTAGCGGGCGGGCCACAGCGGCTCGCCATCCACCGTGCGCGTGTCGTGCGCGCCCACGTCGCAGCCCGAGGCGTAGACGCGCGGCTCGTAGCGCGCTGGCAGGCACAGGTGATGGTAGCCGCCCCGCTCGAGGACGTGGCCCGCGAGGTCGGATTCGTGGACCCGCTGCTGGACAATGACCCGCGCCCCGGTGGCCGGGTTGTTGAGTCTGGTGCTCATCACCTCGTCCCACCAGGTCAGGACGCTCTCGCGCACGGCCTCTGACTCGGCGGCCTGGACGTTGTGCGGGTCGTCCACCACGATGATATCGCCGCCCTCGCCAGTGTTGGACCCGCCGACTGAGGATGCGATTCGGTAGCCGGTGCGGTCGTTCTCGAACCGCATCTTCATATTCTGGTCCCCGGTTAGGGCGAAAACCGAGCCCCATCGCGACTGATACCAGGGACTTTGAATGACGCGCCGGCACTTGAGCGAGTCACGAACACTGAGGTTCTCCGCGTAGCTGTTGAACAACCACCGTGTCTCGGGCCTGGTGGTCCACAGCCACGTAGGCCAGAACACGGCGACCGCCAAGGATTTCATATGCCGGGGCGGCACATTGATGAGGAGGTTGCGGATTTGTCCGGCCGTGACGGCCTCCAGGTGCTCGGTAATCACGTCAAGGTGCCAGCCGGGGACGAAAGGGGTTGCCGGTTCAACCACGTGCCAGGCAGCTTTGATGTATTCACGAAGCGTCAGTCTCGGTGTCGGGCCGCTTTTCGGCGGGGCATTCGAGTGCTTCGAGAATACGAATGGCTTTGTCACTAAGGATGCCAGTGTTGACCCCCGCATCAGAGGGGCTGTACTTTTTGAGCCACGCCGTGTCGCGGTAGGCTTCTGCCTGAATCCGTACAGTAATGAGGATCGCCCGTAGGAGGTCGGTGACGAGCTCACCTATCTCCTCCCGCTTTTGTGGTGCGACCTGGTGCGTCCCGAGCCCGCTGGCCTCTCGCCAGCGCATAATGGCCGCCCGCGACACGGCGAATTCGCGGGAGGCGGCGTGAACGGACATGCCCTGGGCAATCGCCGCCAGGACCGAGGCTTTGCGCTCATCGCTGAACGCCTTTGCCACACTGCCTATCCTCTCGGCGCGTGCGCGATGGTCCAGGGAGTCACGGCGGGCGCTGCGGGCACGTCATTCTGTCTCCACACCCGGTGACAATCCTCGCAGCGGATAGAGACGGGCAGGGACGCGACGATCACCCGGCGTTGGTGGCGGATTTCGATGCGGTCGAGGAGGCGGCGACCCAGGACGCGGCGGCAGGGTTTGGAGTTGGGGAGCGTGCCGGGACAGAGGATGAGGCCGCTGTCTGAATCCACCGGCTGCCTCCTAGGCTGATACGAAAAAGCCGCCGTGCCTCCCGTACGGGAGACAACGGCGGCAGGCGTGCCAGCGCGTGTCGGGAGACATTGTAGCACGCGCGGGTGAATTGACAATAGGCCGGGGTTGCTTTACTCTACGCGGCCCGTGGTCCTTACGGCGGGGCGCCGTAGCGGGCGAGTGGGCAGCGTGAGCGCGCGGATGGCCCGGTTGCCACCGGCGGCCTCCCCTCTAGCGATCGTCAGTGACGATCACGATGGTAGCCGGTCGCACGCCGCAGGCGCGAGCGAAGGCGTAGAACGTGCCGAGT
>Ga0194131_10006484_pt1 | contig 16265 bp, 14 predicted proteins | sample TA2KigO120mmetaG_FD_148631 | JGI IMG/M metagenome (GOLD analysis project Ga0194131, IMG submission 148631) | Freshwater microbial communities from Lake Tanganyika, Tanzania - TA2015053 Kigoma Offshore 120m | ecosystem: Environmental > Aquatic > Freshwater > Lake | place: Tanzania: Lake... | reverse complement strand
AGTGGCAGCGCCTTGCGCCATACGAGAGGTTCGCCGACATGATCGATCGCCATTGGCATGGCATCGCCGCCTACTGCAAGCCCGAAAACAAGGTCTCGCTCGGCTTCGTCGAGGGCCTCAACAACAAAATCCGCGTCATCCAGCGCCGCGCATACGGCCTGCGCGACCAGGAATATCTCCGTCTCAAGGTGCTTACATGCATGCTGCCGGCGCTCTAAAGTCCACCAAATCACCCACACGACTTCCTGAAGACCCACTATATTTTTCGACTCGCTGAGCAACTGGGCTGGGTGGAGATTTCCGTGGCGTTTTTCGAGGTCAAAAGTTACATCACATACCTGCGGTCGGGGCCCGGCAGCACGAAGGGCTTCCTGGTTGTGTCTGGCAGCAACGGGAGGGCCACGGTCCGCTTCGTCGCGGGCACTCCTGGCGCCCCGGCGATGATTGGGGCTTCACTGAGATTCGAGTATCCGGTCGAAATGATGCAGACGGTGATCGATATGGTGCGGAACGAAAAACCGATTTATGTGATCTACAATGAAGATCTCACGATCGTTCAATTTGGCACCAGCGAAGAGCCCGTTGGCGAGGAAGAACGCAGCTGAGCGCGACGCGCGCGGATTGAATCGCGCCCGGCGCGCGTATTTCGGGTATTACGGTATTACGGTGACAGTGCACTTATTTGCGGATGTGGCCGTATTGACGCGACTTCTGCGCTCGGTCGGGCAGCAGTTGCGGCTGTCACCGAAAGATGAAATTCAGAAAATTGAGTGCACTGTCACCGCAATTTGTCACCGCAATTGGTTGTCACCGCAATTGGTCAATTCGCCACTGTTACCGCAATTCGCGGCAAAACCGACTATGTCGCGGTCAAGAAGCTGGCGGAGGAAGCGCGGGAGGTCACGGCGTGACCGATCGCAGGCGGCGAGCGCTGAGGCGCTCCGCCCGCGCCAGCAGCCGCTGCGCGTTGAGATAGGTCGGCACCTCGACCCAGGCGCCCTCGAGCAGCACACGATCCTCGCCGCGCGCGCGCGCAGCCTCGAAGGCGGCGATCAGGCGTTGTGCGCGCGCGACCTCCTCGGCGTCGGGCGTCAGCGCGACGTTGATCGCGGCGACGTGCTCGGGGCGCACCAGGCTCTTGGCGCGATAGCCGAGGCGGCGGGCGTAGAGCGTATCGCGCCGCGCGCCCTCGACATCGGCAAAGGTGTAGGGGCAGTCGATTGCCTCGACGCCGGCGGCGCGGCACTCGACGAGAAAGCGCTGGCGGACATGGGCGAGCTCGGCGGCGTCGGGGTGGCGCTCGGCGCCGAGGTCGGCCGCCATGTCCTCGGCCGCAACCAGGCAGGCGACGACGCGCGGGCTCGCGCGCGCGATCTCCAGCGTTCGCACAAGTCCTGCCGCGGTCTCGATGTTGGGCACGATCGCCGTGCTGCCAAGTGTCCAACCCAGCCGCGCCTCTTCGGCGCCGATCGCCCGATCGAGTGCGGCGACCTGGTGCGGATCGATCGTCTTGGGCAGCAGCACGAGATCGGGCCGGCCGGTCATGACCGCGGCCAGGTCGGCGCTGCCGTCGCCGGCCAGCGGGTTGATGCGCACCGCGGCGCGCGCGCCGGTCTGCCGGCATTGCTCGAGCAATGCCGGGATCATCAGGCGCGCCTGCTCCCGGCGCTCCGGCGGCGTGAAATCCTCGAGATCGGGCACGACGACATCCGCCCCGCTGGCGAGGGCAGCGGCGTGGGCGGCGGCATCGGCGCCGGCGACGAACAACCAGGTTCGGAGCGTGTCCGCGGCGATCACGACTGGCCTCGCGCGGTGCGCGCCGGATCGACGATCTCGCTCTGGCGATAGCCCTGGAGATAGAGCAGCGCGGTCAGGTCCGCCTGCTCGATGCGCACCTTCGCGGCGGCGGCGACGCTCGGCTTGGCCCGGAAGGCGACGCCGAGGCCGGCCGCCTGCAGCATGGGCAGGTCATTGGCGCCGTCGCCGACCGCCAAGGTCTCGGCGAGCGCGAGGCCGCGCTCGGCGGCGATGCGGCGCAGCGTCGCGAGCTTGGCGTCGCGGTCGAGGATCGGCTCGATCACGCGGCCCGTCAGCTTGTCCTCGGCGAATTCCAGATCATTGGCGCAATCGGTGTCGAAGCCGACCAGCTCGCAAACCCGGCGCGTTACCGGCTTGAAGCCGCCCGACACGAGCACGGCGTAGGCGCCATGGGCGCGCATGGTCGCGACGAGCGCGGCGGCTCCCGGCATCACCGTCATCGATCTGATGACCTGATCGAGCGCGCCGCGCTCGAGGCCCTTGAGCATGGCGACGCGCCGGCGCAGTGCGTCGGCGAACTCGATCTCGCCGTTCATGGCCGCCTGGGTGATCCGGGCGATCTCGTCCTTGATGCCGGCATGGGCGGCGAGCTCGTCGAGCGATTCCGTCGTGATGATCGTCGAGTCCATGTCGGCGACCAGCAGCCTCTTGCGCCGTCCGGCGCGCGGCAGCACCGCGAGATCGGTTTCCGCCGGCAGCATCGTGCGCAGCACCGCCTCGGCGGCGGCGGCGTCAGCTTCACCGATCGGCAGCTCGCAGGCGCGCGCGGGCGCCAGCCAGTTTGGCGACGATTCGATGCCCAGGGCTGAAGCCGCCGATGCGACCATGCTAGCCTGGAGCGATCGACCGGGTGCGGCGACGAGAACGAGGACATGCGAGGGGATCGCGATCATGACGCAGGGCTGTATAGCCTCGGCCGCCCCGGTGTGAAACCGCTTTCGCTCTTGCCCGGTGCCCGATGAGCAAGCCCGTGATCGTGGTGGCCGGCCCGACGGCAAGCGGCAAGTCGGCGCTTGCTCTTGCGCTTGCCGAAGAGCTGCCCGGCACCGTCATCAACGCGGATTCCATGCAGGTCTACCGCGAGCTCGCCGTGCTGACCGCGCGCCCGACCGAGACCGAGATGGCGCGGGCGCCGCATCGGCTCTATGGCGTTCTGTCCGTTGCCGAGGCCTGCTCGGCGATGCGCTGGCGCGAGCTGGCGCTTGCCGAGATCGCGGCATCGCATGCCGCCGGCCGCGTGCCGATCTTGACGGGAGGGACCGGTCTCTATCTCAACGCGCTGATGCACGGTCTCTCGACGATTCCCGACATTCCCGAGGCGACGCGCCGCGCGGCACGCGCGCATATGGAGGTTCTCGGACCGGCGGCGTTCCACGCCGAGCTTGCCGCGCGCGATCCGGCGATGGGTGTGCGCCTGCGCGCCAGCGATCGCCAGCGCATGATCAGGGCGTGGGAGGTCTTGGAGGCGACGGGGCGCTCGCTCGCCGACTGGCAAGGCGAGGCGCCGGTCGCCGGCCACGATCTGCGCTTTCTCGTGCTCCTCCTGCTGCCGCCGCGCGCGGTCCTGCACGATGCGTCCGATGCCAGGCTGTGGCGCATGATCGGCGCCGGCGCTCTGGCCGAGCTCAAGGCCTTGCTTGCCCTCCAGCTCGATCCGGCTCTTCCGGCCCTGAAGGCGGTCGGCGTGCCCGAACTGACCGCCCATCTGGAGGGCGAGCTGTCGCTGGCCGACGCCGTCGCCCAGGCCCAGGCCGCCACACGGCGCTATATCAAGCGCCAGACCACGTGGTTTCGGCACCAGCTTGACCCGGGCGAGGGCGGGGAGGTGGTCACTCTGGCCGCGCAATTTTCTAACCCATTGCTGGCCGAAATCTTTCCGAAAATTCGTCAGTTTGTATTGACCCACTTGGGCTGACCGACTAGTTTACGCGCCGCTTCGCGCCGGGGGATGCGTAAAAACCCCAGTATTTCCGCGGAGTCGCACGAGGTTTGCATGTCGACCGAGCCCATGTCCGGCGCCGAAATCATCCTCAAAGCCCTGGTCGATCAGGGCGTTGAGGTTATTTTCGGCTATCCCGGCGGGGCCGTGCTGCCGATCTACGACGCACTGTTCAAGCAAAACGCGCTGCGTCACATCCTGGTGCGCCAGGAAGGCGGCGCCGTTCACTCGGCCGAAGGCTATGCCCGGTCGACCGGCAAGGTCGGCGTCGTGCTGGTGACCTCCGGTCCCGGCGCCACCAATGCGGTGACCGGCCTGACTGACGCACTGATGGACAGCGTGCCGATCGTCTGCCTGACCGGCCAGGTGCCGACCCACCTGATCGGCAACGATGCGTTCCAGGAAGCCGACACGACCGGCATCACCCGGCCGTGCACCAAGCACAATTACCTGGTCAAGCACGTCAACGACCTCGCGCGCGTGCTGCACGAGGCGTTCTATGTGGCCAAGTCGGGCCGGCCCGGGCCGGTCGTCGTCGACCTGCCCAAGGACGTGCAATTCGCGACCGGCCCTTACACGCCGCCCGCCGAAATCCAGCATCGCAGCTACAAGCCGCAGACCAAGGCGGACAGCCGGCGCATCGAGCAGATGGTCGAGCTGATGGCCAAGGCCAAGCGGCCGCTCTTCTATTGCGGTGGCGGCGTGGTGAACTCCGGCCCGGAGGCCGCCCAGCGGCTGACCGAGCTGGTGCGGCTGACCGGCTATCCCTGCACGCTGACCTTGATGGGCCTCGGCGCATTCCCGGCCTCCGATCCGCTCTTCCTCGGCATGGTCGGCATGCACGGCACCTACGAAGCCAACCTGGCGATGCACGATTGCGATCTGATGATCAATGTTGGCGCGCGCTTCGACGACCGCGTGACCGGCAAGCTCGCCGCCTTCTCGCCGGGCTCGAAGAAGATCCACGTCGATATCGATCCTTCGTCGATCAACAAGAATGTGCGCGTCGACCTGGCCGTGGTCGGCGACTGCAGCAGCGTGCTTGCCGATCTGCTCAAGGCCTGGAAGGCCAAGAAGCCCAAGGTCGACGAGAGGGCGATCGCGCAGTGGTGGAAGCAGATCGACGGCTGGCGCAAGCGCAACTGCCTCGCCTATGAGAAGACCGACAAGGTGATCAAGCCGCAATACGCCCTCGAGCGCCTCTACGCGCTCACCAGGGGCCGCGAGCTGTTCGTCACCACCGAGGTCGGCCAGCACCAGATGTGGGCCGCGCAGTTCCTCAAGTTCGAGAAGCCCAATCATTGGATGACCTCGGGCGGACTCGGCACCATGGGCTATGGCCTACCGGCCGCGATCGGCGTGCAGCTCGCGCATCCCGAGGCACTCGTCGTCGATGTCGCGGGCGAAGCCTCGATCCTGATGAACATCCAGGAAATGTCGACCGCGGTGCAGTACCGCCTGCCGGTCAAGATCTTCATCCTGAACAACCAGTGGATGGGCATGGTCCGCCAGTGGCAGGAGCTGATCCATGGTGGGCGCTATTCGGAGAGCTACACCGCCTCGCTGCCCGATTTCGTCAAGCTGGCCGAGGCGTTCGGCGCGGTCGGCCTGCGCGCGTCCCAGGCGGGCGAGGTCGACGACGTGATCCGTGAGATGATCAAGGTGGATAGGCCGGTCATCGTCGACGTGTGCGTCGACCAGACCGAGAACTGCTTCCCCATGATCCCGTCGGGCGCCGCGCACAACGAGATGCTGCTCGGTCCCGCGGACAAGGCGGAGAAACCGACATCGGAGGAGGGCATGGTTCTGGTCTAGCGTAGCGCGCGCGACCGACCGGCCGCGCGCATGCCGCGCGGCGCCATTGCCGCTCTCAGATCTCGGACCCGGGGGATTCGCCAAGTGAGTGACAGCAAACGACACACCATTGCCGTGCTGGTCGACAATGAGCCTGGCGTGCTGGCGCGTGTCATCGGCCTGTTCTCGGGCCGCGGCTACAACATCGAGAGCTTGACGGTGGCCGAGGTCGACGCGGCCGCGCGCCAGTCGCGCATCACCATCGTCACATCGGGCACACCCATGGTGATCGAGCAGATCAAGGCGCAGCTCGACCGGCTGGTTCCGGTCCATCGCGTCTCGGACCTGACGATGGTGGGACCGCATGTCGAGCGCGAACTGGCGCTGATCAAGGTGCGCGGCACCGGCGAGAAGCGCGTCGAATCGCTGAGGATCGCCGACATCTTCCGCGCCCGCGCGATCGACTCGACGATCGACTCCTTCGTCTTCGAAATGACCGGCTCGCCCGACAAGATCAACGCCTTCATCAAGCTGATGGAACCCTTGGGGCTGATCGAGGTGTCGCGCACCGGCGTGGTCGCCATTGCGCGCGGCAGCCAACCGATCTGACCGGACCGATTTGACCGACACACACTGAGGGACCTCGTCCCGCTCAGCGCCAATCAGGAGGAACCGATGCGCGTCTACTACGATCGTGATGCCGATGTGAACTTCATCAAGAGCAAGAAGGTGGCCGTGATCGGCTACGGGAGCCAGGGTCATGCCCATGCGCTCAACATGCGCGATTCCGGCGTCCGCGACGTCGTGATCGCGCTCAAGCCCGGTTCGCCCAGCGCGCCCAAGGCCGAGGGCGCGCAGTTCAAGGTGCTGAGCCCGGCCGATGCCGCCAAGTGGGCCGATGTGATGATGGTCGTGACACCCGACGAGCATCAGGCGGCGCTGTGGCGCAACGACCTGCGGGACAACATGAAGAAGGGCGCGGCGCTTGCCTTCGCCCACGGCTTCAACATCCATTTCAGCCTGATCGAACCGCGTCCCGACCTCGACGTGTTCATGATCGCGCCCAAGGGGCCCGGCCATACCGTGCGCTCCGAATATGTCCGCGGCGGCGGCGTGCCCTGCCTGATCGCGGTTCAGCAGAACGCGACCGGCAATGCCCAGGAGATCGCGCTCAGCTACGCCTCGGCGATCGGCGGCGGGCGCGCCGGCGTCATCGAGACGACGTTCAAGGAGGAGTGCGAGACCGACCTGTTCGGCGAGCAGACCGTGCTGTGCGGCGGCCTCACCTCGCTGGTGATCGCCGGCTACGAGACGCTCGTCGAGGCCGGCTACGCGCCGGAAATGGCCTATTTCGAATGCCTGCACGAGGTGAAGCTGATTGTCGACCTGATGTATGAGGGCGGCATCGCCAACATGCGCTACTCGATCTCCAACACGGCCGAATTCGGCGACTACACGCGCGGTCCGCGCATCATCGACGAGCGCACCAAGGCCGAGATGAAGCGCGTGCTGGAGGAGATCCAGTCCGGCAGATTCGCGCGCGAGTGGGTGCTCGAAAACAACGCAGGCCAGCCGAGCTTCAAGGCCATGCGCAAGCGCGGCGCCGAGCACGACATCGAGAAGGTCGGCGAGAAGCTCCGCGCCATGATGCCCTGGCTCAAGGCCAACCGGCTGGTGGATAAGACCAAGAACTAGGGATCCCGCCGGACCGGGCGGCGCGGGCGCAAGCACCGCCCGCTCGGGCGACGACGCTTTGTGCCGCGACATTCGGCCGCCGGGGCGGCTGTGACGCTTTGAAATTGCCCGATAAACGCGGCTTTACGGCGAAGTGCGAAATGAATTTCATTGCGCGAAGGCCTTGAAAAGTTTAGAAGTATAGCGCGGTCTGCCAATCGGCGCCCGGGTCTTGGGCAGGGCGGCAGGCTTTATTGTGACTTAATACTTGGTGACCCGGGGACGGGGGCATGGCCGGAGCAGGCACGAGGGCGGACATGACGGCCGGTGGCGCGACGAGCGCGCGCCGGACGCTGTTTGCCGGCGCCTGCGTCCAGGGCCTGCCGGCTGGTCGGCTTCAGCTGCGACTTATCGTCCCCTGATCGCTGGGGTCGCCTTTGCGACCGGCGTTCAGGGGCAACCGATGGTCGATGCTCGAAACCGGATCAGCAGAGGACAGCGAACCATGAGTACCCCGACCGACAAGAACCGCGTCATCATCTTCGACACCACGCTGCGCGACGGTGAGCAGTCGCCCGGCGCATCGATGAATCTCGACGAGAAGCTGCGCATCGCCCAGCTGCTCGAGGAAATGGGCGTCGACGTCGTCGAGGCCGGCTTTCCGATCGCGTCGAACGGCGACTTCGAGGCGGTCAACGCCGTTGCCAAGGCGCTCAAGACGTCGCGCGTGGCGGGCCTCGCACGCGCCGGCCGCGCCGACATCGAGCGCGCTGCCGAGGCGCTCAAGCCGGCGGCCCGCCCGCGCATCCACACCTTCATCTCCACCAGCGCGCTGCACATGAAATACAAGCTCCAGATGGAGCCAGAGGCGGTGCACCAGGCGGTGATCGACAGCATCACGCTCGCGCGTCGCTATACCGACGACGTCGAATGGAGTCCCGAGGACGGCTCGCGCACAGAGCACGATTTCCTGTGCCGCTGCGTCGAAAGCGCGATCAAGGCCGGTGCCCGCACCATCAACATCCCCGACACGGTGGGCTATGCCGTGCCGGCCGAGTTCGGCGCGCTGATCCGCATGCTGTTCGACCGTGTCCCCAATATCGATCAGGCCGTGGTTTCCGTTCATTGCCACAACGATCTCGGCCTCGCGGTCGCCAACTCGCTGGCCGCGGTCGCGGCAGGCGCGCGCCAGGTCGAATGCACCATCAACGGCCTGGGCGAGCGCGCCGGCAATGCGGCACTCGAAGAGGTCGTCATGGCGCTCCGCACGCGCGGCGACGCCATGCCCTATTCGACCGGCATCAAGACCGAGCTGATCACCAAGGCCTCGCGCCTGGTGTCGACCATCACCGGCTTCGTCGTCCAGCCGAACAAGGCAATCGTCGGCGCCAACGCCTTCGCGCACGAGTCCGGCATCCACCAGGACGGCGTGCTCAAGCACGCCCAGACCTATGAGATCATGACGCCGGAATCGGTCGGTCTGAACCGCTCGAACATCGTCATGGGCAAGCATTCGGGCCGTCATGCCTTCCGCGCCAAGCTCAAGGATCTGGGCTTCGAGCTGGGCGACAATGCGCTCAATGACGCATTCCGGCGCTTCAAGGATCTGGCCGACAAGAAGAAGCACGTCTACGACGAGGACATCGTGGCGCTCGTCGACGACGAGATCGGCCGCGCCAACGACCGTATCAAGTTCGTATCGCTTCAGGTCGTGTGCGGCTCGAAGGGGCCGCAGACGGCCGAGCTCGAGCTCGAGATCGATGGTCAGCTCAAGAAGACGAAGGCGACCGGCGACGGTCCGGTCGACGCCACGTTCAACGCGATCAAGGCCCTCTTCCCGCACGAGGCGGTGCTTCGCCTGTTCCAGGTCAATGCCGTGACCGAGGGCACCGACGCCCAGGCTGAGGTGACCGTGCGTCTGGAGGAAAGCGGCAAGAGCGTGAACGGCCAGGGCGCCGACACCGATACGTTGGTCGCCGCCGCCCGCGCCTATGTCCACGCGCTCAACAAGCTGCTGGTCAAGCGTCAGAAGACGGCGCCGGCGGCGATGACGGCGTGAGCCGAAAGGAATCGGTTGACCCCATTCAGGCTGGGGGAGTGATGGTTCGAATCACGGCGGCGGACGGCCCGGTCCGCCGCCATCTTTGATTCCGGTTGATGAGTCCGGGCAAGAGTCACGCGAAAGGGGCCTATGTTCGCAAATCTCCTCGGCATGCTGTCCGACGACATGGCGATCGATCTGGGGACCGCCAACACGCTGGTCTACGTCAAGGGTCGGGGCATTGTCCTCAACGAGCCCTCTGTCGTCGCCATCGCCAACATCAAGGGCAAGAAGCAGGTGCTTGCCGTTGGCGACGAGGCGAAGATGATGCTCGGCCGCACGCCCGGCAATATCTCCGCGATCCGTCCGCTGCGCGACGGCGTGATCGCCGACTTCGAGGTTGCCGAGGAGATGATCAAGCACTTCATCCGCAAGGTGCACCGACGCTCGAGCTTCGCCAGTCCGCAGATCATCGTCTGCGTGCCCTCGGGCTCGACCGCGGTCGAGCGCCGCGCGATCCAGGAATCGGCCGAGAGCGCCGGCGCGCGCCACGTGTTCCTGATCGAGGAGCCGATGGCGGCCGCGATCGGCGCCGGTCTGCCGGTGACCGAGCCGACCGGCTCGATGGTGGTCGACATCGGCGGCGGCACCACCGAGGTCGCCGTGCTGTCGCTCGGCGGCATCGTCTACTCGCGCTCGGTGCGCGTCGGTGGCGACAAGATGGACGAGGCGATCATCGCCTACATCCGCCGCAACCATAATCTGCTGGTCGGCGAAGGCTCGGCCGAGCGCATCAAGAAGGAGATCGGCTCGGCCTGTCCGCCCGAGGACGGCGAGGGCCGCGTCATGGAGATCAAGGGCCGCGACCTGATGAACGGCGTGCCCAAGGAGCTGATCATCAGCGAGCGGCAGATCGCCGAGAGCCTGGCCGAGCCGGTCGTTGCCATCATCGAGGCAGTCAAGGTGGCGCTCGAGCACACGGCTCCCGAACTCGCCGCCGACATCGTCGACAAGGGCATCGTGCTGACCGGCGGCGGCGCGCTCTTGTCCAATCTTGACTACGTCCTGCGCCACGCCACGGGCCTGCCCGTGTCGATCGCCGACGATCCGCTGTCATGCGTGGCGCTCGGCACCGGGCGGTGCCTCGAAGAGATGAAGGTTCTGAAGAACGTCTTGATCGGCTCCTATTAGCCGATCGCGCTCTTAAGGGAGGCGCGGAATGGCACTGAGGTCAGGACCGATGTCGCGGCTGTTGCTGCCGGGCCGGACCCTGATCCAGCGGTTCGCCTATCTCTTCCTCCTGCTCGGCGCGGTCGGCCTCATGCTGGTCGGCAAGGCCGACGTGGTGCTGGTCGAGCGCGCGCGCACTGCCGTGATCGACGCGACGGCACCGATCCTCGATTTCCTGTCGCGTCCCGCCGCCAAGGTGGCGGCCGCCATCGAGGATGTCCGTCAGCTCTGGGACCTGCGCCAGGAGGTCGACCGGCTGCGCCAGGAGAACGAACGCCTGCTGCGCTGGCAGCAGGCCGCGCGACAGCTCGAATCCGAGAACGCCCAGCTGCGCGAGTTGATGAACGTCGTGCCGGAACCGGGCGTGCGTTTCGTCACGGCGCGCGTGATCGCGGACGCCGGCGGCGCCTTCGTGCGCAGCCTGCTGGTCAATGCCGGCGGCCGTGACGGCGTGCGCAAAGGACAGATCGCGATGACCGCCCAGGGCATGGTCGGCCGCGTCGCCGAGGTCGGGGACCGCCAGGCCCGCGTGCTGCTGGTCACCGATTTGAACAGCCGCATTCCCGTCATGCTCGAATCCTCGCGCGAGCGCGCCATGCTGTCGGGCGACAACGCCGAGCGGCCGCGCCTGCAGTATCTCGGCACCAATGCCCGCGTCGAGGTGGGCGACCGCATCGTCACCTCGGGCCATGGCGGCGCGTTCCCGCCCGGCCTGCCGATCGGGCTGGTCGCCTCGGCGTCCGACTGGGAAGTGCGCGTGCAGCCCTATGTCGACATGAGCAGGCTCGAATACATCCGCCTCGTCGACTTCCAGCTCGACGGCATCCTGCTCGAGGCGGACCGCTCGCTGGCGCGCTCGCCCGGTCGACGCTAGGCGCGATCGGTGCGGTCGTGATCGCCGTATCTCTCAGCCGCTCGCTCGACAGGCTACGCCGCGTCACCCCGATCCTGTCGTGCTTCCTGATGGTACTGTTGAGCGTGGCGCCGCATGGCTTGCCGCAGTTCCAGGCGGTGTCGCCCGACCTCGCCATGATGACCGTGTTCTATTGGGCGATCTATCGGCCCGACTTGCTGCCGAACTGGGCGGTGTTCGTGGTCGGCCTGTTCCAGGACCTGCTAGGCGGCGTCATCATCGGGCTCAACGTCGCCGTGCTCCTGATCGTCCACTATGTCGGCTTGAGCCAGCGCCGCGCCTTCATCGGCAAGCCCTTCGTCATCGCCTGGGTGGGCTTCTTGCTCGTCGCGATCGGCACCGGCATCGTGTTCTGGGTGGCGTTGTCGATCATGTCCGGAACGATCGTCATCGGCCGAGCCGTGCTGTTCCAATATGTGCTCACCTTCGCGCTCTTCCCGGTCATGACCTGGGTGCTGGTGCGCGTCCACCGCTACGTCGTCGGCTAGCGCCCGTGGCGACATCGCGGCAGAAGGAGACCGATCGCGCCAAGCTGCTGACGCGGCGCGCGGTCCTGCTCGCCGGGGGCAAGCTCGCGCTGTTCTCGACGCTGATCGGGCGCCTTTACTATCTCCAGGTGCTCGAGTCCGACCGCTACACCATGCTGGCGGAGGACAACCGCATCAATCTGCGCCTGGTGCCGCCGCAGCGCGGACTGATCGTCGACCGCAACGGCGAGCAGGTTGCGACCAACCAGCAGAACTACCGCGTCGTCATCGTTTCCGAGCAGACGCGCGACCTCGAGGCGACGCTCAACCGGCTGGGCACCCTGATCCCCGTCAGCGAGCGCGACCGGCGCCGCGTGCTGCGCGAGGCGCGCCGCAAGCGCGGCTTCGTGCCCGTGATGATCCGCGAGAATCTGAGCTGGGAGGAGGTTGCGCGGGTCGAGATCAATGCGCCCGACCTGCCGGGCATCGGCATCGAGGTCGGCCTGAGCCGCCACTACCCGCACGGCACCGCCTCCGCTCATGTGCTGGGCTATGTGGCGGCCGTATCGGAGGCCGAGCTGACTGGCGACCCGCTGCTCGAGCTGCCCGAATTCAAGATCGGCAAGAACGGCGTGGAGAAGACCTACGACCTGACCCTGCGCGGCACCGCCGGGACCAGCCAGGTCGAGGTCAACGCGCTCGGCCGCGTCATCCGCGAGCTCGCCCGCGAGGAAGGCCAGATGGGCCGGCCGGTGACGCTCACGCTCGACATGGGCCTGCAGCGCTTCGTCATGAACCGGCTGGGCGAGGAGAGCGCCTCGGTCGTCGTCATGGACGTCCATTCCGGCGCGATCCTGGCGCTCGCCTCCAATCCCAGCTTCGACCCCAACCAGTTCAGCAAGGGGCTGAGCGCGAAGGACTGGGAGGAGCTGCTGTCCAACCCGCGCGCCCCGCTTAACAACAAGGTGATCGCCGGACAGTATGCGCCGGGATCGACGTTCAAGGTCTGCGTGGCGCTGGCCGCGCTCGAGAGCGGGCTCATTGCGCCGACGTATCGTCACACCTGCTATGGCCACATCGAGGTCGGCGATCTGCGGCTGCACTGCTGGAAGCACAAGGGCGGCCACGGCACGCTCGACCTCTACCAGGCGATTGCACGCTCCTGCGATGTCTACTTCTACGAGGTCGCGCGACGCATCGGGCTGGAGCGAATCGCGCAGACCGCGCGCCGTCTGGGGCTCGGCACGCCGAGCGGCATCGATCTGCCGGGCGAGCGGCCGGGACTCATTCCGAGCCGGGAGTGGAAGTTGGCAGTGGTCGGCCAACCCTGGCAACTGACCGAGACTTTGATGCTGGGCATGGGCCAGAGCTACATCCTGACGACACCGCTGCAGCTCACCGTCATGGCGGCCCGTATCGCCAATGGCGGCTTCATGGTGAAACCGCATCTGGCGCGCGATCTTGCCGTGAGCGACCGGATCAGCGAGCGCTCGGGCCAGCGTGCCCAGGCGCGTCAGCAGGCGCAGCCGGAATCTCTCGGCTTCTCGCCTGCCCATTTGGCAGTCGTGCAGCAAGGCATGAACATGGTGTCCAACGAGCCGGGCGGTACGGCGTTTTCATCGCGCATCAAGGACAAGGCGATGGCGCTGGCCGGCAAGACGGGAAGCGTGCAGGTTCGCCGCATCACCATGGCCGAACGGCTGGCCGGCCTGCGCAAGCAGGAGGACCTGCCATGGCATGAGCGCGACCATGCCCTCTTCATCTCCTACGCGCCGGTCGATCGGCCGCGCTTTGCCTGCACGGTCGTCGTCGAGCACGGAATCGGCGGCAGCCGCAGCGCGGCGCCGATCGCGCACGACGTGCTGATCGAAGCGCAGAAACTGGCGCCGCCGCGCAGCCGGCAGATCGCCGAAGCGCCGCCGTCCCGCGGCTAGCGTTCGATCATGGCGCTCCAGCTCGACAGCCTCAATCAGCAGCAGCTCACGTTCGGGCGCAAGCTGTGGCGCATCAACTGGTCGCTGCTCGTGCTGCTCGGCGCCACGGCGTCGGTCGGCTTCGCCATGCTCTACTCCGCGGCCAACGCCAGCTTCGAGCCCTGGGCCTCGAAGCAGATCATGCGATTCGGCTTTGGCATCGTCATGCTGATCTCCGTGGCGCTGGTCGACATCCGCGTCTGGATGCGGCTCGCCTATGTCATCTACGGCGTGGCATTGGTGCTGCTGATTGCGGTCGACATCGCCGGGGTGATCGGCATGGGCGCCCAGCGCTGGATCGCGCTCGGCCCGCTCCAGCTGCAGCCTTCCGAGATCATGAAGATCGCGCTGGTGCTGGCGCTCGCGCGCTACTTCCACAGCCTCAGCATTGAGGAAGTCGGCAATCCGATCTACCTGATCGCGCCGCTCATCATGGTCCTGCTGCCGGTCTATCTCGTCGTCATCCAACCGGATTTGGGCACCGCCGTCCTGATCCTGCTCGGCAGCGGCGCGATCTTCTTCGTTGCTGGCGTGCGCATCTGGAAATTCATCGTCGTGACCGGCGCCGGCATCGCCGCCATCCCGGTCGGCTGGCAATTCCTGCGCGAATACCAGAAGAACCGCGTGCTCACCTTCCTCAATCCCGAGCGCGACCCGCTCGGTGCCGGCTACCACATCCTGCAGTCCAAGATCGCGCTGGGCTCGGGCGGCGTGGTCGGCAAGGGCTTCCTGCAGGGCACGCAGAGCCATCTCAGCTTCCTGCCGGAACGCCAGACCGACTTCATCTTCACCATGCTGGCCGAGGAACTCGGCATGGTCGGCGGGCTGATCCTGCTCGGTCTCTATACGCTGCTCCTGGTCTACGGCTACGCCATGTCGCTCGGCAGCCGCAGCCAGTTCGGCCGGTTGCTCGGCATGGGCGTGACCACGACCTTCTTCCTCTACGTCTTCATCAACATCGCGATGGTCATGGGGCTGATCCCCGTGGTCGGCGTACCGCTGCCGCTGATCTCCTACGGCGGCACTGCCATGCTCTCGATCCTGTTCGCCTTTGGCCTGCTCATGTGCGTCCATGTCCATCGCGACGTGCGCATCGGCCGCCGGGGTCTGGACAACGAGGGCTGAGCCAGACTGTGTCGGCTTCTCGCCGTCAGCTCGCTATCGACAAGCCCGTTCCGCTTTGCTATATGCCCCCGTTCGCGTGGGGCTGTTAGCTCAGTTGGTAGAGCAGCTGACTCTTAATCAGCGGGTCGAAGGTTCGAGTCCTTCACAGCCCACCACATTTTTCCGACACTTCTTGTGTCAGCCATCCTGACTCTTCAGAATCATTCAGAACGCGGTTTCAGAATCTGGAGGGTTCTGTGAGGTCCCGCGGTGTGATCTGGCGCGATTGAGCACGGCGCTGGGCCCGGGACCTCATTGAAGCCGGATTGAACTGATCCGCGGTCCACCGCACGGCTATGGGGTTTGTAGCCGCGCGGCCCGCAGTTGGATGGTCGATGGAGGAAGTTGAGGGGACAAGCGGCGCACTGGAGAGAGCGCAGGTTTGTCCCCGCCCGGCGGCGGGATTGACGCGGTTGGGGACGTTGGGCTGATGGTCGGGGTTGGAATCGGGCGCAGCATGCTCGCGGCGGCGAACGGGCCAGTCTCGGCGTGCTGGAGCGCCGCGCGGAAGTTGCAGGGCATGGCGGCGAGACAGCGGCGCGCCATCATGACGTGTCCGGACGGCTCGTCGGCTGCCGAGCGCGGAACGGCGGCAATGAGCCGAGCGGCATCATGGGTCCGCCGCAACACGGGCAGATGTCGAGCGAATATCCGGTGAGCTGGCGGTATCGCTCGCGGTAGTCGGCCTGAGCGGTCGGTGGGGGCGCTGGCGGGGGCACGGCGAGCAGCTTTCGGCACAGGGCGAGCTTGGCCTCGCGCTGGCCGTTGGCGAGGAAGCCGTAGTGGCGGATTCGGTGGAAGCCGTCGGGCAGGGTGTGCAGGAGGAAGCGGCGGATGAACTCGTCGGCGGCGACCGTCATGACCTTGGACTTGTCGTGGTGTCGGTAGTCGCGCCAGCGGAAGCTGACCTTGCCATCGTCGAGCTTGATCAGCCGGCTGTTGGCGATGGCGACGCGATGGGTGTAGCGGCCGAGATAGGCCAGCACCTGCTGGGGGCCGCCGAAAGGACGCTTGGCATAGACGACCCAATCGATGCGGCGCAGCTCGGCCAGGCGCCGTGCGAAAGCGGCGGGATCGGCGAGCCCGGTGAGCTGGCCGAAGAAGCCGAGCTCGCCGGCCTCGAATGCGGCGCGCAGCTGGTCGAGGAACAAACGCCGGAACAGGCGGGACAGCACCCGGACCGGCAGGAAGAAGCCGGGCCGGCAGGCCACCCATCGCTAGCCGTCGGGCGCGAGGCCGCCGCCCGGTACGA
>Ga0194131_10006476_pt1 | contig 16284 bp, 15 predicted proteins | sample TA2KigO120mmetaG_FD_148631 | JGI IMG/M metagenome (GOLD analysis project Ga0194131, IMG submission 148631) | Freshwater microbial communities from Lake Tanganyika, Tanzania - TA2015053 Kigoma Offshore 120m | ecosystem: Environmental > Aquatic > Freshwater > Lake | place: Tanzania: Lake... | reverse complement strand
GCCATAGACTTTAGGGGCCCCGAAAGCATTGGCGAACTGGAGACCAAGGGCGTGAAGCGCAAGGCCAAGTGCTCCGAAGCCGACCAAAATGCCCACATCGGGTGACATCCATGGCCAAGGTCGTAAGGCCACCAGTACGACCATCAGCGCCGCGACCGGAAAAACCATAACTCCGTAAAAACGGAGCGCTTCGTACACGAGCGCGCCGCGTTGACCTTCGGAGGCATCGTAAAAGCGCGCTACCGATACATTAATCCACTGAAATCCTACGGTAGCGATAAACGCTGAGGCCGCCACAATCAACGCGTAACGACCATAATCCTCGCTGGTCAAGAAACGAGACAACAGGGCCAACGCGAGCACAGATAGCAGCCCGTTGGCTCCTCGAATTAGGAAATAGACTAGCGATAGCCTCAGCATTTTCAGAGCTTCGCGGGTTTCAAAAAAAGAGCGGCCCGTTCAACTCGACAGCGACCTCGCGAGGCGCAGCAAATCGTTCGGCCTACGCGTGGCGATAATATTTTCTACCTCAAGAAAAACATGATCTCTCTCGGTGGTCTTGGTCCAAGAATAAACACCGTTGGAAAGCTCGCGACGAATCAACAAAAAACCCTCCGATGCGAGCAAGTCATAAACATCACCGAAGGAGTAGCCATACTGCGCGAAGAGGCGGTCGCCGACCTCAATCAACACATGATCCGTTCGAGACAGTGTGGGCTGGAGGCCTTTAAGGACAAATAATTCGAAACCTTCCACATCGATCTTAAGTAAATCAACAGTGCCTTCGGGGATCAGGGTTGCCGCGGGTATCACTGGTACCACCATACCGTCGGTGTCCACTCTGTTCATGTCATCGGATCGCCGATCCGTAAATCGCGTCCAACCAAATGCCTCGCCACAGGCTGCGTTAACCGGAAAAACGTTACCGAAGCCGTTCAAACGAAGGTTTTTCAATAGTAGCGCGAAGGTCCGCGGGTGTGCCTCAAAGGCGAGCACGCGGCCCGCGCGGCCCACCGCCGTCGCCCCCGCGAGCGTCAGATCACCGATGTTCGCGCCGATATCTACATAGGTACCAGACGACGGGAGCAAACCCTGAATCACCTCGATATCTTCGAGGCGCGTGGCCTTATCGAGCCAAAGAGTCATCGACAAAGACGTATTAAAAAAATGAAGCTTCCAGCCGGGGCGCTTGATCTGCAAGCCGAGACTGACCGATAAACCAGTCTCAGCGAGAATGCGCGAAAGCAAAAAACGGATTGGCTTTTCCTCCGCGAGCAATCGATCCACGATCCGCAGAGGGTTCATGGCGCTTGCTCGTGACGGCGTAAGACTTGAAAAAACCGCGCAGCCACTAGCTGAATACCCAGATCAACCCGTCGCACGGCTCGACATCGGCAAGCCAACGACACCACTACGGAGCAGAGTGACGAGGATCGCCAGCGCACAGCCAAATGCGGCAGAAAACAATACGATCAAGGTCCGCTTGGGGGACTCGCGCAATTTGGGCGCAGCTGCTCGATCGACGATTCTGTACGCGTATTCAGCCTCCCCCTTCGCCAGCATGTAGTTTTGCATCTCGGCTTCCAGTATCCGCCCGAGAGACTGCTGCATAGAAACCACGCCATTCGCAGCCATCTGCTCGCCCAAAAACTTGACGTTACGCTCGGATTCATCGAGCGCCTCATCGCGCAGTCGACGATTGAGCATTTCCACATAGGCGTTCGCCCACTCGGCCGCAACCTCGGGGTCCTCCCAAAAAATCGAGAGTGTGACCACGCCGGCTTTCTTGTCCTCGGACACCACCCGAACTTTCAGAACGAATCGCCTGATCGCATCACGAATGTCGCGCTTAGTTTTCGGGTCATCAAAATCTTCCACCAAAGTGCGCTCGAGCTTCATTTCACGAATGAATTGCTCCGCGAACTCACGGGATTTGAGCACTGCAAGCGCGGCCGCACTGTTACCTCCGGAGCCGATGCTCACCCCGGCAAGCGCGGCGAGACTACCCAACTGAGCCAAGTTTCCAGACTGCTGGCGCTGCCCAGCGGGGGTCATCACCACTTCAGCTTTGTACACAGGCGTCGCCAACAATGCGTACGAAACGCCAACGAGTGAGGTAAGTGCGACGATAACCGTTACTGTGAGCCTCTCGCGCCACAGAAGCCTAATGAGGCCAGCGAGCGAAGTCGGAGGCGCATTAACTTCGGCTTCATTCATACGAGATAGCCGCTGAGGAGAGCATCAAAGCGAACTGACCGCCGCAAGCGCGACCGCAGAGTTGTACAGAATTCCGGTAACCGCCTGCCATAGAGGTAACGGCGGGAGCCGTTCGACATCCAGCGGAACTACGATGGTATCCCCGGGCTGAATCCCCTGGCTGCCAGCCCTGCCGAGCCATCCACGCTGCTTAGTAATCACACTGCCATCCGCGCGAACCACGTAAATTCTCTCCACATCCGCCCTTGTTGTCGTGCCCCCACTGAGTGACAAATAGTCCTCTCGCGAAAGACTTGACCGATACAGATGCGAAATCGCATTTTGTACCTCGCCGATGACAGTAACTTCCTGTTTGATCTTGGGGACGGAGAGCTCGTCCCCATCACGCAAAATAATGTCATCGCGAGACCCGATCTGTTTCGCCACCACGCCGTCCAAATCGATGACCAGTCTTCCTATTGGACGAGCATCCTCCAACTGATCGATCAACGACATCGCTGCGACCACCGATTGATTTTTATCACCTACTTGAGTGCCTTGACTCATTTGGATGGCGGTGGTCGCCAGATCACGCCGCATCCGATCCATGAGTTCCCGCGTCTGCTGAACTTGTCTCCGACGAGTTTCCTCGCGGGTAAATACGGCGCCACGAACAAAGGCCAGGCCGGTCAAACCTCCGGCGCGCTCCAGAACTGACCGCAGAGTTTCACCACGTCGAATTGGGTAGATACCGGGGAAGCGTACCTCGCCGCGCAACACCACAGAGTCCCGACTACCCCACTCGGGCAGCTCTTTGACCGTGAGCGTGTCAAAAGGCTGTAACGTCAGATCGGCAGATAAATCACCGCGCAACAAAGACGCGAGATCTATTTGCAGTAGCTCCCCCTCTCGCTCGGTATCGCCGCGATTGAACCGCAAAAGCTCAGCGGTGCCTATAAACGCAGAGGGATCGAGACTACCTCCCGCCCGCAAAAGATCGCTGACTCGCATGTCAGGCTCAAGAGGGTAATCACCGGGCGCTTTGACACGACCGCCGATAGAAACAATTTTTGTCGGTTGTTCGAGGGTCGATTGACTTCGTAGCTCTCGTAGCAACGGATCGATGAGCAGTCGCCGCTCCGCTTGAGAATCGAACACCATAACGCGGTCGCGGGGGGACAGTAACAAGTCATGGGTTGACCCCGGCTCTTTGAGAGCGGCGGCAAGGTCCGCAGAGAGCACAGCGAATTTTTTTGTCGACGACGACTCTCGTCGCACGAGAACGTATCCCACGTCAGCATTCGGCATCAACTCGTCGAGCGAGGGAATTAGATCGGAGATCCGCATGCCTTCACGCCATGCAACAACCCCGGGTCTGAACACATGCCCCTCCAGTATCACACCCGAGTCGATCGTAGGTCTCAAGCGCGAAACTCTGACCACATCGCCGTTGGCCAGTGAAGCCCGCCTCATCGCCTCATCGTCTAACGACAAACTGAAGGCTACTCTTCGACGATCCGCTGAGTTGCGGACGACAGACACTCTCGATCCGTCTGCTTCCGGCGTAAGTCCGCCGGCAAGTTCGATAAGATTGAAAAGCGTTGCGCTACCCTTTAATTCATAAATAGCGGGACGTTTGACCTCGCCGTTAACCGCTGCGGTAGCGCCTACTGGTGGGACAAATATTACGTCCCCCGGCAACAACGACAGGTCGCCGCTGGTATCGCCGCGCAGTAACAACTCATAAAGGTCGAGACGCCGTATGGTCGCACCCCGTCTCTTCAATTGCACATCACGCAGCGAACCGGTCGCGTTGATTCCACCCGAGGCGTAAAGAGCGCCAGTGATTGTCGCTAATCCACTGACCGTGTAAGCCCCCGGTTTTTTTGTCTCGCCCATGACAAAGACTTGGATCGACCGAGGACTGCCCATCCCAACGCTCGCCTGCGTGCCAATCATCTGACGCGACACGCGGGCCTCGATCTCAGCCGCGACCATTTCGAAAGTCTTACCGGCGACGTCAATCGGACCTAGTTCGGGAAAACTCAACCGCCCGTCTCGACCTACCGTAAGTCGCAGCAAGCGGTTCTGGGCTCCGTATAGCTGCACGTTGAGCTGATCCCCGGCACCGACCAGATAGCTAGAGGGTACGGGGATGTCGACACCAGGCGCGAAGGTCGAGACTCGCTGAGTGAAAATATCGTACCCAAAAGGCTTGAGCGCCTCGGACCCCGTGCGCTCCAACGGTAACCGCCTGAGCTCAACCTTCAGCTTGACCAGAGCCGACTCCGCTCTCAGGCGCGCGGTAGCTTCCATGTCGGACAAGCCGGCTAACCCGATCGGACGCAACCCAGGTAGCTGCAAAACGCCGTCTTTATCCAGCACGTAGGGGTTTCTGTCGCGCACGACCTCTATGACTTTGCCGAGTCGCTGCTGTTCATCCGCAGAGTAAACCGGAGCCGATTCGCCCGGTACGAAAATGGGTGGTATTCCCTCGCCTACAAATTGCGTTCGAGCCGGACTATCTTTGATGTAGTCGATGGTGACCAACACCGAGTCGCCAGCGGTCAAACGATCATCTTTTTGGATCGGATTCGATTCCTCTGCGTTACGGGTCGATCGCTCGTCGTCCGTATCGGGCGCAGGTGCTTTCGAAGCCTGATCGTCCTGGGCGTTACCACCACTCAGTTGGTCCATCAGCTGTTGGCGGTCTGAAGGACTTAGTGTCCGAAGCAATTCGAGTTGCTGAGCCGAGGGCACTTGGCTGCCCGAAGGCAGAGCGGCGAGGGTCAACCAGCACGAAACCAGCGAACCCATCATCAGGCGAGCGATACGCATCCTACGGTTTCCCCGCGCCAAGGCCTTTACTTATCAGGCGGAAAGTATACGCGAGTCGCGGTAATACCCTCGATACCACTCGACGAATGCCCTGACCCCCTGCTCCACCGGGGTGGCCGGCTTGTAGCCCACGTCGCGCATCAGATCTTCGACGTCCGCATAAGTATCCGGAACATCACCCAACTGCATGGGCAGCAGGTTGCGCTCGGCCTTGATGCCAAGAGCGTCTTCGAGCACCTCGATGTAACGACTGAGGTCGACCGGCGCGTTATTGCCAATGTTGTAAATGCGAAACGGCGCCTTGCTGGTGGCCGGATCCGGGTGATTGCCGTCCCACTCTGCGTTGGGCGAGGCGATCTGGTAGCAAGCCCTGACCACGCCCTCGGCGATATCGGCCACAAACGTGAAGTCACGTTTGTGATGACCGTTGTTGAAGACGTCGATCGGCTTGCCTGCAAGGATGTTGCGCGTAAAGAGAAAGAGCGCCATGTCCGGTCGCCCCCACGGGCCGTACACGGTGAAAAACCGCAGCGCTGTCACCGGCAAACCGAACAGGGCCGCATAGTTGTGCGCCATCAGTTCCCCCGCTCGCTTCGTCGAGGCATAAAGCGAGAGCGGATGATCGACCCCTCGATGGGGCGAGAACGGCATGTTGGTGTTCATGCCATACACCGAGCTCGTCGACGCGAACACCAGATGCTGTACGCCGTGATGACGGCAGCCCTCGAGAACGTTGAGGGTACCGGTCACGTTGCTATCGATGTAGGTATGCGGATTTGTCAAAGAATAACGAACACCCGCCTGCGCAGCGAGATGAATGACGCGCTCAAACTTGCCGGCGGCGAACAGGGCGGACATGCCCTCACGATCGATGAGATCGAGTTTGTGAAAACTGAACCCCGACAAAGGCTCTAGCAGCGCGAGCCGCGCGAGTTTGAGATTGACGTCGTAGTAATCATTGAGGTTGTCGATCCCGACCACCTCGTGCCCATCGGCAATCAGCCTGCGGGTGACATGAGAGCCGATGAACCCGGCCGCACCCGTAACGAGAATCTTCACAATCGACCGTCCGTTTGCCGCGCCGAAAACACCTGCTTGATGTCGTAGACCACATGCCGCGACTTGCAGAGCGCACGGATGCCGCGCATGCCAAGTTTCTTGAACTCATTATGCGCAACCGCCACGACTACGGCATCGTACCGGCGGCGGCGCAGTCCGGGAACGAGTTTGATGCCATATTCGTGACGCGTCTCCGCGGGGCTCGCCCAAGGATCGTGAACCTCGACCGAAGCGCCGTATTTGCCCAGCTCCTTGATCACATCCGCAACCTTGGAATTGCGGATATCCGGGCAGTTTTCTTTGAAGGTCATGCCGAGCACCAAGACCCGCGCACCCTTGACATGAATTTTTTTGGTATTCATGAGACGCACCACTTCGCTGGCGACGTACAACGGCATGTTGTCGTTGATGCGTCGACCCGCGAGGATCATCTCGGGGTGGTAACCGATCTCCTGCGCCTTGTGGGTCAGATAGTACGGATCTACACCGATACAATGCCCGCCGACGAGACCCGGCCGGAAGGGCAGAAAGTTCCACTTGGTGCCGGCGGCAAGCAACACCTCTTCGGTGTCGATACCGAGCCGATTGAAGATGAGCGCGAGTTCATTGATCAGCGCAATGTTGACGTCGCGCTGCGTATTTTCGATCACCTTGGCCGCTTCGGCGACGCGCAGCGAGGAGGCTTTGTGTGTGCCTGCAGTCACGATCGAGGCATAGAGCGCATCGACCACCTCGGCGATCGCCGGTGTCGAGCCGGCGGTCACCTTCTTGATGGTAGTCAGGCGGTGGTTCTTGTCACCCGGATTGATGCGCTCAGGGCTGTAGCCCACAAAGAAATCTTTGTTGAAACGCAGTCCGGACACACGCTCGAGAATGGGTACGCAAATTTCTTCGGTGCAACCCGGATAGACCGTCGACTCGTAAATCACGATGTCGCCCTTCTTGAGCACCTTGCCGACACTGGCGCTCGACTTTTCGAGCGGCGTGAGATCGGGTCGGTTGTATTTGTCGATGGGCGTCGGCACGGTGACGATATACACGTTGCACCGCCGAATATAGGCGAGCTCGCTCGAGTAACTGAGATGCTTCGCCTCCTTGAGCTCGGTACGCGACACCTCGAGCGTGGAGTCCCGGCCGCGCGCAAGTTCCCGAACGCGGCTCGGGTTGATGTCGAAGCCGACCGTGCGGTACCGCTTGCCAAACTCGACAGCAAGCGGCAGGCCCACATAACCGAGGCCCACGACACCGATTCGTACTGACTTGAGGGTCATCTACGGTCTTCGCTCGAAGAATTTTGCGCAAACTTGGCGAGCATGGCCTCGTGCGCCGCGAGCTCGACGGCATTCGCCTGAATGACTTTGAGCGTTGCGCCTTCCCTGCGCACCCAACGCTGCGAAGTTTCGCCGATGCGCGACGTCTTGTGGCTCGTCTCGCCCCACTGCAAGGCACTCTGCCCGCCCGTCATCGCGAGATACACATCCGCCAGGATCCGCGCATCGAGCAGCGCGCCGTGCAACTCGCGCTTGGAGTTGTCGATGCCATAGCGCTTGCAGAGCGCATCGAGATTATTTCTTTGTCCCGGGTGCAGCTCGCGCGCGAGCGCGAGCGTATCGAGCACGCGACGCGAACTCTCGATCGTCGCCTGCTCACCCGGCAGTCGCGCAATCTCGGCGTTCAAAAACCCGACGTCGAAGGCTGCGTTATGGATGATCAGCTCGGCACCTTCGATGAACGCCAAAAACTCGGCGGCGATCACGGCGAAGGTCGGCTCGCGACGCAGTTTGTCGAGGGTGAGGCCGTGTACCGCGGTCGCCCCCTCGTCGACTTCGCGCTCGGGGTTGAGGTAGCGATGAAAGTGACGCCCCGTCGGGCGTCGCGCCACGAGCTCAACGCAGCCGATCTCGATGATGCGATGGCCGTGGGTCACCTCGAGGCCGGTCGTTTCAGTGTCGAGCACGATCTGTCGCATGGGCGCGGATTCTAGCCGACCGGGGTGCCATCGCGCAGAGCATCGATGGCGGCATTGGCGAGCTGATCGACGCGTTCATTGCCGGGCACGCCCGAGTGGCCCTTCACCCAGCGCCACTCGACCTCATGACGCGAAGCGGCGGCATCGAGGCGCTCCCAAAGATCACGATTTTTGACCGGCTTTTTATCGGCCGTGCGCCAATCGCGCGCCTTCCAAGACGCGAGCCATTCGGTAATGCCCCGCCGCACATACTCGGAATCGGTATGCACCAGAACCTGCATCGGGCGCGTGAGTGCTTCGAGCGCCGAAATCACCGCCATGAGTTCCATGCGGTTGTTGGTGGTCGCGGCCTCAGCACCCGAAAGTTCGCGAAAATGGTCGCCGTACTGCAGCGTCGCCGCCCAGCCGCCGGGGCCTGGATTACCGCGGCAGGCGCCATCTGAATACACCTCGACTTTCATGCCTGGACTTTCACCGAATTTGCGCCCTCAAGGCGGGCGCCGATTCGCCGACGACGGCTCGGTGAGACCGCCGAGTACCCGCGTCGCCCGCTCGCGCAGGCGCGGCCGCAGCGGCGTCAGCGAGTGCAGGCGCTTGCGGGCTTTGATCACCACGGCGCCACCCGGCAGCGGATACCACCACGATCTTCGAATGCGTCCCGTGACGGTCGCGGGCTCGCCCCACGGCAGCTCGTGCAGATAACGGCGCGGCTCGCCGATGTCATAGCCCAGCAGCCGCAGCCAATCGCGCAAGCGGCGCTCGGAGATCAGCCGCCTGAGCCCCGGCGGATACCCCGCACGCGTGGTGGCGGCGCGCAGACCCCAGGGACTGAAGGGTGCGAAGGCGAGGATGATGAGCTTGCCATCGCCCGCGAGCACGCGATCGGCCTCGCGCAACACGGAGTACGGATCGGATTCGAACTCGAGGGTGTGCGGCAGCAGGACGGTGTCGACCGAATCGCTCGCGATCGGCAACTGCGAGAGTCGGCTCACGAAATCGCAGCCGTTAACGCTGCTGCTGGCCGCAAGCGCCTGCGAGCGCGTGCGCGCCCCACGCAGCAAACCGCGCCCCTCGCCCCAGGCACCGACCTGCAGCATCTCCCAACCAAAACAGTCCTCGAGCGTCTCGCCGACGAGGGCGGATTCGAGCGCGAGCAGGGCTGCGCCGCGCGGGCCACTGAACCATTCGGCGAGGGCGGAAGTCATGGGAATAAACGATAGCAATTTTGGGCACTTGCCGGTTAAATACGCGCCCGATGCTGAGCACAATTTTCCGTGGGGTCGGACTCGTCGCGCTGCTGTTTCTTGGCGGCTGCGCTTCGCTGACAGAGCCCTATTTCCCGACCCCGCCGCCGCGTCCGGTGCTCTCACCGGCCAAGCCTGCGCCCCCCGCCCCTGCCGTACGTGCGGAGCGCAAACCGCCCGCCCCGCCCCCGGGCTCGGCGGCCGATGCGGATGTGGCGGCGCCCGCCCCCTCGAAACTCATCCGCTTGCCGCCCGCCGATATCCCGGCCGAGCAGTTGTCGTGGACCAGCGAGGCCCCGCGGACCGATCTCATGGATCGCATTCGGGTCGGCTTCAAGCTGCCCGATGTCGAGCGCTCGGCGATCGACGTGCAACTCGCGTGGTACGAGCGCAACCCTGAATACCTTGATCGGGTGTTCGGCCGTGCGGCGCTCTACATGCACTACATCGTCGAAGAGGTCGAGCGCCGCGGCATGCCGATGGAACTGGCGCTCTTGCCGGTGATCGAGAGTGCGTTCGAGCCCTTCGCCTATTCGAAGGCACGCGCTTCGGGACTTTGGCAGTTCATTCCCGATACCGGCAATCGTTTTGGCCTGCCACAAAACTGGTGGTACGACGGCCGGCGCGATGTGATCGAGTCGACGCGCGCTGCGCTCGATTACCTGCAGTTTTTGCATGACGAGTTTCAGGGGGACTGGCTGCTCGCGGTTGCCGGCTACAACTGCGGCGAGCGCTGCGTGGCGCGTGCCGTAGCCCGCAATCAGGCCGAAGGCCGCGGGATCGAATTTTGGGATCTGCGGCTGCCCGGCGAAACGCGTGCCTATGTCCCTAAGCTTCTGGCGATGAAGCGCCTGGTCGCCGACCCGGCGGCGCTTGGCATCGAATTCAGCCCGATCCCGAACGAGCCGTATTTCACCAAGGTGGTGGTGGGCTCGCAGATCGATTTGCGACTCGCGGCTGATCTTGCGGGTCTGAGTCACGAAGAACTTTCGGAGCTCAACCCGGCGTTTCACCGCTGGGCGACGCCGCCCGAAGGTCCGCACGCGCTGTTGTTGCCGATGGATTCGGCGGAGCTCTTCAGCCAGAACGTGACGCAGCTCACCGCCGACGAGATGCTGCGCGTCAATCACCATGTGGTACAGGGCGAAGAAACACTCACGGAACTTGCGACGCGCTACAACACCAATGTGATGACGATCCGCATGTTGAACGGGCTCAAAGATTCGCGCATCGAGCCCGGTATGGATTTACGTGTGCCCTCGGGCACCACCCAGCTACCCACCAAAGTGCTGCGCGCGGCAGCCCAAGTCGATGGCCCAGCGCCCGCCACCCGCAAGAAGCGCGGTCGGCCCGAAGTGCATGTGGTGCGGCGCGGCGAGTCGATCTGGGCGATTGCGCGCCGCAATAATACGGACCCGCGCACCCTCATGCGGCTCAATGGCAAGCGGCCAGGCGACAAGATCGTGCCCGGTGAACGTCTGATCGTCTCGGGTAATGCCTTAGGGAATGCCAGCGGCACGAGCGGTTCGCGCGCCAGCGCCAGCGCGAGTAAACGCGTCACGCATCGCGTGCGCAGCGGCGAGACGCTCTCGAGCATTGCAAAGCGCTATGGCGTCAGCATCGCGCAGCTCATTCGTTGGAACGACATCTCCGCCAACCGCGTGCTGCGTATCGGTCAGCGGCTCATCATCCGCACTCAGGAGTAAAGCCATGGGATTTTTGAGCGGCAAACGCGCCCTGATTGTGGGTGTAGCGAGTGACCGATCGATCGCCTGGGGTATCGCCGAGGCCATGCACCGCGAAGGGGCGGAACTCGCCTTCACTTACGCCAACGAAAAACTCAAGGAGCGGGTGGACACACTCGCTACGTCCATTGACTCAAAGATTATCCTGCCGCTCGATGTCACGGTCGATACACAAATCGACGCGGTGTTCGAGACGCTCCAGCGTGACTGGGGACGGCTCGACATCGTGATCCACGCCGTCGCCTTCGCGCCGCGCGAAGCGCTCGCGGGCGGATTCACCCAAAGCACCTCGCGGGAAGCCTTCGCCGTGGCACACGATGTCTCCAGCTACAGCCTGACCGCGCTCGCTCGCGGGGCCGCGCCGCTGATGCAAGGTCGACAGGGCGCGATCCTCACGCTCTCCTACCTCGGCGCGGTGCGCGCCATCCCGAGCTATAACGTCATGGGGCTCGCCAAAGCGAGTCTCGAAGCCAACGTGCGCTTTTTGGCTGCGGATCTTGGACCGCAGGGCATTCGCGTGAACGGGATTTCTGCGGGCCCCATCAAGACGCTGGCGGCGGCGGGTATCGGCGGTTTTCGCAAAATGCTCGCGCGGGTTGCCGAGGTCGCCCCGCTCCGTCGTAATGTCACGCAAGAAGATGTCGGCAACGCCGCGGCATTTCTTTGTTCGGATCTCGCGGCCGGCATCACCGGCGAAATCCTCTACGTGGATGGCGGCTTCAGCACCGTCGGGATGAGCTTTCCGTCAGACGAATAGATCGGCCTGCGCAAACGGCAGGCCCTGCGCGTCCTTCGCCGACACCTGTGGCGCCACCGTCAAAGGCCAGCGGATGCCGATCTGCGGATCATTCCACATGATGCAGCGCTCGGCGGCGGGCGCGTAAAAGTCCGTCGTCTTGTACAAAAAATCTGCGCTGTCGCTCAAGGTGACGAAGCCGTGAGCAAAACCCGGCGGAATCCATAACTGCCGCTTGTTGCTTTCGGAGAGAATCTCGCCCACCCATTGTCCAAAGGTCGGTGAGCCTTTGCGGATGTCCACCGCTACATCAAAAACCTCGCCCGCGGTCACGCGAACCAGCTTGCCCTGCGTATGGGGTGGCAGCTGATAGTGCAAACCGCGCAGGACCCCCTGGCGCGAGCGCGAGTGGTTGTCTTGGACGAACGACACCTTACTACCCGCGGCGCTACCCACAGCCTCGATGAACTCACATTCATTGAAGCTTTCGAAGAAAAAACCGCGCTCGTCACCAAAGACACGCGGTTCGAAGAGCACGACGTCCGGGATGGCTTTGCGAGTAAACGCCATCAGAACACCTTCTCGCGCAACACCTGCAGCAGATACTGACCGTAACCGTTCTTCAGCAGCGGCTGCGCTTGGCGCTCGAGCTCCGCGGCGGTGATCCAGCCGGACCGAAAGGCGATTTCTTCGGGGCAAGCAACCTTCAGACCCTGGCGTTTTTCGAGTGTGGCGATGAACTGCCCCGCCTCGAGCAGGCTGTCGTGCGTACCGGTATCGAGCCAGGCGTAGCCACGTCCCATGATTCCCACGCTGAGCTGCTGCTGTTCGAGATAGCGCGCGTTCACGGTCGTGATTTCGAGCTCGCCGCGAGCAGAGGGCTTGATCGAGGCCGCGATATCGCAGACCTGCTCATCGTAAAAATAAAGTCCAGTGACGGCATAGTTGCTCTTCGGCGCCTTGGGCTTTTCTTCGATACTGAGTGCGCGCCGGTCGTTGTCGAACTCGACCACACCATAACGCTCGGGATCGTGCACGTGGTACGCAAACACCGTGGCCCCTGCGGTGCGTGAGTTCGCGCGCTGCACCATATGCTGCAGATCGTGGCCATAAAAAATATTGTCGCCGAGCACGAGCGCGCTCGGATTCTGGCCCACAAAACTGCGGCCGAGGATGAAAGCCTGCGCCAGCCCGTCGGGACTCGGCTGCACGCAATAGGAAAGATTGATTCCCCAACGCGAACCATCACCCAGCAGTGCCTCGAGACGTGGCGTGTCTTGCGGTGTGCTGATGACGAGAATGTCGCGGATACCGGCCAGCATCAGCGTGCTGAGCGGGTAATACACCATGGGCTTGTCGTAGACCGGTAGCAGCTGTTTGCTCACCGCGAGGGTTGCCGGGTGCAGTCGCGTCCCCGAGCCGCCCGCCAAAATAATACCTTTACGGATCATGTTTTTGATCTCACTGGCCACAGGTCTCGCGCAGCATACGCTCAACCCCCACCCGCCAATCCGGCAGGTTCAAAGAAAACGCCGTTCGCAGCTTGGCGGTCGAGAGCCGAGAGTTCAAGGGTCGTGCCGCAGGTGTTGGATAGGCCGAGGTCGGCACCGCGCGAATGGCGTCGGGCGCCACCTTCACAGACTGTCCATTGACGCGCGCCCAATCGATGACAAAGCGCGCATAGTCGAACCAGCTCGTCTCGCCCGCAGCGACGCAGTGATAGGTGCCGTCAAGATGCCGTCCGTGGTCGGCGTTCGACGCGATTCTTGCGATCACCAGTGCCGTAACATCGGCGAGCAGATCGGCCCCGGTGGGCGCACCAATTTGATCGTCGATGACGCTGAGGCTCTCGCGCTCTGCGGCCAGACGCAGCATGGTCTTGATGAAGTTATTGCCGCGCGCCGCGTAAACCCAACTCGTGCGCGAAATCACATGCCGACAGCCGCTCGCCCGCACGAGCTCCTCGCCCTCGAGCTTGGTGCGTCCGTACACCGAGAGCGGCCCGGTCGGCGATGCCTCATCGCGCAGCGAATGACCGCTGCCGTCATAAACATAATCGGTGCTGTAGTGCACGAGCAGCGCGCCCAAAGCCGCCGCGCGCTGCGCCACAGCGCCCACCGTTGTGGCATTGATCACGCGCGCAAGTTCGACCTCGGTCTCGGCTTTATCGACCGCCGTATGCGCGGCCGAGTTTACGATGACTTGCGGCCGCACGCGATCGACGAGTGCCGCAACACTCGCGGGTTGCGTAAAATCGGCGCGACGATCGGCTGCGGAGTCGAAATCGCAAGCGATCACCTCGCCTAGCGGCTGCAGGCTGCGCTGCAGCTCCCAACCCACCTGCCCGTTACAACCGAGCAGCAGGATTTTCACTGGCGGATCTCGTAATTCTTGGCGAGCCACTCGCGGTAGGCACCGCTCTGTACGCGACCGACCCAGTCGCTGTGCTCGAGATACCAAGCAACCGTCTTGCGTATGCCCGTCTCAAACGTTTCGGCGGGACGCCAACCGAGTTCCCGCTCGATCTTGCGCGCATCGATGGCATAGCGTCGATCGTGGCCAGGTCGATCTTTGACGTAAGTAATGAGCCGCGTGTACGACCCTGCGGCGTCAGGCCGCAATTCATCGAGCAACACGCAAATCGTGCGCGCGATGTCGATGTTGGCTTTTTCGTTCCAGCCACCGACGTTGTAGGTCTCGCCGAGCCGACCGCGCGCGAGCACGGCGCGAATGGCACTGCAATGGTCCGTGACATAGAGCCAGTCGCGGATTTGTTGCCCATCGCCGTAAACCGGCAGCGGCTTACCGGCAAGCGCGTTGACGATCATCAATGGAATCAGCTTTTCGGGGAAGTGATACGGCCCGTAGTTGTTCGAGCAATTGGTGGTCACCACGGGCAGGTCATAGGTGTGGTGCCAAGCGCGCACCAGATGATCGCTCGCCGCCTTGCTCGCCGAGTAAGGGCTGTTGGGCTCGTAAGGGTGGGTCTCGGCGAAGGGGGGGTCGGCGGGCTTGAGACTGCCGTAGACCTCATCGGTGCTCACATGGTGAAACCGGAACTTCGCCTTGTCGTCCCCACCCAAAGTATTCCAATAGTCGCGCGCCGCCTCGAGCAGGGTGAAAGTACCCTCGACGTTGGTCTTGATGAAGACGCCCGGCCCATGGATGCTGCGATCGACATGGCTCTCGGCCGCAAAGTGCACGATCGCCCGCGGCCGGTGCTCGCTCAGCAAATGATCGAGCAGCGCACGCTCGCAGATATCGCCACGAACAAAGATATGCCGGGCATCACCCGAGAGCGCCGAGAGATTCTCAGCGTTGCCCGCGTAGGTAAGCGCATCTAGATTCACCACGGCCTCGTCACTCGTCGCTGCGTCCTTGAACCACTCGAGGACAAAGTTGCTGCCGATGAAGCCCGCACCGCCGGTGACGAGGATGGTCATGCCGGGCTACTTTCCTTTGGTCTGGACGTCATCCCGCTGCAGGACGTGAGTCATCCGCTCTCGCTCCGCAAACCACTCGCCAGAAAAGTCCGCCTTACTGAACTCAGTGAAGTAGGGGCCGCCGATCGTCCAGTGGACGTTCTTCACGTCGGCGGGCGGCTCGTCGTACTCGCCGACCAGCCAGTTCCAGCGTACGTTGAGCTCACCGATTTCTTCGTCTTTCAACCAAAGAAATCGATGCAGAGTCAAGGCTTCGGTGGTGTTGACATAGTGCGGGGTCACGGCGCGGTTCGAGGGATGACCGCAGTCCCACAGTACGACTGATGACCAGTTCTTGCGCGGGTAGCGGTACTGAATTGTATTGAGATACTTGATGTCATCGCGCGGTTGGTAGTCGTGCTTGACCACATACACCGCCTTGCCGGGCTGTTGCTTCGGCACTTCGAGCAGTTCAGCGATATCACACCGCAATAACATGTCGCAATCAAAGAAAACACTGAGCCCGGTGTAGCCGCTCAGGTGTGGCACCAGAAAACGCGTAAACGAAAACGCATTCGACTGCTTGGCATCTCGCGGCCGCGTGAAGATGCCCCCTAGATTGCGGATATTCACGGGCACGAGCGCCACCGGGATGCTGCTCTGTCGCAGGATCGAGTGGGCAAAGGTGTGCCAGGCGACGGTCTCCACCGGGTCATAGCCGATGAACACGCGCAGCAGCGATTGAGATTCCATTGAGGGGTTCCTGAGCTCGACTGACGCTACGCGATCAATTGGTGAAGACTTCGGGGTGCTTGGTCACCTCGGCCTTCGCACGCATATCGCGAAGATAGGCCCCGAGCATGCTTTGCGCAGTGCCCACCTGCTGGCTCTGCATGCGCAAATCCTTGAGGGCTGAGTCGACGCCACCCGCAACTGGGCGCGACTCTTCGACGATCACGACCGACGCACCACCTGCCTCGTTTTTGACGGCCGCCGCCAAAGGGCGACCCGCGACGGGGCGAGCCAGATCAAACGCTGCCTGGCGCTGCGGCGCAGCGAGACTCGGGTCGCGACG
>Ga0194131_10006475_pt1 | contig 16284 bp, 14 predicted proteins | sample TA2KigO120mmetaG_FD_148631 | JGI IMG/M metagenome (GOLD analysis project Ga0194131, IMG submission 148631) | Freshwater microbial communities from Lake Tanganyika, Tanzania - TA2015053 Kigoma Offshore 120m | ecosystem: Environmental > Aquatic > Freshwater > Lake | place: Tanzania: Lake... | reverse complement strand
GATCATCCACGTCGACATCGACGCGAGCGAGATCGGGAAGATCAAGCGGCCGACTCTCGGGAGCGAAGCGGACGTGGGGGATTGGCTGCGGGCGCTGCTGCCGGGGCTCGATGCGCGGCGCGATGCCCGGCGCGATGCCCGGCGCGATGCGTCGGGCGCCTCGCAGCCGCGCGAGGCGTGGATCCGCCGCGTCGCTCGGCTTCGCTGGGAGCATCCTCTCGCGACACCGGGGAGCGACGATCCCTTGCAGCCGTACGGCGCGATTCGCGAGACCGCGGCACTCGCCGGCGAGGACGCGATCGTCACGACCGACGTGGGGCAGCACCAGATGTGGGCGGCGCAGGCGTATCCGTTCTCGTCGCCGCGGCAGTGGCTCACCTCGGGCGGTCTCGGCACGATGGGATTCGGGCTTCCCGCGGCGATCGGCGCGGCGCTCGCCCGTCCGGAGAAGAAGATCGTCTGCTTCACGGGCGACGGGAGCCTCCTGATGAACGTGCAGGAGCTCGCGACCGCCGCGGAGGAGAACGTGAACGTCGCGATCGTGCTCCTGAACAACGGGCACCTGGGCCTCGTGCGCCAGCAGCAGGAGCTGTTCTACGGCGAGCGCTACTGCGCCTCTCGCTTCCACGCTGCGCCGGACTTCGCAGCGATCGCACGCGGCTTCGGCGTCGAGGCCTTCGACCTCGGCCGTACCGCGGACCCGAGCGACGCGCTCGAGAGCGCGCTCTCGCGACACGGCCCGTGCCTCGTCAACATCCCGATCGAGGCGGCGGAGAACGTGTACCCGATGGTCCCCCCGGGCGCCGCCAACCGCGACATGATCATGGGGTCCGGTTCGTTTGGGCGCATCTGCACCCAGGCTCGATCGAGCCTGGGTGCAGATGCGCTGTAACGAACCGGACCCCCTTGGAGGAAGCGCCCTTGGAGGAAGCGATGGACTGTTCGAGTAGCGCGGTGCTGCGGCTCGTCGTGAGGAACCACCCCGGCGTGATGTCGCACGTGTGCGGGCTGTTCGCGCGGCGGGCGTTCAACCTCGAAGCGATTCTCTGCGTGCCGGCGGGCGACGGCCGGCGCAGCGTGATCCTGCTCGTCGCGAACGAGGAGGAGCGGCTCGAGCAGGTGATGCGACAGCTCGCAAAGCTCGAGGACGTCGTCGAGATCCGCCGTGCGCCGGAGGCGCAGCATGCGTTCGCCGAAGCGGCGCGCGTCGTCTGCTGAGCAAACGGGCTCGTGGGCGGCTTGCGTCGGCGCGCGCCAGCGCGCTTGCCAGGGGTGACGCTCGCTCTCGTCGTTTTTCGGTCGATTCGGGGTCGTCCGGTTTCTCCGGGTCCGCCCAGCATGGACCCTTCCTCGACGAGACGAGACGAGACGAGACGAGAGGAAAGGAGCCGAGCATGCTCGCACACCGCCGATCGCCCCGCGCCCCAAGGCGAATTCGATACGCACACGCGACCTCGCGTTCTTCGCGCGCCGTCGGCGCCGTCCTCCTCGCGCTCGTCCTCGCGGGCTGCCCGAAGGAGAGCGGGCCGCGCCTCGAGGTCGAGGCCGGAACGCAGCACGGCCTCCTCGCGCGGAGCTTCGGCGGCGTGATGGACTCCGCGGGAGACTCGGTGTGCTGGCGCGACGTGAAGATGAGTGGGATCGGGAAGCTCACGGTGCGATACAGCAACGGCGAGGGAGCGGGCGACGCGGTCGACGTGACGTACCGCGGTGCCGCGATCGGACGCATCGCTCTTCCGAACTGCATCGCGGGAGGACCCTGGGCGGGAGCCTGCGGAACGGCGTCGACCCAGATCCCGGCGCAGCAGGGATCGGGCGAGCTCTGTCTCGTCGGCGTGGGCACGGGCTGGATCGGCGCCCTCGACTACGCCCAGCTCGGCGCGACGCTTCCGTCGCCGACGTCGTCCCCGTCGCCGGGCCCCGCTCCGTCCCCTTCTCCGTCACCGGCGCCGTCCCCGTCACCCGCCGGGTGCGCCGGCGATCAGGAGTGCGAGGACGGGAATCTCTGCACCGAAGACCGCTGCGAGCACGGCTCGTGCACCTACGCTGCGAGCGACTCGTGCGGGAGCATCGTCCCGCTCTACGACGGGAGCACGGTACTCGAGCCGCCCCTCGTCGAGGAGACCGCGACGGCGCTCGTCTCGCGATGGGGGGACCGGGCGCGGGACCGACACGCGCGCGAGAGCCAGTTCCAAGCCTACGAGCACTACCTGAGCCACTACTGGGAGCATCGCGCCGCGGCCGTCGAGATCGTCGATCGCGTTGCGAAGGGCGGGACGACGATCACGTTCCACGTGACGACGGAGTGGAAGCTGAAGGAGGGCCAGGAGGAGTTCCGTCTCTTCTTCCGGGGCATCAACACGGTCGCCGAGTACTCCGACAACCGGACGATGACGCGCATCGACGACCTGCACTATACGCACGACGTCTCGTACAACTCGCGCGAGCACCGCCCGCTCCGCATCGGCGACGCGATGGAGTTCGAGCTGAGCCAGTTCCTCGATTCCCCGCCGCGCGGGCGCGACAACTACTACGGCACGACGATGCTCTACGTGGTGGGGAAGGGCCTCGTGCCGTGGGAGGGAAGCGGACCGCTTCGCGACTCGCGGCCGATCCCGGAACGAGAGCTCCTCGGAGGAGGCACGACCGTCCATCGGAACGAGTCGGCCGAGCCCGACAACGTGTTTCTCCAGTTGACGCAGAACGCTTCTCCGCAGAACGCGCAGCGGTTCGTCCGCGGACGCCGCGTGCAGCACACGAGCTTCGTCGACGGCGCGCACGACGAGTCGCCTGCGAATCCCGCGTGGACCACGCAGGCCGGAAAGGCCGGTCCCTTCTACGTGGACGAGTCGTGCACTGCGTGTCACCCGAACAACGGGCGCGCGCTGCCGCCGGCGGTCGGCGCGGCGCTCGAGCGCTACGTCGTCCGCGTCGGCGACGCGAGCGGAGCCCCGGATCCGCTGCTCGGCTTCGTGCTCCAGCCGCGGGGCGTGGGGGGACCGGGCGAGGGTGACGCGATCCTCCAGGGTTGGACCCTGGAGGGCGGACTTCGCAGTCCGCGCTTCGCGTTCACGGGTGCTTCGCCGAGCCATTTCTCCGCGCGCATCGCGCCACCGCTCGTCGGGCTCGGTTTGCTCGAGGCGATCCCGGAAGACGCCGTCCTCGCGCGAGAGGATCCCGGCGACGCGAACGGCGACGGGATCTCCGGTCGCGCGAGCGTCGTGACCGATCCCGAGAGCGGCGTTCCGCGTCTCGGCCGCTTCGGCTGGAAGGCGGCGCAGGCGACGCTCCGGCATCAGGCCGCAGCGGCCTTCCGCTCGGACATCGGCGTGACGTCACGCGTCTTCCCCGATCCCGACTGCGGTACGTCGCAGGTCGGTTGCGGTGCTCGCCGCGTCGAGGTGAGCGACGTCGATCTCGACGACCTCGCCGCGTATCTGGCGCTCCTCGGCGTGCAGGCGCGACGCGATTCGGACGATCCGGTGGTCGAGCTCGGCGAGGAGCTGTTCGCCGCTGCGGGCTGCACGGGCTGTCACACGCCGACGTTCGTCACGACGTCGTTCCATCCGTTCGCCGAGCTCGCGGGTCAGACGATTCGTCCGTATTCGGATCTCCTGCTGCACGACATGGGCCCCGGCCTCGCGGCGACGCTGCCGGAAGGGAACGCGTCGGGTGCGGAGTGGCGTACGCCGCCTTTGTGGGGCATCGGCCTCACCGCCGGCCCGAGCGGCGGGGAAACCTATCTGCACGACGGTCGTGCGCGCACGCTGAAGGAAGCGATTCTCTGGCACGGAGGCGAGGGCCAGCGCGCACGCGACGCGTTCGCGTCGCTGCCCGCCTCGGATCAGGAAGCGCTCCTCACATTCCTGCGCTCGCTCTGATCCGAAGCGAGGGACCTACCAGGGCGGCGGCGACTTCCAGTCGTTCCAGTAGGTGGTCTCCGACGTCGACCGGCGAAGCGTGTTGCCGAACCGGCCGCGCGGGTACTCCATCGGGATGCAGCAGTGGAGCTCCGCGGCGTCCGGCACGCGAAGCATCTCCGAACGCGAGGCATCACGTCCTCGTGCAGCGTCGTCCCGCCGCTCGGCGCCTTCGAAGCCGCGTCGAGGATCAGCTTCAGGTGCGCGTCGGGGATCGGGTCGGGCTTGAACCTGCGGATCGCGCGCTGCGTGAACATCGCTTCGCCGACTGGCATGGTCAGCTCGGGCGGCGGCGGAAGGCGAACGGGGTCTCCCATGCGCCGACCCGATCAGGATCGAGGCGCCGAGCGAGAACGTGGAGAGCCCGCACGAGATCGAGATCAACGAGGGATTTCGTCGCGCTCTCGATGCGATCGACTCGCGGGTGCCCGTCGTGTTCCTCACGGGCCGCGCGGGAACCGGCAAGTCGACGCTGATCCATCTCGTTCGCGAAACGAAGCCTCGAAACTGCGCCGTCGTGGCGCCGACCGGCGTCGCCGCGCTGAACGCCCGCGGGCAGACGATCCACTCGTTCTTCGGCTTTCCTCCGCGTCCGATCGACCTCGACTCGATCGAGCGGCGCCGGGATCGAAAGCTCTGGGAGAAGCTCGACCTCCTCGTCGTCGACGAGGTTTCGATGGTGCGCGCCGACGTGATGGACGCGATCGACCGCTCGCTCCGTCTCAATACCGGCCGCGAGAGCGAGGCGTTCGGCGGCGTTCCGCTCCTCCTCGTCGGCGACCTGTTCCAGCTTCCTCCCGTCGTGGCGACGGACGAGGAGGCCTTCCTCCTCGCGCACCGGTACGCGAGCCCGTGGTTCTTCTCCGCCCGTTCGCTGCAGCAGGTCGAGCTCCACGTGATCGAGCTGACGCGCGTCTATCGACAGCGCGACGCGCGCTTCCTCTCGCTGCTGAACGAGATCCGCGAGCCGGTCGAGCCCGCGAACGCGATCGCTTCGCTCAATGCAGCGTGCTGCGAGAGCGAAGAGGCGCCGGATCCGTACGAGCCCGGCGTCGTGACGCTCGCCTGCACGAACGCCGTCGCGGGGCGCATCAATGCGAAGCGGCTCCGGCAGCTCTCCGGGCCGGAGCGGACGTACGTCGGCGAGATTGCCGGACAGTTCAACGTCCCGCAGGACAAGCTCCCGTCGCCGTACGACTTGACGCTGAAGGTCGGAGCGCAGGTCATGTTCACGCGGAACAATCGGACCGCGGGGTGGGTGAACGGCACGGTCGGGACGGTGGCGGGCCTCGAAGGCGATCGCATTCTCGTCGAGGCCGCCGAGTCCGGCGAGACGATGCTGCACGCCGTATCACGGGAGACGTGGGAATCGCACCGGTACGAGTGGGACCCGGCTCGCGGGAGCGTCGTGGCCGTGCCGATCGGCCACTATCGCCAGTTCCCGCTGATGCCGGCCTGGGCGGTGACGATCCACAAGTCGCAAGGGAAGACACTCGACCGGGTCGTCATCGATCTCGGCAGCGGCGCTTTCGCTCCCGGGCAGGTCTACGTGGCTCTGAGCCGCTGTCGCTCTCTCGGCGGAATCCGCCTGACACGGCCGATCCGCGAGGACGACGTTCAATGCGCGCCGGAGGTGCTCGAGTTCCACGAGGCCCTGCGCGCGGCGCAGCCTGTGTTCTCGCGGACGACGCGATCGCGGAGACGCTGAAGCCGGTGCTGCGCGCGATGGCGGACGGCGTGCCGTTCGTCGCCGCTTCGGTGGAGGCGATCGACACCTGGGCTGCGGAGAACGGCACGGCCGGCGATCCGCCGCAGGTCGCGGGCGCGTTCAAGACGCCGTACCGCGACGTCGAGATCGAGGCGTTCGCGCGGACGTACACGCTGTGGATGGTGCAGCGAACGCTCGACGCGTGGGCCGCGCTCTCGGAGCCGGAGCGAGAAGCGGTCCTCGCCGCTCTCGACGGAACGGGATGGGACGCAACCCTCGCGCTACGGCCGCGGCACCGGCTCGTGAAGCGCGGCTACCAGCTCGCCTGGCAGGAGGGTTGAGCTTCCTGGCTATTCCACGCACCCCGTCGGGGCGGGGCAGTCCTTTCCCTGGAAGAGCTTGCCGAGCATCCCGTCGCGTCCCGGCGGCGCGGTGCAGGCGAGGCAGAGCCGCTCGAGGCCGCTCTGGATCGACGCCTCGACCTCGCCCTCGGAGACCGCGATCCGGAGGTCGTAGTCGAGGGTCGTCGGCCCGTCGCCCCGGAGGACGGCCTTGAAGGTCTTTCCCGCGCGCCACTCGATCTGCTGCGCGGTGCCGTCGTCGCGCTCGCGGTCGCGGTAGACGAATCCTTTTGGCTTGACCTCCGAGCCCTGGAGCGACCAGTTCTGGCAGGGGAGATCGGTCTCGTGCCGCTGGCCGCTCGTGGCGCTCGCGACGATCAGGCGCGCTCTCACCGTCCCGTTCGGGTCGGCGCCGCAACGCGGGTCGTCTTCGCTTCCCGGAACGGGAATGCGGATCGATCCGTCCTTCGAGGCGATGACGATCCGGTTCTTCGACTCGTCGTCGGCGAGCTGGTTCTGGATCTGTAGGAGGCTCGCCTCGAGGAACGTGTCGTTCGGCTTGCCGGGGAACTCGTTCGGATCCGCCGGGTCGGTTCCGCCGTCGATCTCGTCGCGGTCGAAGACGCCGTCGCCGTCGCGATCGAGGCCCGTCGTCAAACCCTCGCCCGGCGGCACGCACGTGTAGGTCAGCTCCTGACCGGATGCGGCCGCGAGCGCGCGGAGGGCCGCGTCGCTTCGCGGCGGCTCGAGCTCGCGATCGGAATCGAAGGAGCCGGCCGCGTTCAGCAAGAAGCCTCGCGCCTCTCCGCCGACGATGCCCTTGACCACCAGGTCGCACTCCGTCGCCTCCGGCTGCCCCACGAGAGCGAAGGGAGTGAGGGCGCGCGCGATCAGGAGATCGACGCGCGGCCCGACGACCGCGGCATTGGTACCGTCGAGCGTGACCTGCTGTCCGACGATCGGCGCGTAGGTCGTGTCGAACGCCATGACGAATTGCTCGAGCTGCCTTCTCTGGACGTCGGTCAAGGAGAACACGTTCGCGCCCAGGAAGTGGAAGACGGTGTCGATGGCGCCGTCGTGCAGGAAGCCGAACCCGCGCACCTGCGGCCCGAGATGCTGGCGCTCGGCGGGCGGGACGTTCAAGGCAGCGACGCCGACTGCGCCGAACATGCCGACCTTCTGATAGGCGTTGCGCAGGTGCGCGACCTTGAACTCCTGACTTTCGTTCTCGAAGCTCGAGCCGCCGTTTGCGCCGAAGAAGCCCTGTGAGGGGTCGAGCTCGTGGCAGCCGTTGCACGTCTCGATGATGTCCGTGATCTGGTTGAAATAGGTCGAGCGCGCCGCCGCCTCCGCTGCCGTGTCCTGGTTGTCGAGCCGTTTGATCGGGTTCGGCGGCAGCTCGACGCTCAGGATGAAGTCCGCGAACGCCGACATGTCGGCGTCGGGGATCTCTCCCTCGTCTCGTCCGAGGAGGCCGTCGAAGGCGGCGTTGAAGGCTTCGAAGGCGAGCTTCTCGTCGAGCGGGTTCCCCGGTGGAGCGGCGTTCCCACCCGTGCGGTCGCCGCGCCAGTGCATCGGTCCATGGTGGTCCATCCCGCGCAGCGTCTGCGTCGTCATCGGACCCTTCATCGGATGGAAGTCGTCCGAGAAGCCGACGACCGGGAACGGATTCGGGTTCGGCATCACGACGTCGTCGGGATTGCCGAGGTCCCAGGCGAGGCTGTCGAAATCCGCGAACACGTGGCAGCTCGAGCACGAAGCTTCTCCGTTGCTCGACGTGAAGCGCGCGTCGTACAGGAAGCGGCGTCCGTCGCGGACCTCCGCGGGCTCCGGGCTGTGCAGGGAGTGCGCGGCGATCTCGGTCGCCGTCGCGAGATCCACCTCCTTCACCGCGTTGTCGAAGCGCGTCAGGACGTAGAGCCGCTCGTTCGCCTCGTCGAGGACGAGGCCCGACGGGCCACCGCCCGAGAGCTCGATGTGGTTCGCCGCGTTGGGAACGAACGAGTCGTTCTCGACGGCGGCGACGTCGAAGACGCCGACCTTGCTCGATCCGAACGCGGCGACGTACAGCGCGCCGCTCGTCGAGAGGGCCATGCCCGTCGGCGTCGCGAGGCTCGCGTCCTCGACGGCTGCGGGCATCGGGCTCGTGCCGTAGCCCATCGGCAGCGCGGTGATGTGCTTGTTCAGATGCCGGGGCTGCACGCTCGTGCCGTCGAGAACGGTGACGCGGGCCTCGTGCAGGTGACCGCGCACCGTCGTGCCGAGGATGCCCAGACCCTCGAAGCGCACCTCGTTTCGTGCCTCGGTGTTCGTCACGTAGACGCGGCCGCTCGTCGGATGGACGAGCATGTTGAAGAGGATCGTTCCGACGTGAGCGAAGCTCTGCGTCTCGACGGGGTCGGCAGCGTCGGCGTCGATCGCGAACACGTCGAGATCGGGGAGGTCGAAGCGGACGCCGTTCGTCCAGTTGCGGCCGAGCCGGTCCTCCCAGATCCCCGTCCCTCGATTGAAGCGGAGGACGAGGCCGACCTCCGGCCCGAGGACGCCCTCCACGTTGACGTTCGGCAAGGGGAGCCCGCCGGGCACGACCGCGCCGGGCAAGCCGTTCGGGACCTGGACTCCGTCGAGCGCGCAGGGCGGGGCGCTCGCACCGCCGTTGCACACGATCCCGTCGCCGACCGTCATCGTCTGGTTGCCGGAGTGGAAGATGGCGGCGTAAACCACAGCACCGTCGGCCGTGGCCGCAAGCGCGCGCGGCGTGTCGCCGAAGAGCGCGAGGATCTTCTCGGGCGTCCCCGTGAGAGTCGTGCCGAGGTTCGTCGCGTCGAAGACCCACACGAGAGCGCGCGGCGTCCCTTCGGTCGTGAGGAGGGGATCGACGGGCGCGTTCTGACCGCGTCGCGCCGTCGTGACGAAGGCGCGGCGGAAGTGCCCGCTGCCGTCGTCGGGGCCCGCGAAGACGACGTCGCGCGGCTCGTCGCCGACGAGCAGGGTCCGGACGACCCGCGGCGGATCCGCGCTCGTGTCGACGATGCTGATCGAGTCGGACAGTTGGTTCACCACCCAGACCTCGTCGTCGGTGCGCGCCGCGACGGCGACGGGGTCGAGCCCGACCGGCACGGAGGCCGCGTGCACGAGGCCCGCTCCGCCGACGTCGAAAATCTCGAGGCGGTGGTCCGGCGTGTTCACCGCGAAGAGACGCGTGCCGTCGGGCGACAGCGCGAGCGGCCGGACGTGTCCGCTCTCGAACGTCGCGCTGGAGACGGTCGCGGTGAGGAGCGTCGTCGCGAAGAAGAGAAAGGCCGCGACGCGGCGCATGATCGACGCTGCGAGCTGGGTCGTCCTCACGGCGGTCCTACTATTCGAAGAGGCAGTCGGTCGTCCCCTGCAGGAACGCGCGCTGGGGCGATCCATAGATCGTGCCGGGAGGAGTGATCTGGAGCCGGTACGAGCCTTGGGCGCCTCCGAACCCATCGACGAACACGACGTAGGTCGTGCCGGCCTGCACGAAGAGGGACAGCCGGGAGCTCTCGCCGCACGCGTCGTTGTTGCAGCCGGCTTCGGCGAAGTCGCCGCACGATCCCGCGCGCACGTGCACCACGGTGTCGAAGGACGAGCCGCAGGTCTCGAAGCGCGCGACGCCGCTCTGGACCGGAGTCCACGCGTACACGTCCTCCGGGCCGGCGCCGCCGCAGCGGCTGGTCGCGCCGCTGTCGCCGGACGTGGTGCCGAAGAAGGTGCCGCCGCTCGGCTCGACCTCCGTGACGTCGGCGCAGGGATCCGGAGCGCAGAAGGAGCAGCCGTTGCAGACCTCGCCCTCGTCGCAGCCGTCCGGGTCGGCGGAGAAGTCGCACGGCTCGAAGCCGGTGACCTGTCCGTCACCGCAGATGGGGAACGGCTCGCAGCCGCACTGCGAGTTGCAGAAGTCGTCCGGCCCGCACCCGGACGGGAAGGTGTCGAAGTCGCACTCCTCCTCCCCGCTGATTCTGCCGTCTCCGCAGATCGGCTGATCGGCGCAGAACAGCGTCGGCTCCTGCGGCGCCCACGATTGCTCGACGAGCGCCATCGCGTTCGGGCAGGTGAGCGGCGGGCTCGTGCCTTGCCAGCACTCGGGTGTGTCGCCACATTTCAGGCACGATCGCAGGAACCGGACGCGCGCTTGGTCGACGCAGGTTTGCAGGGCTCCGTCGGCGCCATTTCCGTCGAGCGCGCCGACTCCGCAGGCCTCGGCTTCGACGCGGCCCTTCTGTCGCCTCTGCTGGCAGTCCTGGAAGCACTGGCGCAGATGGCTCTGGAACCGGCTGCTCGCACCGACGAGTCGGCTCACGCAGCGCTCCTCCGCGGCGCTCGATCCGTCCGGAGACGAGCCGTCGTCGCACAGGAGAGGCCGGAGGCGGATGGCCGTCCTGCGCTCCGTATTGAACAGGACCGAGCGCGGAAAGTCCTCGCAGCTCCCGCCGAAATAGCACTCCGGGCAGTCCTCCCCGACGCAGGCCTTCAGCATGCGGATCTGCGACAGGACGCGTCCCCGCGAGAGGCAGAAATCGGTCGCGGCATCGAAGCCGAACGGCCCGCAGAACCGCAGTGGATCGGTCTTCGCCGCCTCGTTGCACTCGAGCAGGCATTCCGTCGCGAAAGCGGCGTACTCCGAGACCTCGCGCGCGCTTCGCCGCGTGCACTGCCACTCGCGGCTCGTCAAGCCGTCCGGAGACTCCTGGGCTCGGGTCGGGAACGCGGCCAACAACACCAGCGAGACGGCCAGCAGCGGCGTAATCGAGCGGATCGTCATCGACGCTTCCCTCCAGTCGGCTTGGTCTTCGGCGGCTCGCTATCAGGCACGCACGGCCTTGGGCAAGACGAAACGGCGCGAACGGCTCGTGCTTACTTCGAATAGACGCCGCACGGAGGCGATCCTTGCTTGCGGTCGGACCTAAGCTCGGACGGGTCTTCGGCCGCCCGAGGCTCTTGCGCGACAGGCTGCCCGCTCAGGGCACGAGGCCGTTCGAGGCGAGACCCGACACGATCGCGTCCGCGATCACTCGATAGCCCACGGGCGTGCAATTCCCGTCGTGCTCCCAATACAGCGGCTCCTCCGAAGTGAGGGAGGCGGCGCGCAGCGCCGGGAGGGTCGGAATCAGCGTACCAGCGCTCCGCGGCGCACGAGAGGAGCCACCCGGAGCTGGACGCACAGAGCCCGTCGAGGCCGGGGTGCGTGTCGACCACGTCGTTGGGAAGAACGCCGACGAGGATCAGGTCGGGCGCGAACTGCAGTCCATGGTGCTCCAGGGTCAGGCGCTCGAGGAGCGGGAACTGTCGCGGCAGCCCGAGCTTGACGATCTCGACGCGCGGTGCACGCCGGGGCGCGCCTCGAGCTGCTGCTCGACGCGGCGGAGGTAGGTCTCCTCGAAGCTCGCGCCGACGCCGTAGGTGAAGCTGTCGCCGACCGCCACGATGCGGAACGTGCCGGGGGGCTTCTCTATCGAGTGCTCGGTGTCGCGAAACCCGAGGCTGTTGTGCGCGTACTCGACCTCGAGCTCGCCCGAGGGGTTCTTCTGACGCTGAACGGAGTGCGGCTCGCGGCGGAAGACGATGCGCTCGTCGCGGACGTTGTCGCCGTAGAGCGTCGGAACCGGCGGCGCGAGATCGAAGAGGCGGAGCGCTCCCGCGAGCGCCGCGAGCGTCACGCACAGCGACGCCAGGACCAGGACGGCACGCCGCGGCACGGCGGTCGTCGTACGGGACTTCGGCGTCGCGATGAAGCGGTCGTATCCGCGGGATATTCCGCTTTGATCTGACGAAGACGGCCGTTGGACTCCCTTTGCGAGAAGAATCGCGCCCTTCCGTCTTCACGAGCGTGGCATCGGCGTTGCAATCCGGCTCGGCAAAAACGCCCGAGCGCGGGCCAAGCGAGGAGGAACGACCACGAACCAGCGCACGAACCACTCGATCGGGAGCAAGCTCCTTTCGGCTCTTCTGACCGCGACCGCACTCTTCGCGGCGTACGCCGCGCCCACGTCCGCAGCTCCGACGGGGCAGATCCCGTGCCACAGGACGGGAGGCGTCGTGGTCTCCTGCGACGTCGCCGCCATGTGCTGGGCCGAAGGCGGCGAGATCCGCGGCGACGGGATTCGCGCCTACTGCTGCAAGACGTCGGGCTCCGGCGCCGATCAGATCACGGTCTGCGACGAGGTCGACCAGCTGATCGATCTCGACTTCATCCAGAAGTCGCCTCCGAAGAGCACGCGGCCGTTCGGAGCGCCGAGCCGGTTCCAGCGTCGCTGATTCTTTGCTGCATCGCCGAGGCGGAGTACGGTCGCGCGATGACGTTCGACCGCTTTGTCGGCATGGAGTTCGAAGAGGAGGGCGGCGAGCTGGTGGCCCGGCTCGCCGTCCAGGCGCACCACTGCAATCCGACCGGGAACGTGAACGGCGGGGTGATCCTGTCTCTCGCCGACAATCTCGCGACCGGCGTCGCGAACCGGGCGTACCTCGCGAAGACGGGCGAGCAGCGCTTCCTCGTCGCGGTCGACCTGCACGCCGTGATGCTGGCGAATCAGCAGGGAGGCGCGCTGCGCGCGGTCGCCCGGCCGGTACGCGTCGGCCGGCGCGTCACCGTGATCCGGACGGAGGTGCGAGGGGAGGGCGACCGCGTTCTGGCCGAGGTGACGAGCACCCACGTGCCGACGTGACGAGCACCCACGTGCCGACGTGACGAGCACCCACGTGCCGACGAGACGAGCGCGCACGTGCCGACGAGACGAGCGCGCACGTGCCGACGAGACGAGCGCGCACGTGCCGACGAGACGAGCGCGCACGTGCCGACGTGAGTCGAACGGCGCTCACGGTGCGCGTCGCCGTCGACACGGCGCGCATGGAGTGGACGCTCGAAGACGAGACCGGCCGCTTCGGCGCCGGTGTGTGGCTGCGCTTCCCGGTAGGCTCGAGCCACGCGCCTTCGACGGCCGGCGGATGCGTGCTGTACGTGAAGGAATGTGGCTTCGAGTCTCTCCAGTCGGCCTGAGCTGGCTCGGGTGAAGGCGACCGTGGACAAGGCCGAGGTGCTCGCGCTGCTCCGACAGCGACTCGCCGAGCGACTCGAAGGCCTGACGGCTTCGCAGAAGACGACGCAATCCGGCGCCTTCCACGCGGAGACCAAGCAGGAGAATCCGAAGGACACGCGCGCGATCGAGGCGAGCTACCTCGCACGCGGTCTCGCCGAACGGGTCGAGACTCTGCGTGAAGGCATCGCCGCGCTGGGCCGGCTCGAGATCCGTGAGCTCGGCGACGAGGACGCGGTCCAGCTCGGCGCGCTCGTCGGGCTCTGCGACGAAGAGGAGCGCGAGACCGTCTGCTTCCTCGCTCCGGCCGGCGGCGGCGAGCACGTTCCGGTCGGTGACGCGTTCGTCCTCGTCGTCACGCCGCACGCGCCGATGGGAGCGTCGCTCGTCGGCAGCCGCGTCGACGACGAGATCGAGGTCGAGCTCCCCGGCGGCAAGCGCTCGGTCGCCGTGCGCTGGCTGCGTTGACGAGCGGATGCGTCGAAGCGGGCGGAGCTCGGACTTACGGCCGAGCGCCGCCGACGATCCACGCCTCGATCGTGTCGATGTCCTTCTGCGGCAGCGTCCCGCCCTGGGGCATGCGGTCGCCGATGCCTCCCACCGAAAGCTGCGTTCCGGAGATCTTGTGGAACAAGTAGCTGCCCGCCACGTTGCCCGGTGCGACGTAGACGAGCGGGCTCCCCTTCGACGGCACGTTCACGAGCGCGCTTCGCCCCGCCGCGAAGTTGAACTGGCCGAGCGTGCTCGAGATGTGGCAGGTGCCGCAGGCGGTCTGAAGGACCGGCGCGACGTCGGCCGCGAACGTCGGCGTGCAGACGTCGTTCGCGGCTTGGAAGGCGATGCCGCTGAGCGATCGGCCACCGGACGCCGTGCCGCCGCAGGTGTTCGCGATCTCGCTCACCTTCGCGAACCAGGCGTCGAACTTCGATTCGGGGTTCTGCTCGTCGGTGAGCGCCGTGAAGCACGAGCACTTGGGGTCGCCGATGAAGCAGAGCAGGTCGCCGAGCCCGTCGACCGCGCCCATGGCGACGCCCGTGAGCAGGTCCGACGTAGCGCAAGGGCTGGAGGGGTTGGCGAAGCACGAGTCGAAATCGTTGCACGACGCCGCGGCTGCTCGGGCGTCGGTCGGCATCGACGCGAGCAGGAGGACGCTGGACGTGGTCAAGAAAACGGCGGACGCGGCGGCTCGGACGAGGTTGAACATACCGTCCTTCTACCGTCCGGCCCGCCGATCGTGCAACCGGATCCGTCAGCCCCGGCCAAAGATCGAGAGGAACTCGCGGCGGGTGCGCGCGCCATAGACGCGGAGGCTCCTGTCGGCGCGGAAGCCGCCCTGCTCCTGCTGGAGCTTCTCGAGGCCGTCGGCCGGCACGCTGCAGCGCGGGTTTCGCGAGCGCACGCGGTAGAGGCGCGCGGCGGTCCTCCCGAGGATCCGTTGCTTGGTGACCTCCGTCAGCGCGGGATAGCCGAACTCCTCCTGCATGGATGGCGGGATCTGAAGCGCCTTGAAGCCGTCGATGAGCCACTGCGGCGAACCCCACCAGATCGAGTCTGTTCCCCAGAGGATGTTGTACGGCCCGAGGGCGCGGAGGAGCTGACCGATCAGGTGCGCCGCCTGGTCCGGCCCGGCGAGGAGGGCCAAGGCGAACGTGCTGCCGATCTCCGCGAACACGCGACGGCGATGGCTCTTCGGCATGCCGCCGACGACCTGGAGGAACTCGCTCAACCCGTCGAGCCCGAGCGGATGGTCGCCCGCCTGGAAGTAGCCCGAGTGGTAGGCGCAGAAGCGAAGCTTCGGCCAGTCCGCGACGACCTTCGGCAGATCGATCGTGCGCACGGACTCCTCGCTGCCGGGAGCGAAGATCGCGGGCAGGCCCTTGTGGCAGTTGATCAGGCGGAGGCCGAGCCGCTGCGCTTCGGCGAGCATGGGATAGCTCACCTGCTCGTCGTCGAGGAACCAGTTGCCGTTGTAGGTGTAGCACTTGAGCGCAACGCCCCCGAGGTCGCGGACCTGATGCTCCATGCTGTCGATCGCCGTCGGCGAACCGGGCGCCGCCTTCGGATCGATCATGACCTGCGACAGGCAGCGCTCCGAGCCGGCGAGCTGGTTCACGAGATCGCGCGTCTGCGACATGACCTCGGGACCGAGCGGCACGCCGTTCGGCAGACCGCTGATCACGCCGACCGTCGTCTGGCTGTCGACGAACGTTTCCTTGACGAAGTTGAGCTGTCCGAGGATCTCGGGATTCTGCTCGCAGCCTTGCGTGTCGAGGAAGCGGAGGAAGCAGAGCCCCGCGCCCGGGAAGAGCTGCGTGTCGGCGTGGTGCGTCTGCACGTCCATCACGAACATGTCGCGGTCGAGGAGCTCGCGTCCCGCGTCGAGGTCCTCGCACTGGATGCGCTGGAGCGGGATCACGGCGGCTTCGCCGCTCTGCGGCAGCCCGTTGATCTCGTTCAGGACCCAGAAGGCGGTCGCCGTGCCTGCGGCCGTGCGGAGGAACTGGGCGCGGGACATCCCGTGACGCTTGGCCTGGATCGCCGCTTCTTCCGCGATGAGCTTCTCGGTGAGGCGGGCCTTGGCGGGGATGTCCGCGGCGGGGAGCCACTCGCCGTTCGAGACGGGGGCGACGGGGAAGGGCGTCGAGGCGTTTTCGGGATCCCGCTTCATGGCTCGAAATGCCGTTGGCGGAGCCTAGCCGATTCGTTTCGACGGCGTCCAGGATCTTTCGGGTGAGCGGTGGGTTTACAGAATCCGCAAATTTTCGTTGCACAGGCTGTCTTCGTTGCGTGCTCGGGAGGAGGAGCGGATGAAGGGACGGATCGCAGAAGTCGTTCGAATCGGGACCACCGTTGAGATTGTCGACCCGGAGAGGGCATCGTTCGGCGAATTCGCGCGTCTTGTCGGCGAAAGGAGCCTGGGAGGGAACCTCGATGGAACGCCAAACCACGATGCTGGATCTCGTCGCCGCGGTCTCGGAAATCGCCGAAACGGAGGCCGAGGTGATCGCCACGGTCGTCTACATGGTCAACAGCGGCCGGGTGCGACTCTGCGGAAATTTCAAAGGCGCGCGGTTCGACCTGAACGCGGTCGAGAGCCTGCTCCGCCCGGCGGCCTGAGCCGATTTCTCCCGGAAAAAGGGCTTCGCACGGGGGCCGATCGACGCTAGCCTGCATTTCTCACCAGATCCCTACTGCGGCGGCCGATAGCACCGAATCTTCGCGAGCTTCTCCCTCCGGGCTCCTCGACGTACTGTTCA
>Ga0194131_10006469_pt1 | contig 16289 bp, 15 predicted proteins | sample TA2KigO120mmetaG_FD_148631 | JGI IMG/M metagenome (GOLD analysis project Ga0194131, IMG submission 148631) | Freshwater microbial communities from Lake Tanganyika, Tanzania - TA2015053 Kigoma Offshore 120m | ecosystem: Environmental > Aquatic > Freshwater > Lake | place: Tanzania: Lake... | reverse complement strand
CGGCTCACCCAGCGGGTGAACCCCTCGCGGATCCAAAACTTCGCTCATTCCGCCAGTGTCGGCCATCTTCCGCCACCCGCGCTCGTTTCAACTGCCTGATCTAGGTTCATAGTCCTCGCGCGAGGGCGCCCGCTTCCCGATTGAATTGGAATTGAGCCTTCCCCCGCTGGGAATCACAGCCTCGACTCCGGAGCCCTCGCCCCAACCTCCCCGAGCAGCCTCACTACCTCCCCCAACTCCTCATAGCTGCTCAATCGCACCCCCGCCGCTCCTCCACCCGGATGCACCTCCACAAAATCCGGTGACGGATTCAATCCAAACCTCCGGTACAATGCAACCCGCAGGAACTGCTTCACATCCTCCACATCCACCCGCTGCTGATCCACGTGGACCTGGAAATAATCCCCCTGTCCCGCCGCATTCACCCGCACCGCTACCGCGTCCGCCCCGAACGCCCGCTTCACCATCGCCTCCGCCAGGTCGATCAACGCCAGCCCACGGAAAAAATTCGACCCGGCCAGCCGGTGAAACTCCGGCGGCTCATCCGCCTGTAGCGACGCATCATCCAGCCCTCGGTTGAAATCGAACCGCTCCGCGCCCACACGCGTCAGCCAAGCGTCCAACCGCGCCGGACCCACAAAAGGCCGCTCCCACTCAAGCGTTCCCTCCATCTCCTCCCGCGGCGGCAGCCGTCCCGGATCGATCGCGAAACAGCAATCGCCCCGCTGCGACCACGTCACCGACTCGATCCACGTCTCTGGATTGTGGATCAGATAGAAGTTCTTCGCCACCTCGCCAAACAGATACGCCACCATCGCCCGCAACGGAACCCCGGCTGGCGGCTCACTCCAGCCCGCGAACAATGACCGGATCACCGCTTCCGCCTTCTCCCGCGGCATCGCCAAGTGCCCCGCTTCGCCCAGCGCGCGCTCCAGCAACTCATTCTTCGACGCCGCCAATGGAAGCCGCAGCAACTGCGACGCCGCCCAGCGCCGGCTCTCCAGGCCCAGCACCCCGTGCGACACCAGTTCGTCTTCGAGCGGCTGGAAGAAATCGACATCGGCTGGCAGCAGCGTCAGGATCGCCGCGATCTCGGCCGCCTTTCCTGTCATCTTCCGGACCTCGGCTGCCGTCGGCACTCCGCACCCCGGAGCCTCCCCAAAGAATCCCCAGCACCAGCGCCACGCCGTCCGGTCCCGGTCCACCGAATACGGGAAAAAGATCCGGAACCGCTCCGCCGGAACCGGATACGTGCGGATCACCCGGTAGTTCTCCCGCGGATTCGACGACATCAGCGTCCCCTGGCCCAGCCGCCCCTTCTGCTCGGTCGCCTGGTCGAGCGAGCCTGCCCGGACACCCGTGCCATACTCGGCCTGGCACGCCAGCCGCACCAGCGTGTCCGGCGCGATGTCCAACCCAAACAGCGCGTTCACCGCGTTCTCCACCGCCACCACCACCGCCGATGAACTTGAGAACCCGCCCTTCGGAATGTTCCCCGTCGAAACGATCCGCAGCCCGCGGAATCCCTCGCGTCCCAGGCACTGCTGGACACGCCTGCCCAGATGCCCATGCCGCAGCGTGCGCATCGAAGCCAGCGCGTTCATCACCAGCGCGAACGGACGCCGCATGCTGTTGGCCACCCACAGCGACGCGGGCGGCAAAGGCACCCCTTTGCGCTGCCGTGCCTCGATCTCTTCCTGGCTGAAATAGCCGAGCGACAGCAGGACATTCTCGCTCATCTGCGTCCCGAATCCCTCATAGGAGTGAACGTCGGAAACCTCGTCGCCCGGATAGATTAAGTCGCTGTCGGAGGGAATCTGGTTCACCTTCTCCCGGAAGTTCGGGTCCACCGGAAACAGGTGAACCCGTCCGTCGGAGGCCGCCTGCATCAGGATCACCACCTGCTCGCCGGATTCCGGCGTCCCCGCGCCGATCGGCATCTGCCACGCCGGACCATAGAAGCGTCCCATGTCCGGATGCATGAAGGCGATCCGCACGCGGCCGCCCGACACACCGATACTGACCGGCTCGCCCGGCTCGAAATCGATCTCCTCGATCGACACCGCCGCGATCACCTCGCGAAGCTGCCGCGCAATCGATTCCACCTGCGCCGGCGTGCGTCCCGCCGCCAGTGCCCGTGCCGCGTTCGCCGCCTCGAGATCCACGCCCGCAAACAACCCACGTGCCGCTCCCAGGGCCCGCTCCACCGCGGCCAGATCACCCGGGCGCGTCACATCCGCGCACAGCAAGTCATACTCGATCTCCGACGGCGCCGTGGTGATTGTGCGAACCTCGCCGCCGTCCCGGCTGATCGCCTCGACGATGTCGGTGAGGTAGAACTGCCCCTGCGCATTGGCGTTGGTCACCGCGCCCAGATACCGGTGCAGCGTCCGCGCCCGGATCGCATAGAGCGGACAGTTGCCCTCGGTCAGGCTAAGCAGCGTCCTCCGTTGCGGACCATCAGCCATCGCCTGGATGTCCCGCTCCTCGATAATCCTCTCGACCCGGCCATCGCCATCCCGCACCACACGCCCCTTGCCCTCATTCCGGGGCGGCTAATACACCGCCGACAAGAAGGTGACGCTTGCCTCCTCGGGACCCGCGCTATGCACCTGCCGCAGCCGGCGGTAGGTGGACGGCGGTACGATCCGGTCGCCCATGGTGACCACCATCAGCGGGTCGTGGTCCAGCAGCCCTTCCACGCAAAACGCTTCGAAAGCCGCGAACGCTGTTCCACCGGCCGGGTTGTCCGTCAACACGTAGAAATTGTCCGGGCCCAGGGCACCGGCCACATCCTCGTGGCGGTAGCCCACCAGTCCGATCACCGCTGCCTCACCCAACTGCCGGAACGCTTCAATCGAATGGCGCGCCAGCGGGGTGCCATGTACCGGCTGAATGCACTTCGGATCCTGGCCGAACCGTGTCCCCTTACCTGCCGCCAGCAGCACCAGGACGGGCGCCTCCGCGCGGATGGAGCTTGCCCGCGCGATCACCTTCGCCGGACTCAATCGCGCCGTGTCGCGCAGCCAATTGCCGCTCATCGCAGGCTCAACCCGCCGTCCACGGCGAGAGTCTGTCCGGTGATAAAGTTCGTGGATCTCAGAAAAAACATCACTCCATCGGCAATCTCGTCCGCCGTGCCGGGCCGCTGCGCGGGTGTCGAGCGGACCATCGGGATGCTGTGCTCGTTCAGATCGTCGAATGGAATCACGCCCGGCGCAACCGAATTCACGGTAATCTCCGGCGCCAGCGCTTTGGCAAGCGCCCGTGTCATGTGGATCACACCCGCCTTCGACGCGCAGTAGTGAGCGTGCTCGGCCCAGGGCCGGATCCCGCCCAGCGAGCTGATATTCACAATCCGCCCCCCGCCGCCCTTGAGCATCAGCTTTGCGCCCTGCTGGCAGCAGAAGAACACCGCCTTCAGGTTCACGCTGTGGATGAAGTCCCAGTCCTGCTCAGTCACCTCCAGCGGATGAAACCGCGTGAACCGGGCCGCGTTGTTCACCAGTCCGTCCAGCCGCCCGAAATGACCGCCCACCTCACCGAACAACCGCTCGATCTCGGCCACGTGCTCCAGGTTCGCCCGGAACACCGGCGCGCCTCCACACTCCTCCGCGGTCCGCCGTGCTTCTGCCTCCGACGTCGAATAATGGATTCCCACGCGCGCGCCCTCGCGTGACAGCCGCAGCGCGATTCCCCGCCCGATCCGCTTGGCCGCGCCGGTCACCAGCACCACCTTTCCCGCCAACTCAGACATTGGGATCTCCGTGAACCTCCACATCGTCAGGATCCAGCCCGGACCGCTCCGGTTCCGGCAGCTTGCCCTTGTACACCGCCCACGCCCAAAAGATCGATGTCGACCCGCTTAGCACGCCCGACACCAGCCCAATGGTCCGCGGACTGTAGTGGTCCGATGCAATCCCCGCCGCGGTCATCGAAAGCATCATTGTCGCCCAACTCACGGACTCGATGGTCGAGAACACCCGGCCACGGAATCCGTCGCTCACGTGCCGCAGGAGCTGGCCAGTGTTGAGCACCGACGTGATGCCCACCGCCGCGCGCGACATCCCGATAAACAACAGCGCCATCACGAACAGCCGCATCTGGCTGAACGCCACGTAGGTCACCCCGTGCAGGACGTAGCAGATGGCGACGGTCCATAGGTAGGTCTCATACCGGATCCGCTTGCCATACCAGTGGGCGAAGGCGCCGCCCACCACCAGTCCAGCCGCCGCCACGCCCCACACGATCCCGATTCCCGCCGCGCCCCGCTGGAACACCTTGTCGCCGAACAGCGTGAACAGCACCTGGGCCGCTCCGCCGCCGGACGCCCAGCCCGCCGTCAGCAGCGTCAGGCCCATGAGCAGTGGAACCCCGCGGATGTAGCGCAGCCCCTCCACGTAGTCGTGCCACGGACGTACCACCTGCTGCTCGGTAAGGGCCTCGACGCGCGGTGCGAATCCACCGGGCAGCGCGAGCTTCGAGATGCACAACGCCGAACAGGCAAACGACAACGCGTTCAACAGGAACGCGAGCTCGTAGCCGAACTGCATCACGCTCGCCCCGCCGAGCATCGTCCCAATGGCCATCGTCGTCCACTGCGTGGTCTGGGTGAGTGAGTTCGCGGTGTGCAACTCCTCCTTGCTCGCGATCGACGGCAGGATCGCCGACCGGCCCACCGTGAAGAATGGCGATGCGAACATCAGCAGGAAGCTGAACAAATACAGGATCCACAGCTTCGGATACATCAGGCACAGGCCGAAGCCCATCGCGATCACCGTGCGCGCCAAATCGCTTGCGATCATCAACTGCCGCCGGTCCAGCTTGTCGATCACCACCCCGGCCAGCGGACCAGCCGCCAGCACCGCTACCCCGCGCGACAGCAGGACTCCGCTCACCGCCATCCCGGAATTCGTCATCTGCATCACCAGGCTGAACACGGCGATGTTGTTGAAGTGGTCGCCGACCTCTGAGATCACCTGCCCGATCCAGGTGTAGCGGTAGTTCCGGTTCCGGAGTAGCAGCTTCAGGAATGCGGGCATCAGGCGCGCTCCGTCCAGATCACACCCGCCAGCACCAGTGCTCCTCCGATCGCCACCGGCTTGCTGAAGCTCTCGCCGAGCACCGACACCGCGAACACCGTCGCCAGCACGGGCTGCGCATAGCTGACCATCGAGATGCGCGATGCGGGCATGTAGCGCATCGCGTGATAGTAGATCGCCACGCCGATCAGCGTCGGGAAGACTGCCATGTAGAGCAAACTTGCCCACACCGCGGCACTCAACGAGGAGAGCGGCGCCGCCGCCGTCAGCCACACCGTCAGCGGCAGAAACGCGAGCGCCGTGCCTCCGTAGGTGATTGTGTTCATCGTCAGGCCGTCCAGGTGCGCCCGCGCCGACTTGGACGCCACCGTGTAAGCCGACCAGCTGAGGGATGCCACCCACACCAGCGCATCTCCCAGTACGGACGACTCATGCCCGGCCCGGTTGTTCCACTGAAGCACCCCGACACCTGCCACCGCGATCCCGAGTCCCACCAGCTTTGATGGCCGGATCTGCTCATGGCCTACGACCTTGGACATCAGCAGCACCCATATGGGACTGGTCGAAAGGATCAGCGCCGAGTGCGCCACGCTCGTCAGATTCAATCCCAGCACGAACGCCAACTGGTTGATTCCTACCAGCGTGACGCAGATCAGTGCGTACCGCCGCAAGACCGGATCCGCCTGCGGCAACCCCTTCTTCCACAGGTACACCGGCAGGATGAACATCCCAGCCATCGAGAACCGGATCAAAGCCAGTGTGAACGGAGGCAGCTCCCGTAACGCGATCTTGGCGAAGATAAAGTTCGCCGACCACATCACCGCCAGCAGCGCGATCAGGATCCACAGCCCCGATGGCGTCCGTCTATCCTCCTCCGTCAACCGATTCCATCCCTCCTCACTGTGATTGAATCGAGAAACTCCAGGTCCAGTTCATATCCGAAGCCCGGCGTATCTCTGACCACGATCGTCCCGTGCGGTGTGGTTTCCACCCACGGGTTGATGACGTCCCGCGTCCAGTAGCGCTTGCTCGCCGAAACATCTCCGGGCAATATGAAATTCGGCAGCGTCGCCAGCGCAATGTTGTGCGCCCGCCCGATCCCTGCCTCGAGCATCCCGCCGCACCACACCGGAATCCCCGCCGCCTGGCAAACATCGTGGACGCGCTTGGCCTCACCGAACCCTCCCACCCGTCCGAGCTTAATATTGATGATCCTGCACGCTCCCATCCGGATCGCCTGCGCCGCTTGGTGCGCCGACCGGATGCACTCGTCCAGGCAAACCGGCGTGCGCAGCCGCGACTGCAGCTCCACGTGGTCGATAATCTCATCGTGCGCCAGCGGCTGCTCGATCATCATCAAGCCGAACTCGTCAAGCGCCGCCAGGCGGTCCGCGTCGGCCAGCGTGTACGCCGAATTTGCGTCCCCCATCAGCAGGATCTTGGGGAACACCCGCCGCACCTCGCGGATTACATCCACGTCCCAGCCCGGCTTGATCTTGATCTTGATCCGCTGGTATCCGGCCTCGACCTCGGTTTCAATCTTGCGCAGCAGCTCGGCCACCGAATTCTGAATCCCGATTGACACTCCGCAAGGAATCTCCCGCCGCGCTCCGCCTCCGATTTCCTGGTACAACGGGCGGCGGTTCATCCTCGCCTGCAGATCCCACACCGCCGCCTCCAGCCCTCCCCGCGCCATGTTGTGGCCGCGGATATGGGCCGTGCGCGCGTCCACCGCGCTGGCATCGGCCAACTCGAAATTCAGCACCCGCGGCGCCGCGTAGTCACGCACGATCCGCCACGCCGACTCGGTCCACTCCTCGTTGTAGAACGGATTCTCGCCCGCCGTTACCTCGCCCCACCCCGACAGCCCGCCGCTCTGGACCTCCACCAGCACCATATGCCGCTCATACGTCCGCCCGAAGCTCGTCTCGAAGAAGTGCACCAGCGGCATGCGGATCTGGCGCAGCACCACGCGGTCAATCAGGATTCCCATCGGCTGAACAAATAGACGCCCGCGGCGTCGCTCCTTTCCGCTCCGGTGACGGCCAGCCCGGCGTCCAGATATTCAAGGAACTGCTGGCTAACGCGCGCCTGGATTTCCCGCGCCCGCCCGGGATCGTTCTTCCGGATCGTGGCGATGTCCGCCGGAACCTCGATCCGGGCTTCCGTCTCCGGCCTCGGAAGCGGATTCCCGGCAAGCATCGCCTCTACGCGCGGACTCGCCAAGTCCCACTCACACACACAGCGGTCCGTGGGCAGGCCGCCGTGCAGGGCGCTCGTGGTCACGCCGTAGAAGTTCAGCACGTAACGCCGGACCACCGCGCCCAGCCGCTCCATGTTGAAGTAGGCATTCTTGAACTCCAAAGGATCAAACGTCCACTCGATCAACGGGATCCCCCGCGACAACGCGTCGTCCCTTTGCGCGAGCTTCAACATCCGTCCTACCCCCGCGTTCCGGTAGCCGTCCGTCACTCCGAGCATGTTCGAGTGCAGGTACAGCCCGCCCGTCTGGTGCCGGATCGCCGGAAGTGCGACGCAGAATCCAACCATCTTGCCGTTGTCATATGCGCCGAACGCCTGGCCGCCGATCTTGCGGCAGACCACGAAAAGCCGCACCGGCAGCACGTCGACCTCGGCAAAGCCCCAGATCTCCTGCTGCAGCCGCACGGCGTCGCGGTATTCGCCAATCCCGGTGAGTGCCCGGACTTCGATGTTCACGTTCGTTTCGCTTCCTGCCACTTCTCTTCCATCTGATCGAGCGTCGCCGTCTCGAGCGTTACACCTTCTCTTGCCAACGCCCCTTCGACGTGCGCGAACCGTCTGCGGAACTTCGCGTTCGACTTCTTCAAAGCCATCTCCGCATCCACCCGGTGGACCCGCGCCAGATTTACCGCCACGAATAGCAGGTCCCCGACCTCCTCTTCGAACTCGGCCGGTGCTGCCGCGCGCCGCAACTCCGCAACTTCCTCGTCGAGCTTATCAAACACCTGCCCCGCGTCCGCCCAGTCGAAGCCTACGCCCGCCGCTTTGCGGCTGATCTCCTGCGCCTCAAGCAAGGCAGGCATGCCGCGCGGGACCGAATCGAGCAGCCCTCCCTCCGGCCGCCCACTCGCCTTCTTCTCCTCGGCCTTGATCCGGTCCCACCGGACCTTCACATCGTCCGCCGTCCACGCCTCGGCGTCCCCAAAGATGTGCGGATGGCGCCGGATCAGCTTGTTGTTGATCGCATCGAGCGCGTCACCGATCGAGAAGCGCCCCTCCTCGGCGGCAATCTGCGCCTGGAACACGGGCTGGAGCATCAAGTCGCCGAGTTCCTCGGTCAATCCCGGCCAGTCGCGCGAATCGATGGCGTCCAGCACCTCGTAGGTTTCCTCCACCAGGTACTTCTTCAATGTGTCGAGGCTTTGTTCGCGATCCCAGGGGCACCCGTCTGGCCCACGCAGACGCGCCATAACCTCCACTAGCCGGTTGAACTTCGCCCCAGGGGAAGCGCCTTCATTTGCTTCCACTTAATTTTCAATGTATCAGAATCAAGCGGACTTGATCTCGGTCCACATCCGGTCGCGGAGCTGCTGGGCGCCGGGCGGCAGCGGCGCGAACCACTCCCCCCGCTCGAGCACTGACTCCGGCGGATAGAGAACCTGGTTGTCCCGGAGCACCGGAGCCAGCATCGCCCGCGCTGCCCCGTTCGCCGTCGCCGTCTTCGAATGGTTGACGATCGCTGCCGCCACCGGCGCCCGTAGCAGGTAGTTGATGAACTGGTGCGCCAGCTCCTGTTCATTGCTCTCACGCAGGATCACCGCACAATCGGAATACACCGAGAACCCCTCGGCGGGAAACACGAACGCCAGATGCTTGGCCGCCTCAATCGCCTGCGACGCCGTGGTCGCCCAGGTCTGGCAGGCAAGCAGGTCGCCCGCGACAAGCTGGTCACGCGCCTCCGCGTTCAAATACGCGCGGACCAGCGGCTTCTGCCGGATCAATTCGTCCTTGGCTTTGCCGAGGTGTTCCGGATCCGCGGTATTCAACGGCAGCCCGAGCTTCTTGAGCGCCGCGCCCAGCGTTTCCGCCGCGTCGTCGAGCATCGTGATCCGGCCCTTGAACGACTCATGCCAAAGGTCGGCCCAACGGGCCGGCGCCGGCTCGTGCTTGGTCGTATAGGCGATCCCCGCCGCGCCCCACATGTACGGCACGGACCATTCGAGATCCTTGTCCCACACCGGATTCCGCAGCCGCGCATCGAGGTTGTTGATATTGCCGAGCTTGGAATGGTTGAGCTTTGCCAGCAACTGCGTCTGCGCCATCGGGCCCACATAGTAGTTCGACGGAAACACCACGTCCCAGCCCGAGTTTCCGCTGAACACCTTGGCCAGCATCTCCTCGTTGCTCTCGTAGACGTGGTACCGGACCTCGCAGTCGAACTCGAACTCGAACCGCGGCACCGTGTTTGGCCCGATATAGTCAGACCAATTGAACACGTTCAGCCGCCGCTTGCCGCGTGTGCACCCGGCCAAACCGGACAGCCCTAGGAAAAACGTCCGCCGTCTCATTCGTGCTGCAGCCTTTCCGACGCCACGATCAGCACACCGATCCCGACCACGATGATCGCCGAAATCGCATTCACCGCCGGGCTCACGCCTTTCCGCGCCATCCCGTAGATCACCATCGGCAGCGTCTCGGAATCGATCCCAGCCACCATCGCCGTGATCACGTAGTCGTCAAACGAAATCGTGAACGCCAGCAGCGCCGCCGCGATAACTCCGGGGATCAGGTTCGGCAGCGTCACCCTCCAGAACGCCTCCCAGTGATTCGCGCCGAGATCGAGCGCTGCTTCCTCCAGGGTCCCGTCCATGGTTTTCAGTCTCGCCGCCACGACAATCACGACGTAGGCAATCGAGAACGTAATGTGCGCCAGAATCACCGTGTGCATCCCCAGCCGCACGTCCATATAGTGGAACAGCCATTGGAAGAAGGCCAGAAGCGACACGCCCGTGACAATCTCCGGCGTGATCAGCGATACGTACAACGACCCTTCGAGCACCGGCGCCTTCTTCTTCCACATGCCGTATGCCGCCAGTGTCCCCACCGCCGCGGCGAAGATTGTCGAAACGAACGCGATGATGAGTGAATTCCACGTCGCCTTGAGCATCCGTTCGTCGGCCAGTACCGCCGCATACCACTTGAGCGAGAATCCTTCCCAGGCCGTGAACCGCGACGAGTTGAAGCTGAACACGATCAGCACGAGCAGCGGAACGTGCAGGAACAGATACGACGCGGCGGCGATCAGCCCGATGGTGCGCTTCAGGTTCATAGGTACTTGTCCCCGCCTTTCCTGACGAACAGCCACAGCAGGACCATCACGAGTCCGGTGAGCACCAGCGAGAGCGATGCGCCGAACGGCCAATCGCGGGCCGTCGTGAACTGGTTCTGCACGACATTCCCGATCATCACGCTCTTGCCGCCGCCGAGAAGGTCCGGCGTGAGATAGGCGCCCAGGCACGGGATGAACACCAGGATCGAACCCGCCACGATCCCCGGCAGCGCCAGCGGAACCGTCACCCTCCACAGGCTGACCCACGGAGTCGCGCCCAGGTCGGCAGCCGCTTCCAACAGGCTGGGATCCAGCTTTTCGAGAGTCGAATAGATGGGCAGCACCATGAACGGCAGATATCCGTACACCAGCCCCAGCACGACTGCCGCGTCGTTGTAGAGCATCGGCAGCGGCTCACGGATGACCCCCAGCGCCATCAACCCTGAGTTGATCAGGCCCGTGTCGCGCAGCAGGAACATCCACGCGTAAGTCCGCACCAGGAACGATGTCCAGAACGGCAGCATCACCAAATTCAAATACATGCTCCGGCTCTTGCCCGAATTGGCGATGAACAGCGCCAGCGGAAATCCGAGCAGCATGGCGAAGAACGTCGAGATTCCCGCGATCCAAAACGAGCGCAACAGGATCGTCAAGTACAGCGGATCCGCCAGCCGGACGTAGTTGTCCAGGTTGAACGGCGGCGCCTGCCCGCCATACGGACCCCGGGTCATCAGGCTGTAGAGCACCACGATCCCCATCGGCACGAGGAAGAACAGAAAATTGAGCGCGCGCGCCGGCACCAGTGTCCAGAATCTCAGGCGGTTCATGCGGACTCCGGCGGCAAATGGATTTCGTCTTCCTGGTTCCACCACACGCGGACCCGCTCAGCAGGGGCGAACGGCTTCTCCAGCCGCGACACCTCGGTCACCACACTTCGTCCGTCGCTGAGCTTCGCCTGGACATGGAACGAATTGCCCAGGAACATCACCGTCTCGACGCTCGCCGGACGGCACCTGTCGCCCGTGGGCAACAGGTCGCGCGTGATCCGGATCGCCTCCGGCCGCACTCCGAACTCGCCCAGCCAGTTCACCGCGCCCAGGAAGTTGGCGACAAACCGGTTCGCGGGCCGAAGGTAGATGTCTTCGGGTGTGCCGAGCTGCGCGATCACTCCCTTGTGCATCAGCGCGACCTCGTCGGCGAGCATCATCGCCTCCTCCTGGTCATGCGTCACGATGATGAACGTGATCCCCACCCGCCGCTGCAGCGCCTTCAACTCCGAGCGGACCTGCTTGCGCAGCTTCGGATCGAGCGCCGAAAGCGGCTCGTCGAGCAGCAGCACGTCCGGCTCCAGCACCAGCGCTCTCGCCAGCGCGATCCGCTGCTTCTCGCCTCCGGAAAGCCGCGCTGGCTTCCGCTCCTCCTTGCCCTTCATCTGGACCAGATCGAGCACCTGGGCAACCTTCTGGTCCAGGTCCGGAGCCCCCTTGCGCCGTAGTCCGAACTCGATGTTCTGCTTCGCGGTGAGATGCGGAAACAGAGCATAATTCTGGAACACCGTGGTGACGTTGCGTTCATACGGTGGCAGTGGCGCGATGTCGGACCCGTTGAGCAACACCTGGCCAGACGTCGGGATCTCGAATCCGGCCACCATCCGCAGCGTAGTGGTCTTGCCGCATCCGCTGGGGCCCAGCAGGGCGAACAGCTTGCCGCGGTCGATCGTCAACGACACGTCGCGCACCGCGACGTGCGTTGGAAAATGTTTGGATACGGAGCGAAGCTCCAGAACCGGTGGCATTGGAACATGTTGATCGTACCGCAATCGCGGGGGATTGTGGTATCTTGGTCCGCTATGACACGCACCTGGTACTCCGCCGCATTTTGCGGTCTCCTCGGCGGAGCCCTCTACCTCAGCGGCCAGCCCAATACCGTCAAGCAAATCGCCAGCGGTGTGTGGTTCCGCGAAGGCGACCTGAAGAATCACGGCCACTGCAACAACATCGTCATCGAGATGAAGGACTACCTGGTCGTCATTGATGCCAATTTCCCGAGCGGCGCCAAGGCGCTCATCGAGGACATCAAAAAACTTTCGAAAAAACCTGTGAAATACGTGTTCGATACCCACCACCACGGCGATCACGCCTACGGAAATCCCGTCTGGACCCGTGCCGGCGCAATCACCCTGGGCCACGAAGGCGTCGCACGGGAAATGCGCGACCGCGAACCCAAGCGCTGGCAGGAAGCTCAAGGACGTGCCGACGTAGCCGAGCTCAAGCTCCCCACTGCCGAGCCTCCCAAGCAGACCTTCAGCAAGAGTCCCTTTGTGCTCACCGACGGAAGCCGCAAGATCGAGTTCCATCACTTTGGCTGGGCCCACACCAAGGGTGACGGCTTCGCCTTCCTGCCCAACGAAAAGATCATTTGCACCGGCGACGCCGTGGTCAACGGACCCTACAACTACACCGGTGACGGCCACGTCGCCAACTGGCCGAAAGTCGTCGAAGGCGCGGAGAAACTGGGCGCCACGCGCGTGCTCCCCGCCCACGGACCAGCGGGAGGAGCCGAGATCCTCGCGGGCGAGAAGGCGTTCATGCGCGAGCTCTGGTCAGCAGTCGAACGGGCGCGGAAGTCGGGCAAAAAGCTGTCCGACGTCGTGGTCACCGTCAACGGCAAGCGGACCAAAGCGAACATCGAGCTTCCAGCCAGCGTCAAGAACTGGGTGGGCGACTTCTTCCCCGACCAAGTCTACGACACCTGGATGGAAATGGATAAGGGCAAACCGCGGGGCGACCTGACACTTTAACCGGACTCGCGGTAGCCTGGAAGTTCACCCCCTACTCCCAGGAGACCTTTCTTCCATGAGCTATGGCCTCTCCGTCCGCCAGGACGGAGCCCTTGACTTCCTCTCCCTCGGCGCACTCGTCCACCGCATCGACCCCGGCGTCATCCCCTTCCGCAAGGCCGTCCAGTGCCAGATCCACGTGTCCGGCGGCGAGTTCAACTGTGCCGCCAACCTCGCTGACTGCTTCGGGATGCATACCGGTATCGCCACCGCCATGTCCCGCTACCCCATCGGCGATCTCATCGCCGAGCGCGTCAAAGCCATGGGCGTCCGCCCCTTCTACAAGTACTTCGACCACAACGGCGTCAACGGACCCAACATGGCCGCCGTCTACAGCGATCGCGGCCAGGGCGTCCGCGGCCCCGTAGTCTTCTACAACCGCGCCAACGAAGCCGCTGCTCAACTCAAGCCCGGTGACTTCGACTGGGACTCGATCCTTTCCGGAGGGCTCCGCTGGTTCCACTCCGGCGGCATCTTCGCCGCGCTTTCGGCCACCACGTCAGACGTCACCATCGAGGGAATGAAGGCCGCCAAGGCCCAGGGCGCGGTCATCTCGTTCGACCTGAACTTCCGCAAGAAGCTCTGGGACATCTGGGGCGGCGAGTCGCGGGCCGTAGAAGTGGTCCGCCGCATCGTGAGCCATGTCGACGTGCTGGTCGGCAATGAAGAGGACCTCCAAAAGGGCCTCGGCATCCCCGGACCCGAGGTTGAGGACAAGACCAAGTCCAAGCTCGACACCTCGGTGTTCTTCGACATGATCGGCAAGGTCACTGCTTTGTTTCCAAACGTGAAGATCATCGCCACGACGCTCCGCGAAGTCCATCACACCAACCGCCACACCTGGGGCGCGGTCGCCTGGATCAACGGCGAGCATTACGCCGCGCCCGAATGCGAACTCGACGTTCTCGACCGCGTCGGCGGCGGCGATGGCTTCGCCTCTGGCCTCTTCTACGGGATCCTGACCGGACGCCCGCCCGCCGAGTCACTTCGTCTTGGCTGGGCGCACGGTGCGCTGCTCACCACCTATCCAGGCGACACCACCATGGCCACGCTCGCCGAAGTGGAGGCATTCGCTAAAGGCGGATCGGCGCGGATTCAGCGCTAGACGCCGGCTACATTCCCCAAACTTCGATTGCGTGGCCGTCCTGCTCGCGCCTCTGCCGGAAGATCTTCTGATCCCAGGACCGCTCGCCGCGGTCGAACACCACCAAATGCCCCTCGCTTGTACCCGCCCGCTGCATGTACCCGGCAGTCTGCGCGACCCCGTCGGCCAGGAACTTCTCAGTCGGCGGATTGCGAGTGACCTTCAATTCGATCACCACGCGCTGCTCGCCACCCTTCCACTTCCACCGGACCAGCAAGTCGGTCCGCCCCCTCCCCAATCCATACTCCCGGTCGATTGTTCCTCCTCCGTTCACGATCCTCTGCAGGAACGCCTGCAACAACAGTTGCGGGCCGGACTCGTGATACTCGAACCGTCCCACCCAGTGCTCCGAATTCTCACGGAAGAACTGCTGGAACGCCGCCATGAGCTTCGGCATGTCCAGCCGCTGATCCACCGGACTGATGTACCACGCCGGACTCTGTTTGTCGGCCAGCCGCTCGACCATGCCTTCGTTCAGGTAGCGGGGAATCACTTCCCGGTAGATCGGATTGGCCGGCTCAAGTCCCGCCGGACCCCGCCGCAGCAGGCCGAGATCGATACAGTAGCTGACATCGTCGGACAACGGATTGGACTCGAAGTCCCCACCCGCCAGGATCGGACCCACTACCCGCCGCACCCGCTCTTCCTCAAGCTTGTGCCCCAACTGATCGATGTGCGTGACTTTCCCTTGGATCAGACTCTCCTTCGCCGCCTCGATCGCCTCGACCGTGACGGGCAGCCGCGGCATCTTCATCGTGACCTTCTGCGCGAGCGCGTTGACCAGCCACGGCTGGCCCTGTGTCAGCTCCCATACCCGCTCGAATACCGGCTCCTCAAACACTTGCCCCGTCTCAGCCGTGTGCTGGAGATACAGCCGCCGGATGTCATCCTTCGAGAAATCCCCCAGCCGGATCGACTCCGCCTTGATGTTGAATGCCGACCCGCCCGTCACTACCGCCTTCTCCCGCGAGGAATGGATCCGGTAGTCGCGAATGTCGCGCAGTCCGCACAGCACCACCGACTGCGGGAATCTTACAGGCCGGCTGGGATAGCCCGCCCTCAACTCTCGCAGCACTGACAGAAGCGTATCCCCAATCAGCGCGTCCACCTCGTCCAGGAACAACACCAACGGCCGCCGATCCCTCGCCGACCACTCCGCGAGCATGCCGCCAAAGTCGCCCCCTCCAAACTCCCCCTTCCTTAGCTCTTCAAAGCGCTCCTGCGGGAAGGTGTCGCCCAGTTGCGTGATTGCATCTTTTGCGATCGCAGCGAGGATCGAACGCGTCGCCTGCGGCACATCCTCGCGCAGCGCCTGCGCTCCTTCGATATTGGCGCAAACCGCCCGGAAGCGCCCTTCCGAATTGAGCCGATTGACCAGCGCGAGCATCACAGAGCTCTTGCCTGTCTGCCTCGGCGCATGCAACAGGAAGTACCGCCGCTGCTCGATCAGCCCCAGGATCTCGGCCAAGTTGACACGCTCTAACGGTGGAACCGAGTAGTGAATATCGTCTTGAATCGGACCCTCAGTATTGAAGAAGCGCATCACATTCCCCAGACCTCGATCGCATAGCCGTCCTGCTCGCGCCGCTGCCGGAATATTTTCTGATCCCAAGACCGCTCGCCGCGGTCGAACACCACCAAATGTCCCTCGCTAGTCCCCGCGCGTTGCATGTATCCGGCGGCCTGCGCCGCCCCGTCAGCCAAGAACTTCTCAGTCGGCGGATTGCGCGTGACCTTCAATTCGATCACCACCCGCTGCTCGCCACCCTTCCACTTCCACCGGACCAGCAAGTCGGTCCGTCCCCTCCCCAGGCCATACTCCCGGTCGATTGTTCCTCCTCCGTTCACGATCCTCTGCAGGAACGCCTGCAGCAAGAGCTGTGGGCCAGACTCGTGATACTCGAACCGTCCCACCCAGTGCTCCGAATTCTCACGGAAGAACTGCTGGAACGC
>Ga0194131_10006467_pt1 | contig 16294 bp, 20 predicted proteins | sample TA2KigO120mmetaG_FD_148631 | JGI IMG/M metagenome (GOLD analysis project Ga0194131, IMG submission 148631) | Freshwater microbial communities from Lake Tanganyika, Tanzania - TA2015053 Kigoma Offshore 120m | ecosystem: Environmental > Aquatic > Freshwater > Lake | place: Tanzania: Lake... | reverse complement strand
GGTGCCACCAGAGATCGCCTGTGCGATCGCGGCAACGAAGACAGTGCACGCATCCTGACAGACGAGATTCAGATGCGTCATCCGGCTATCGATTCGTGCCCATTCCACGGCTTCGGAGGGACAATGTGCTCCGAAGATTCCCAACGGGCTGACGCGCATCAATGAGCCGTTGGCTTGGCTTTGCAGGTCGGGTTGACCGGTCAACCCGCGTCGCGTGGTACTTCCGATGTCGAACGGAGCAGAGCGTTGCCAGCTTCGGTAGGCGGCGAGAATCTTTCTTTCATCAAACGATCCCTTGGCCAACGTCCGAGCCAACATCAGAGCCAGCTCGGAATCATCGGTGGGCTGACCGGCGAGGATGTCCCAAGTGCCGCCATCGGCGAGTTCTCGCAGACCATGCGGATACTTCCGACGAATTTCTGCTGGACCTTGAAACTCGACCAAGCCGCCCAGTGAGTCCCCCCCTTCGGTTCCGTAGGCCGCGATATTCGAGAGCGTTTGCGGGGTCGAATGATGCTTCTTAGTTGAAGGCAATCAAGCGCTTACAGATTGCGAAAGCACAACTCTTCGACCAACTCACTGGTGCGAATTTTACGGTGGATATGAGCCATTTCCAGTGAATTCCGTGCCGAATCTGTGCCAACAGTGCGCAAAAGTCTTCCGGTTGCGGGTCTCTACAATCGGGCACGGAATGCAGCACGGTTCGACAAATGAAATCGAGCACCTAGCGCTGTCCAATAAATGCGTCACTCCCCTACTCCGACTCCACATGCGACCGCAACATGATCACCAAGATTTGGCATCCACTGCTGGCATTGATCGCATCCACCACCGACCGAGAACTGGCTCGGTACGTCGAATTCTTGAAGGAAGAAAACAAGATCCTGCGGGCGCGGATTCCCGGCCAGGTGCATACCCGAAAGCATGAACGATCGCGATTGATCAAGTTCGGTAAAGCGATCGGCCGGGCCGTCGAGGAATTGCTGACCATCGTGTCGCCGAGCACATATTATCGGTGGCTTCGCGAAGAGAACCAGGCCAAGAAACCGACCAAGCACAAAGGGGGTCAACGGAAGCCCCGCGAAGTTCGGGAACTCGTGTTAGAGATCGCTCGGACTACCAATTTTGGCTACACCCGAATCCTTGGCGAATTACGAAAACTGGGCATCCGCAAGATCAGCCGTCAGACGGTTCGGAACATACTTAAGGAAGAAGGAATCCTGCCCGGCCCGAACCGAACTTCGGACTGCTGGACGGATTTTGTGAAGCGACACGGTGAGACGTTGTGGGCGGTCGATTTCTTCAGCGTGAAAACCGTAACCGTCCGCGGTTTCCGCGAGATGTACTTGATGGTTTTTCTCTGTCTCAAAACCCGCGAGATCATCGCATCCACGTCGACAGAGCATCCGAACTCCGCTTGGGTAGTCGAGCAGACCAAGGACTTCCTTGAACGGACCAGCGGCCGCGAAAAGAAGCCGGAGATCGTGATGCACGATCGCGATACCAAGTTCACGGCCGAGTTCACCGCGACGCTCAAAGAAAAGGACATTCGCACAAACGTACTTCCGGTCGCTGCTCCTAATCTCAACGGCAGGGTGGAACGCGTCATCCAATCAATGAAGTACGAGTGCTTGTTGAGATTCATCCTTTTCGGAAAGCGACACTTGGACCACATCGTTTCGGAATGGACGGACTATTACAACCGGCGACGCAGTCACATGGAGCGAGGTCATCTTCCGCCACTTCGGGAGAAACGGCCAAGGACAGTTTTGAAATTGGCGCGGCACAAGATCGAAGTCCGCTCTTACGTCGGTGGGCTGGTCCAGTCGTTCGAGCGAAGAGCCGCCTAGCAATCATCGAGAGGCATCGCCAGACGATCGACGAAGCGGTCTCCGTCCGTTGTCTTCCAAATAGAACGTCTCCGCTGGAGCCCTATCGCGGAGTCGTTTTGGAGTGGTGCCAACGGCTTTTCGAGAACATTCCACTGGTAAGTGCCAAGAGGTGCTTCAGCCCTGTCTGAAGCGATCGTGTCTTTCGACTCCCTTCCTGAGACAGCTTCAGGAGGTTGCCAGAAACCTACCGCGGAGACCTCCACTCCCCTTCTCTGGAATCCTTCCACTGAACTCTTTCAATCCCGCGAGCGCAGAAAGGTTCGTTCATTCGTGAGACGTTGGTGGTGTGTTTCAGTGATACCACTTTGAACCAGCCTGGAAGCCAACGTTCTGATTCTTGAAACCTGTCGTAGAAGGTGCCAGAGATGCGCCATGACACCATGCTTGGCAACGTTTCAGAAGCCCTTGCCGTGACGGCTGGCAGTGGTACGCTGCAAATCATCACTCCCCTCTTCCATGTCCACCTTTCTCACCGTCAAAGAAGCAGCGAAGCTCACGGGCAAGTCGCCGAGTTCGATTCGACGAGTCATCTATCCGATCATTCACGAGGATATTCACGCCGACCGGAACCAGATTTCTCCGAGCGTCGATGAAGCTCGGACGCTCCGGATGAAAGGAGAAAACTTCCCGTGGCGGATCAGCGAGGAACTTTTAGAGCGCGAGATCCCGGTCGTTCCGCCGTCGGAGAAGACCGCCACGGCGTCGCCTGCGATGAGCGAAGGGCACAGCGAGTTGCTGTCGATGCTGCGTCGAGAACTCGACATCAAGAATCAGCAGATCACGCAGCAGACCGATATGCTCAGCAAGCAGATGGAGTTAATTAACGGGCTGAGCGAGCGGCTTCGCGAGGGGAACATCTTGATCGGTTCGTTGCAGCAACGCTTGGCACTCACGGACGGCACCAGCCGAGGAAAGCTCGAAACGGCGAAGGCCGAGTCCGCCAAGCAGGGAGTAGGGGAGTCGTCCGGCAAGTCGAAGGGGACGACCGTGGCCAAGCCCGCGAAGAAGAAGCGGGGACCGATTCACTGGCTCTTCGGATAGCCATGCCCTTCGCGAGATCACAGCATTGGCGAGTGTCACAATCCGGCCGCCGCGTTGACGACGAGCGGGGATCGGCAGATTCTGTTTGGCATAGATGACCGCGACTGCCGCCGTCTCCGGCTCCATCAAAAACCGCTATCGACTGCCGGGCATCGAGCGAGAGGGGATTGCTCAGCTTTCGCTCTTGGAGACGGCACTCTGGCCGCTCTCCGGCGGCACGTTGCTGACACCGCGATTCGAGACGGCGTACAAGTTCACGACGAGCAAGGGACAGGAGACGGCTCGCGTGACAGTGCGATCCGCCATCGGCTTGCAGCCGGTCGATGAATACGTCTTGTGGGGACTGCTCGGCACGACGCTGAGCCGACCGAACGCGGAACCGGTGTTGCTGGCGACGCCGTACTGGATGCTCCGGCAACTCGGCATGGACACCGGCGGCTCTCAGTACGCCGAGCTTCGCGAATCGCTGCTGCGGCTTTCGACGGCGAGCTACCAGAACACGGGCTTCTACAACCCAGAGACGCAGGAGCACGAGTACGTCGCGTTTCAATTCTTGAGCATGTTGCTTCCCACCGTTGGGGGAGCGGGCCGCGTCGTGGACAACGATCGTTGCTGGCGGATCGAGTGGAACCCGGCCTTCTTTCGGTTCTGCCGAGCGACCGGCGGCAATCTGCTCTTTGACCTGGACCTGTATCGCTCGCTCACGCCAGCAGCACGACGGTTGTTTTTGAAACTCAAGGATCGTTTCTGGAGATCGAAGCGGGTTTTCTTCAACGTCGATGACCTCACCATCAACGGACTCGGTTTCTCAACAGATCGGCCGCTCTACAAACGCAAGTTCGACCTCACGAATTGCATTCGGGAACTGCTCAAGCACAAGATCATTTCGCTCGGCCGAGGACAGACCGATGCGAGAGACCTGTTTATTAAGCGTGGAAAGGGCCTCTACGTCGTTTCGTTCTACGAGGGGCCGTACTTCCGCCAACCGATATCAGAACGCGCTATAAGCGAAAAGAATTCGATTTTGACCGACCCGCTGTTTGAGCCGCTTCGCAAGATCGGCGTCGATGAGGCGGGCATTCGCCGACTTTTCCGCGATTTCTCGCGAGGAACGATTCAACGCTGGGTGCGGATCACCGACGCCGCCATGCACGAGAAGCCAAAAGGATTCCCCGGCTTCAAAGTTTCGCCGGCAGCCTTCCTGATTGACGGCGTCCAGAACAATCGAACGCCGCCCGATTGGCTTTACGCTCACGAAAAGAAACAGGAGCGTGCGAAATGGGAACGCGACCGCACGCCGTTCGACCAGTCCGAGCAAACCTTGCGGGACCAATATGAGCACGCCAAGACGCGAGCATTCGCAGAGTTCCGGCAGTCACCGGAAGGTCAGAGCATTTACGACAAGACGTTTCCCATCCTGCTCTCGCTTTACAAGCACACTGAACCGCACCGTGCCGACGAGATGGCCAAGCAAGCGACGCTTTTTCGCATGAAGAAGCACGATTTCCAATTTCCGCCATTCGCGACGTGGATTCGCACTCAGGCGAGGAGTGATTCGCAAACAGAGTCCTAACGGGACTCGGCATTCACCGGATGTTTTTGAGCCTGTGCTATCGGCATCGGCCGGATGAACTATCGGCATCCACCGGATGTTTTGGCACGAGCGCTCAAACTCATTTCGCTTCGACAAGCCCAAATATCAATGCCTCGCATGGTTCGACAAAGCCTCTTACAAAGCATTTCTGTCAGACAAAGCTCCGAACTGCTTGAAAGTCGATTCGATCCGCTATTTGGAATCGCCTTTACCGTCGTCAATGACTCCGCCACTCCTGACGGGACCGTCGGCGGTATTGCCGGCGGGTGGAACCCGACTCGGCAACGGCTTGGCGGAGCCAAGACGCACGCCGCGAGGAGGGCACACCGTCGCGAGGCTATCGCCCGCGACCCCCACGGTTACGACACGCCGACGGGCCAAGACTGTCCCGATCCGACGGCTTCACCGTGGGGGTCGCGGCCTCCGGCAAGGCCCGCGACGGTGTGCCGCACTCCGCTCGCGACGCCAGAGGCGACACCACCGGCCGACGACCATCGGCCTGACCTGACAATGCTCTGCTCCGCCGGAGGATCGGCGGCGTGTCGTCGCAAACAAGTGACACCGCGATTGACCACAGCACCACAACAACGAGCTCCGTCAACTCCGCAGGAGACTCCACTCGCCCGTGACGGGAACACACAGGCGATCAATCGCCGAGCCGTGCTCGGATCAATTGCCACTCCTCAAAGGAAAGGGATTCTGGCTGTCGGCCTACGAACGCTCCACCGAACATCGTTCTGGACCATGCGAGGCGCACCGCCACGCCATCATACTGACTGACCCGCCAGAGCAATTCCTTTGAACCGTCCTCGCCTTCCGCATCGTTGTCCGGCATCAAGACCACGCGGCCGGCAGCCAGTCGCTTCGCGAACCGTACGATCTTGTTGACTTGCTCGTCCGTTGCCTTGTTTGAGCACAACCCGACAGCCGCGATGCCCAGCGTATCCAGCCGAATGACGTCGTTTGGTCCTTCTGCCACGACCAACCCCATGCTTGCCAGCGATTCACGGACATGCGGCTCTTGAAGTCGGGCTGTTCCATTCTCGCCATAGAGTTCCAGACCCCGATGGAAGTCTTTGACGAAACGATGCTTCATCGGTCGCTTGTCATCGGGACGGCCGGCTTGCTCCCATTCGAGCCAATGCTGTTCAAACTGCGGATCGCGGCCGAAGTACGACAAGATATTGTCGTGCTCGTTGCTGTAGGCATACACAACTCGACCACGCAGCAGGCTCGACGCGCTGTGAGGCAGATAGCCCATCCGCCATTTGCGACAGACTTCGGGAGTGAGAAACGGCCGCGATCGAAAATACGTCGCTGCCGGGGGGGACATCTCCCCCACATCGACAACGAATTGCCCGTGCAACGTCACGAGTGCGCGAGCACGCTCGTTCTCAGAGTCCTTCAAGGGGATGTTGCGAAAGACCGGCTCTGAGGTTTGCGGTTCAGAAGTCAATGACGCGGGAGCCAGCGGGGCGGGCGACTTGGCTGGTGTCGCCGCTTGGCCCGACACATCACCATCGACCTTGCCCGCAATTTCTTGAAGGATGCGAGCCGCTTCTTTGAACTCGTCACCACGCAGCTTGCCGCTCACGGGCGGGCGGTGATGTTTGAAACCGTGAATCAGCGTCAGCAAGTTGCCGCGCGTGCCGGTGACGTGGCAGTAGATCGGGTTCTGCGGCTGATCGAGGTTGATCGTGAGCGCCCCGTAGGAGCTTTCCCCGTTTCCCTTGTCGGCGAAGATGGACGGAATTCGGACTTCGCCCGAAACGTCCGCCGGAAACGCCACGCCAAAGAACCTCGCCACTTGCTGCGGCGTGACCTGAGCAATCAGTTCGTCAACATTCACAAAGCCAGGTTTCTTGGGAGCCATCAAGTCGAACAGGAAGCGAGACGAGGAAAGTCACAGTACGCTCTCCCCGTTTTCATGGCAAATTCTTCTCCCCGCTGCGTCGTCACGCCTCGCGACATCGAACTGCTCATGGCCCTCGACCGGTGTCCGTTCACCGCTCGGCAACTCCTGAAGCTGAGCCTCACCTTTGACCCACCATTCACGACCGAACGTCGCGTGCGCGAGCGTCTGCAGCATTTCACGACGGTCGGTTGGGTGCGATCGTGGCCCTATGCCATGACCGGCGATGGTGGCTCGCCCCGCTATTGGAAGCTGACTCGCGAAGGCTTCCGGCTGTTTCACGGTTCAGACACACGCTTGCCGAATCGCCGGCATTTTGAAGAAATCGGGATCGGCCATCATCACCACACGATGAGTCTCGCCGATTTCATCGTGCAGACGTTCGTTGCCGCGCATCGGCAGCGCATCGAAGTGCGTCACTTCTCTCGCGAGAACTCCGTCCGCATGGAAGCCGGTGGATCGGTGCTCTATCCCGACTGTGCCTTCCAACTCTTCACGCCCGGCGGCCGAGCCTTCAACTTCGTCGTCGAACTCGACAATGGCACCGAACGCATCCGCTCACCCCAGGACATCGAGTCCATCGTACGCAAACTCCGAGGCTACGACTTGCATCAATCTTCAACGCCATCGTTCGATCACGGCCGCTTCGTCGTTCTGTTCGTGACGACCCGCTCAGTCGATCGGCTGTCCCACATCCTGGAGGCCGCCGCTCGCATCATGCGAAATCCGAAACGGACGTTGTTCCTTGGCGTCACGCTCTCAGAATTCCTCAACCACGACGCCCCTCTCACGATGCCAATTTTCCGGTCGCCGATCGGCCGGCAACAGTCATTGATCCCCAGCAAATCGCCGCCCCCTTCGCGTAACATGGGACGAGTTTCAAGGCCCAGCAGAATGCCGACCCAAGTTCCGGTCGCCGCGTGACGGTTCAACGGGACCGTGCTACTCTCGCGATCCTGTCGAATGACCGACGATCGGCTGTGTGGAGCCGGTGAAAGCACCGCTCCTTCCACTGGTCACCACACGTCCCCGGAGTTTGTTCGCGAGATCGCGTCCCCGGCGCTTGTGGTGAGCGCCCCAGGACACTCCGGGTGCTTCGGGCCAAAACCCCGATCCGTCCGCCAGTGGAACCGTCACGCCCCGCCAGTCGCGGCAGGCCCGCCCCGGCGAGGATTACGGCACGACTCAATGGGGCGGGAAAACACCGCTGCTCGCAAAGACCTTTCGTGCTGTCTGAGTCGTCTTATCGTCTTCCTCATTCGGCCAGTTAAGCAATGGAAACGAATTGTCGGCGGGCTTTTTTCATTCCGGGATTGAGCGACGGTGGAGTCGGCTTGATACCGGCGGCGATGGCTCCACCCAGTTCTTCCAAACGCCAACGGACTTCGGGATCGCGCGTGTCACGAGCCACGGCGGTGATGGCATTGGTCAGACTGAATCTGGTTTGATCCGACTCACGGAAGAATTGGTCCATGATCTGGCCGAGCAGGCCGGACGTGTTCTGCAATCCTGATCGTGAAAGCAGAGACAAGAGATTCAACGCGAGATCCGCTTGCACTTCGGTGGCCGATCGGAACTCACGAACCGATTCGTTGAATGCCTCGGCCTCACAGCAGTCTTGGATCGCCTCGCGCAGCGCCGCCTCGGCGTCCCAAGGGTCTCGCCCATCCAGTTCCGTGAGATGCCGCGTGCGCAGCGAATGAGCCATGATCGCTCCGTTGCGGCACACCTGGCGAAACACATACGGATGCAGCCAGATGTCCGACTCCGTCACCCGCAGAGCCACCCCACCTTGCAGCCGATCCCCCGGCCGAACCTCCTCAACACCCGGCAAGACCGACCGCGCGAACAATCGGGTTGCATCTTGAAATGCGTCTTTGACAACTCCCGAACGAGCGGTGATCTCTTCCATGAAAATATCGGAAGCTGTCTTGAACGTGAATTCTTGCCAAGCAGACATGGTTTTCGTCCTTGGGAGTTGTGGTGGATTCAAAATCCGTGTCCTGAGAAGGCGGCAAAAGCACCAATCAGGCTCATTAGCGGCAATAGACTCGATCACCCCTGGTGGAATCCGGCTTTCGCCATCCACGCCGAAAACAAATCAGCACCACGGCGGATAATCCGAAAGTATGGCTTCTCCGTGGGTTTGCAAACGTGCTCCTCAAAAAAGAACTTGTTCTTGTCCCGTTTGTCGCGCCGGATCACGAGTTGGTGGCCGGTGGCCACGTCAACGAGAACCGAGTCGCCCGGTCGAAGCGTCAACACGAGCCGTTTTAGTAGCTTTTTATGTTCAATCATGGGATTGCCTTTCGTGGCTTGCTGCTGGCGTCAAAGATTCCAAATCTTCGATCTCATTTCACATAGGGGTTTTGAGCAACAGCGTAATTCACAACTCCAGACGCGCGGCGATGTCACACGCTGCAATGAATTCACAAAAAAAAGCTTGCGCCACGCCAGAATTTTGCGTGAGCAGCGCCGGCTTGCGTCTGACTGCTGTTGTTTGACCAAGCTTGCGACGTTTCCGAACGAGGGCACGCGATGATGCCAGGTTTGGTCAGGGACACTGCCCCGGCGCAGGATCAGTGCATGGCACCGCCGCGCCTCAATCGATCCGTCGGCTCCGAAGAGGTCATGCCAGCCACTTTTGTGGCTTTCACAAGTTCATCGTATTTTTCTTTGAGACTCTTGCGCAGAACAAGCAATTCTTTGGGATGGAATAGATCGCCAAAATCGATCTTTACGATTTTGTCGCTTCCATCATCATTGTCAGCGCAACGCAACGTGAAGACATTTGGTGGTGATGGATGTTCCGTGCCATTGGCTAATGTTTGGCGGACAAGGCACTTTGCCTCAGCAGAGATATTTCCATCGTCGGGGCGGCGTGAGTTCGGTGAACGATCTGAATCAGCATCCGCGAAGCCTTGCGGTTGGCCCGTTTTTCGACCCTTATCGTAGCTGGCGACTATTTTTTTAAGCCAATCGAACCCGTCTTTGGGGCTATTCAGTTTGATCACGACGGCATTGAGAGTTTCCAAGCAAAGCCATGCCTGTTGATCGAAGTCTGTGTTTGTCGGTGGTGCCACAAACTTGTCGCTCCCAAAGGAACGGAACGGTTGAGATTTCGAACGCACATATTTGGACGGAAGCAACTTCGAGTAGTCTGATGATTCAACAACCCGATCAATGAGCAGACGCGCAAATTTGCCGGCGTCCGCACACGCCTCAACAACGTCGCGACAGCGACAGCCTGGGCCATCGAGCAATTTGAGAAAGTTGACCAAGGCGAGGGCTAATTGCTTTTGGCCAATCCCTTTTGCCTTCAGTTTTTCTTGGGTGAGCGGCTCATCCTGCATGTCGCCGTGGGTGATCTCCCAAATGGCGCGAAACACAGTGACTTCTCCAGCAGTCGGAAGTTTCGCCATGCGACTGAGCGATTCTGATTGCAAGCCATTCATTACGATGAACCCCGTCCGTGAGGGAAGTAATTTCGCATAACCGTCACTGAAAATTACAAACCACTGCGTTGTAATGCAATGTCACTCACAGCCATCCGAGAGTTTGTCGAGCAAAGTGCATGAATCCCCCGCAGATCAATCGTCTAGGACGCCCTTGTGAATTCAACCAGTCAGCAAATAGGCGGACTCACGTCGGATTGTGTAATGGCATGTAATCATTCGTAATCGACGATTCGGCACGCTGCGTCACACGCTGACATCGACCGAAACACGCTGGCATTGACTGTCACAGCCGGTGTCGCCTATTCACCGCCATAACGATCTGTGCCACCGGCGGAGTACCGGGGTGGGGTGATGTCAATCAAGGACGATGGGAAATGACGTCGACTCGAAGGGAGCCGCGCGCATTCCTGTCCGCTTTTTCCAACTAAGCGACAAAGGGGTGCGGGCCATGCAAATTCATAATTCCGAGCGTTGCCGATCATGTCCATGCCGAGACGGGTGCAAAGAAGCTCCAGACTGCGAGTCGCTCGTACGTCGATTCCTTGCTGGCGACAGCGAAGCCGGCAATGCTCTGCACGATCGGTTTCAATTCAGCATCTTGGGGGAGGCGAGCAAGATTCTGAAGAACGTGTTAGGCATATCGCTTGTCGAGGAATCCGTCCAGGAAATCTGGGAAGACGTGTTCCGCCCAACAAAATTCGGGAAGCCTCAACTGTTGAATTGGATCGAACGCCCGGTCCACGAACAAACTTGCTCATGTAAGAAATGCCGGGGGCCGCTTTGCGCGTGGTTGTTGACAATCGCACGCAACACGTCACTGTCGATTCGCATTCGCGAGACCGCTCTCCAAGACCGAGTGAAACCGCTTCCTGATTTTCCCATCATCGATCCGAAAACATCTGGTGATCGAATCCGCCAGGAGATCATCGAGAACATTCAATGGTGCATAGAGCAGCTATCGGACGATGATCAACGTCTCTACGAATTCATCTTTGTCGAGGACATGAAACCGAAACAGTGCGCTGAGATCCTGGGAAAATCGGAAGAAGCCTTCTACTTTAGGCAACGGCGATTGTTAGCGAGATTTACCCGGCTGTGGAACACGCTCGACGGCGACGAATAGCAGGGCCTCGTAATGTCGGTGTCGCGGAGCACTCATTGGCAGGTCGTTCGGAACGGTCGGTTGTTCTGGCCACGGAATTGGCTCTTTGTCAAACTCTTGGTTTGATGGTGGGTTATGACGACTACAAATTGTCTGCCGCGTTTTCTTGAAGATTCGATTGCAGTCGATTGCACGCAGCGACGTCATTACTGGCGAGCGGGGACGCCAAGGGGGCGTCTCCGGTGGAGGGCCGGCTGCCATGAATTCGCAACTCAATGACTTTTTCGATCGATACGAAAGACCGCCGTGAAAATGACCGGGACTACGACGAATGGTGACGACGGCATCCGAAAATGCGGCGTGTTCATTCAGTCTCAATGGACGAGCGGCGTCTGCCGTCCTTTCACGTTGCCGTCTGCCGGAGGCTCTCTGGGTTCGGCAAATCAACGCGGCCAAATCCATTTCGGCAATCAGCGAGCTGTCCAGCAGCGCCAACAATCACGCTCCGTGAAAGGACCGTCATGCTAGTCCTGTCACGGAAAGCGAATGAGTCGATTCTCGTTGGTGACAATGTCGTTTTTACGATCGTGGAGATTCGATTCGGCAAAGTTCGAGTTGGCATTCGAGCGCCCAGAGGGATTCCCGTCCTTCGGCAAATGGGAACCGAGGAAGTCGCACCGGACACCATTCGGGGATTGCCCGAAACTGTTCGCAGTACGGAAACCGCGCCACCCAATTCAACGCTGATTCTTAGTCGGAAAGTTGGTGAATCGATTCTCGTAGGGTCTGATGTTGTCTTCACCGTCGTGGACATTCGCGGCGACAAAGTTCGAATTGGCATTCAGACTCCCAAGGATTTACCCGTTCATCGGCAAGAGATTGTTGAGGCGATCGAGTGGGAGGCAGCGCAGCGCAGACTCGGTGATGCCGCTGTTGCCGCATCGGCACTCGTTGGTACAACCGTGGCGGGAGACCTTTCAACAAGCGTTGAAAATGCGGTGTTGCGGGAGCGAACCGAAGTCGTCGCATCAAACACTGGTCGTGGATTGGCAGACACCGTTCACAGGACGGATTCCGTCACGCCGAACCAACCAGCAGCGCCTGAGTGGCCGCGATTCTGTGCCGAGTTGCGCGAGTTGCGTCAAAAGAATCTGGCTGAATGGAAGGGGATCGACGCATTGGAGATTGCCCTCTACCTCACCGGGAAATGTTCTCCGGAAGAGGTCGCTGTCATCCAGAACGGCATCTCACGCAGCCCGCGAGTTCGCGATTGGATTGAATTGGCGAGGAAGATCCTGTTGGCCGACGACGTTGTCGAAGAGGAACCTTCGATGGCCATCGCGGCCATCGACCGGCTGACTCCCGAAAAACAGTATCAGGTTTATCGCCGCTTGCTTCGTGAATTGGACGAGTATTCGTCCCAACTCAAGGCAACTTGGGGCGACATCGACGAGTCTCTCATCGAACGCTACCTCGACAACGAATGCACTGACGCAGAACGGGCTCGTGTCGAACAAGCGATGCGAGATTACCCCGCCGTTCGTGAGTGCGTCGAACTCGCACAACAAGTGACCGCTGAATTTTTCTTGCCGGAGAATCCGGCGTGAGCAGATGCCAAACCGTGAAAGGCGAATTTCCGATCGCCTGATTCAGCGACGGACGGTGCTTGCTGGCCGAGTTTGTTCGCGTGGTCAGTCGGCGAGATTGATTGCGACGTGTTCGTGATGTGCCTGCCATCGTATTTTTCGGCGAGCGAGATTTTTTCAAAATTCTGTAGAAGTCATACGGCATTTCCCACGTCTTCTCTGGCAGATCGCTCACTGGGGGCCATTCGAGTGTGCCTCGAATCATATGCGCCAAATGCGAAGCGCGGTGCTGCGGCGAGGGAGGAAACATGGAACGAGACGTGAAGATTGCGGCGATACAGTCCAGCTTCAAGGCGATGCTGGCCAAAGGCTGGTTCAGCATCTGCGAAGTCGAACAGGCTGCTGAGCTGATGGGCGTGGCCTTTACCAGTGAGCAAAAAGCGTTTTTGAGTTTGTTGCATTGCGTGCCATTTGCGGACATGACACCACCGGTACGGGCCGAGCTGCAGGGCATCTTGGAGGAGGTGTTTTCGCGGGACGCCTTCGTGATCGTCGTCGGGAAAACGCTTCTGGGACGAGTGAAAACGAAACGACTGACGATCGCCTCGTCGTAAGAACGCGGATTGATTGACCGCAGATTTCCGCTGCCAGTGACCGTTTTTGCGAATCAGCCACTGCCTGCAAATGTCAAATCGTCAATCGGATATTTGGAAAGGAGTCCCTGAAAATGCTTCTCGATCCCAATCGCACAATTGTGTTGCTCAGAAACAATGAAGAGCTCGCGCGAGTGACCAACTTAGACTTGGGAGGTGGCGAATTTCGACTCGCGATGAGCACGGCTCCGGGCATCACTGTGTCGGACGGACTGTTCCCGTTCCTGGACGAGCCGCAGGCGGTGGATCAATTCACTGACTTCTACCCGATTCTGTCGCCGCCGATCATCCCCAGAGAAGTCGTGACGTCCAAGACAGTCCTTGAAGTGTTTCAGAACGCTTTCCTGCCGGCTGAGTTTGATTACGAAGGAGACGTCCTGGTCTCGCTGCACGGCGGTATGACGGTGAGCGTTCTCTTGGTCACAGGCGGTCCCTACCTGAAGCTTGTCATGCAATTCGCCTTGCGAGCGGACGCCGACGAACTTCTCAAACTCAGGATGGTCAATCGTCTCAATCGCATGACGAATGACGTTTTTACAATTCCCCAATTGGAGACTTTGGTCGCCGTGCGCTTTTTTCAGTACCCGAATTGTCTCGTTCCCTACCAACTGGTGGAGGCCGTACAAAACTTCGCCCAGGACATCCGCAACAGTCTCGCCCGAAATGACGAAGACGCGCTTGTCTGCGATTTACCGGAATGGCCGGTCTGAAGGCATCGAGAAAAGGAGTCGTTTCACATGCCGCGAGGGATCCCCAAGTCGGACATGGCTGAAGTTTGCCAACCACAACAACCTTCAGACGGGTCAACTCCAGAGAAGGCGATCATCGTTGACAGCGTTGTCGAAGAGTACCAGTGGCTACGGCAAAACTGTCCCGGCTACACCTCTCGCAAGCAAACGATTCAACATGTGATCGGGAAGCATTTCGATCTTCTGGAAGTGATCGACGGTCAGGGAGTGGAGCGCAAATTCTACTTTGACATCTCCAGGTTCTTTGAATTGATCCCCGCAGACTGGGAAAACGGGACCAGTTTGGGGGAGGGATGAAGGCGAAGCGCAGCTTGAACTTGTCGTCGTATCGCCTCTTTGTTGTAGGAAGGACTCATGCTCATTCTCAGAAATCCTTGTTGCAGGAAGGGACTCATGTTGATTCTCAGAAATCCGTCACCGGACGAGACGTTTGTGATTTCCAAGGGAACCAAGGAACTGGTCACGATCAGCGGCTTTCGGCGTGGCGGCGGTGAACTCGGACTCGCCATCAATTTGGCGGATGGCGTTCGGATGTCCCGAGCGCCGTTGATGCCGGTTGAAGACCAGCAGACCTTGGATCAACTCTTTGAATCCTGGTACGACGAATCCGTAACGATTTCCGCGGCCGACGTGACGGCTGCGAAGCTGGTCGAAGTTTTGCGCCAGGAGTCGCTGGCAGCGGAGATCGACTATGACGGCGACCCGTTGATGACGTTTGGCTGCGGCCTGACGGCCAGTGTTCTCACCGTTGCGGACGGTCCTTGGTTGAAGTTTTTGATGACGTTTCCGTTTCGCGCGGATGCCACTGAACTCTCCGCGCTTCGGTTGACGAACCGGCTCAATAAATCTGGAGGAGGCATCTTCACGACGATTGGCTCGGAGATGCTCGTGGCGGCCCATTTCTTTGATTACTCCAAGAGACTGCGACCGAGCCAGCTTGTGGAAACATTGCAACATTGGGCGCACGGCGTGCGAGACTCGATTTCAAAAAACGATCAAGAGGCACTCGTCGGCGATCTGCCGAATTGGTTCGTCTGACGACCTCAAAGAAATGAGAGCGTGTCACATGCCGCGAACCGGTCCCAAGATCGGTGTTGAACGTGCGCTAAAAGTCAAAGCTCGTGCGTCAACCAGGAACACCAAGCACCCGCCGCGCGTTCGCGCTGTTGCAGACTCGCTGTGGAATCAAAGGGATTCGGTCTTGGCCCGCGTCCGGCACAGGGAGCTGTGTCGGTTGTTGAAGGAAGTGGAACTGATGATGGCGCTTGCCGAGCAATGTCTGGAAGTCGTGCAACATTGGATCGAGCAACACGAAAAACGACCGGCGGTCGATTCCGCCGAGGAACTCTGAAAGGACGCAGAGAGATGCTCAGTCTAGGACGCAAACGAAACGAGACGATTGTTGTGATCCAGGATGGGCGAGTCATTGCCCGCATCACCGTTGGTGGGATTTCTCGAAACGCTGTTCGGCTCGTGTTTGATGTGTTGGCGGACGTGAAGGTTTGGAGAGAAGAAGTCTTGCGGCGTCGCGGTGACTTGGACTAACCAAAGTTCTTTGGCCCCTGACATGCGACGAACACGAAGATTCTGTTCGTGAGAAACTCAACACGACCGCAAGGAGGAGTCAAGCCATGAGCTTTTACGATCGATCCGTTCGCGAAGTCTTTCGCGATTTGCGCCGTTGGCTGCGTGGCCACCGTGCAGCGCCAACCTTCAGAACCGTTCGCAGTCGCAAGGACTCAGTTCATCGAGCGGCCGAAATTCTGGAACAGCGGATTTGCTTGTTTCAGAACGGATACGGATCGTGGTCAGACTTCGTTTTTCACAACGGGCTTCCAATTCATGAAGAAATCACTCGTGAAGGACTCTCATTTCTAAAAGAGAATATCCTGGATCAAGTTGTCGGCAATCGCTTTGATGGAAACATTGGCGTTGATGTCAGCGGGGATTTTTTCGACGAGGAAAAACACTTCGACGGGTGTTTGTTCGCGGAAGGCGCGGCAAACATCAACTCCCTTTATCAAGTAGCTCTCGACAAGGCGAATCCTGATGATTTCGAATCCGAGGATCTGGCCAAGTTGTTTGGCCAAATCCTGCATCCTGCTCAGGACTTCTACGCTTGTTGACGACGGTTGAAAATGGTGGCGCTGGGAAGAAGTTGCGGCGGTTGAAAATGGTGGCGCGCATGTGTGTTTGTTGGTGAATGGTGAAGATCGGAGCGTTAGCTCCGATCTTTACGAGGTTCGCCAGGAGACACAGGAGTGCGTAGCGACATGGAATTTTGGAAGGAAGTTCGTCGGGAAGTTT
>Ga0194131_10006466_pt1 | contig 16296 bp, 13 predicted proteins | sample TA2KigO120mmetaG_FD_148631 | JGI IMG/M metagenome (GOLD analysis project Ga0194131, IMG submission 148631) | Freshwater microbial communities from Lake Tanganyika, Tanzania - TA2015053 Kigoma Offshore 120m | ecosystem: Environmental > Aquatic > Freshwater > Lake | place: Tanzania: Lake... | reverse complement strand
TAGTTCTGCCTGTAATTCGATCTGCTATCTTTTCGTAATCTACTTTCTTTTTCTTCAAAGAAAAAAATGACGAGCAGATAACGAGTACCAGTATGACAGCGATTGTTCCGTAGAGTGTTTTCATTCGCTTCCTCCGTAATTTTTAACATGAATATTAATTGATTTTTTTATAGTTTCTTCAAATGTAGGACTTAAGAACGAGTGATTCCAGAAACTCGCATCGGGGTGGGGTTCTAGAACTTGCAGCTGGTTCCCATATCGCATCTTTCCGATGATGTCTAAATGTGTGACGAAGTCTCTACGACTGATGTAATTGTTCGATCTATAACATAGGTCTTCTGGAATAATCACCGAAGGAGCAATCGCCAGGACGATGATGCTCTGACGGACAGAGTCAGGAGAGGTGAGCAGGGCATTGCGAACATGGTCTGCACCTCCACTATGGCAGATTTGTAAGAACTTGGCTGTAGGCCCATGAGTCGCAATGAACTGCCCCCACTGGCTCTTTAGCATCTGCACGGGGGGAGTGTGGATACCAAAATGCCCCATTGTGCATTCGAAGATGTCGATACCAAGAGATAGGGGTTGCATTCCCCAGAAGTTAGAAGCGTTATAGATGCCATGTACCTGTACCCCCTGGCCATACTGGCTTAAACGAGTAGCACTCGCTTGTGACTCTTCAGGAGAGTTGTTGATTCCATTGATGAACCCTATAGCTCCGTGGGAGAGCGTGGAAGACCCTACATGGAAGGATAGGGAACGTGTGCTTTGACGTTTGGCAAAGTGAGAAGGAAGAGCATTGAGCGCGGGGATGATGCGATCAAATTTCAGGGTGTGCATGGTTCCTATAAGAACGGACTTTGTTGTTTGATAGACGACAGAAGCAAAACGTCCATCTAGATCCTGATAGTTAATCGGATCCCCATGCGCATAGATGTAAAGATCTAAGCACGTAGGATAGGCAATGGGGTCTGTACTCAAGAAGCGCCCATGCTTTGCATCGTAATAGCGCTTTCCTATCCAAATAAAACTCGTAGGATCTTGCGCTTTGCTATGCCAGCATAGGGATTTAGCATAGGACATGAGATCATGGGGAGGCGGCGGAGTTGTATGTAGAGAGCCATAAAGGGAGGGTGTAATATCGGGAGATACAGCTCCTTGTTCAGAAAGGAGCTCTATGAGCTGACCAAGAGCATTATACACAAGGGCTATGTAGCCTCCCTCTTCATCGTAGACTGCTTCACAGGTACTTGGTCCATAGACCTTCCAAAAGGTTTTCTTGTCTATTTGTACGCCGATCTCTAAAAACTCCTCCTCGGGATCGTAGAAGGAGTTTGTCGTGATCGTCTGCCAAGCAGAAAGGTGGTAGCGCGTTTGGAGTCTGCGACCCAGAGCATCATAGGAGGCTTCCCAAGAAGATGTGCTATCCACAACGGATAGGAGCCTGCCCCAAGGATCCCAGGAGAGTTTTTTGTCTCCTTGAGAAGAGACCTCTCCCATGGCATTGTACTCGTTGAGGAGGGGAGGGCCCTCCGTATTGGTAGAGAGCAGGTAGCCAAGGTCATGGTAAGCAAAATGCTCTTCTTTTTGCTCAGTTTTGTGGGTGGATAGTCTTCCCGATGGGGTCCAAGAGAGCCTTTCTTGATGGGAATTGCAAGAGATGACTTTAGGGAGCCCTGCTGCTGTATGTGTGATGGTTGTCGTATGCAGGGGACCTTGTGTTCTTTGGAGATTCCCAGATGGGCTGTAGGTGAAATGCAAAGAACCTTTTGGGGTAGAGGTGCTGATAAGACGACCATTTTGATAGGAAAATAGGCGGACGTGGTCGTTGACGTGGAGTGTACGTGTAGAGGGTGTCCACTCTTGCGAGGATGTTTGTAAGAGATCATCTCCAAGATAGATGCGCTCTTGTGTAAGATGGCCTTCTGTATCATAAGAGCGCTCGATCCGAGAACGCTCTTGGTAAGTAGGAGAGAGCCAGCTTCCAAGCCAGGAAGAGGGCCTATCGAGGTGTTGTTCTGCCATGAGAAGGTGACCGCAAGCATCATATGCATAGATGCGCTTGCCTCCAGGAACAATTTCTTTGGTGAGTCTGCCATAGCGGTCATAAAAATAGTCATGTTCCCTTCCCATAGGGTCGGTTGCTTTCGTGAGATGTCCATGTTCATAAGCAAAGCACCAAGATAGGGAGGTGTTGCCTTGGGAGGAAATAATCTCTTCTTGGAGCTTACGATGCATGCTGTCATAAGAGGCTTTCCAAAGGCTCCCATCGGGAAGGCTGTATGCGATCAAGTTGGAGTCATCGTCGTAGGTGAAGAAAAGGGTGCTCCCGTCGGCAAGGATCTTGCGTATCATGCGGCCAAGGGCATCAAACTCTTGTCTGATTTTTCTTCCGTCCCCATCGATAGAGAGGATGCAGTTGCCAACTGTGTCATATATGTAGTGTGCTGTGAGCTCTCCTTGCTCCGTATAGAGGGGAAGACCCAGAGCATTTTTCTGGATGAGAGTCCTTTGTTCCCCATAGAGACGCTCTTCTTTATCTTGATAGGGATCGATGTGTAGAGCAAAGGACTCGATGCAGTCTCCTGCAGAGTCAAAGACCTCGCGTCGTACTTCTTGGCCAAGTGCTCTATGAGTGATGGAAGTCTCATGAGAGGGGAGCGTGCAAAGGATGCGATTGCCTTGGTAGTGCCAAGAAGTTATGAGACCGCTTGGGCTTATTTTCCTCGTAATGCGGTTCAAAGCATCGTAGCTACTTGTCGTGGTGTTACCAAGAGGATCTGTGTACTGGAGGGTGTTGCCTCGTAGATCTAGGTTGTAGATCTCTTGCACTTCATTGCATGTCTTGATGAGATGATGCTTATTATCATCATAAGTGATCTCCCAGGTGAGATCGGACCTTCTTTCTGTCGTTTGGCGACCATGAACATCGTAGGAGAGTGTGCGCGTCGTTGCATCGGGATAGATCTCTTCGTGTAACAGGCCATTGGTCGTATAGCGATATGTCGTTACTGCTCCGCAAGGAGATGTTATGGTCTTTATGAGGCCTCCGGGCTCGTAGGAAAACGAGGTGGTCAGGTCTCCTTTGGTTTCACGGACCATCCTTCCCATAGCGTCATATTCGCGGTAGGTCGTATAGCCTCTAGGGTCAGTTTCCTCGATAAGGTTCCCTTGCGCGTCATGTGTGTATAGCGTATAGGCTACTTCTACACCTGGGGTAAGGACTTCGCGTTTGGCTTTGATCCGCCCAGAAGCATGATAGTCAAAGTAGATAACGTGAGCTTCATTCGCAAACTGCTCCCATATGGGGGCATTATTGAGATCATAGCCGGTGTAGAGAGCTGAAAGAAGCTCCCTTTCAGGAGAAAAACGCTCCCATTCTATGCGGTTACCCATCAGGTCGTAAGCAAAACGCTCTGTTCCCTCTGGGGAAGTGCATAGGATGCACTGCCCTTGAGGGCTATAGACGTAGGAGGTGACGACATCAGGGTCTTCTGTTCCTGTTTTTTGCCATTTTTTCTCTGGAAGACCACGGCTATTGTAGCTCCATAAGGTGATCGCACCGCAGTGGTCTTCTTGGATGAGTTCTCCCTTGATGTTGTAAGAATAGTATGTGTAGGAAAGGAGCTCTCCCTCTGTGCTATACACTTCGATACGGCTTGGTTGGTAGGGAAACTGCTTATCGTAGGTAGTCTTCGTATACCTATCAAGGACCCTCTCTTCGACAACTTGATAACGATCATTATACGTAAAGGTTTTCGTGAATGTAGTATCTCCTTGTCCTGTGAGATCATTCCCTTCTAGAGTAACCTCGACGAGATCGCCCATCGCATTGTAGGAGTAGCGCGTGATAAGACCCCTGCGGTCAACTTGGGATCTTAAGCTGCGCACGGCTCCTTGCGCATCACCTGTAATTATTGTTTCTGTATCAGGGTCAAACCACGAATGCGCATCGGAAAACCATGTCTGGGAGAGGGTGTGTCCTAGAGGGTCAATGATCTGGTAGATCTGCTTATCGTGGATCTTATAGGTGGTGGTCCCTCCAAGGGCATCGATCACTTGCGTTGTTCCCTCTTCATAGCGGAAGGTGGCTGTTGTTATCATCTCTTGATAGGGACCCATGGGGGACCTCTGTTCGAGGACGCGTCCAACATTGTCGTAGATATTCTCTAGAACATGACCGTGGGGTTTGGTCTCGCGGACCACACGGTGATGCTGGTCATACTCATAAAGAATAATAGCCTTGTTGGGAAGGGTAACCCTAATAAGGTCCCCTTGAGAGCTATAATCATAAGAAATGCGCCTGCCATCTTTTGCGTAGATCTCAGCAATATTCCCTTCGTGATTGTAGTGGATACCACAGTATTCCCCGTAGGAGCTCTCGATGCGTATCAATTTGTTCTCTTTATAAAAAAAAGAAAGAAAACTCCCATTGACATGTTCCCACCTTTGCAAAAGGCCCTTGGAGAAGGTGCGCCTGGATCCATCTGCACTGTAGAGAACCTCTCCTCAAAAAGATGGTCTTCAGGAGAAAGGGGGAACTCGAGATGCTGGTTGTTAATATGAAAATGCAATTTGTCGTTATTAAAATAGAAGAAAGCTGGTGTCTTCCCCAAGAAAGGGAGAGGCATTTTATATTGGAAGAAAACACTTTGATTCTTCTTGGACAAGAGGGAGATTCTAGCAAAGCCAAAGGCCTGTATGGGTAGAGATTTTAAAGAGGAAAAAAGTTCTACGGAAGAAGAGACTTTAGGTCTTGGGAACTCTTCCCATGAAGAGTATTGCTTTTTTCTTTGAACGCGATGAACTCCAACATCATGCAAGGTGAGATTTTGATCCTTCAGAGTTTCTTGGACAAAGCGCATGAAGAGTATGCCGACTGTATCATCGCCACCTGGTCCTATGTGCTTGATGATCTGTTCATCGCCCTGCAGATAACGACGCAAAAAGCGATCAGCACTAGCATAAGCTTCTGGCATACGACTATAAAGATCATACCCTTCGTGTATATCCATCTCCTTCATCCAAGGAAAAAGAGAGATCCACTCCCCCTTATCCAAAAATACGACCCAAGGATAGTGAACATGAACTTCTTCCTTGGGAAACTCTGTGAAGAGCAGCCTTTCGGCATAGTCTTTGTTGAGTGTACAGGTATCGCTTAACGCATAAAAAGCTTGATAGCCCGCTTTACGCAAGAGATAGACGAGGAGCTCACATAGCTCCAGTGGAGATCCCTCTTGCTCTAGAAATGTAGTTTGAGGATTTTTCTGTATGCCATGAGGGTGAAGCTTGCCAGATTCTTCGTAAAGGAAGACATCCACTAAAGCTATTTCATGATGGACATACGCTGCTAAAGCCATAGGGTCTTTTTGTAGTTCAAGGATAAGCTGATCTAAAAGAGGATAACTCTCTTCTTGTTCAAGGGGAGTAGTAGGGATAGAAAACCCATCATAGGGAATGATGGAAGATGCTCGAGAGCGTAGAGAAGAACTACCAAGCGGAGTGCACAGTTGCCAAGGCAAGGGGAGAGAGAACAATCCTGTATATAAAGGAGGTGAGTCTTCTCCCAAAGAAAGAGCAATAGTATACCCTGGGGTCGAGCTCTTATGTGCAATGAGCAAAGAGCATAGCATGCTAGGATCTCGAACAAACTGGATGCGTAAGTCCATGCCCAGTAACTCCTTGGCATGAGTTTCTGGGAAGAAGATGAGACCTTCTTGCAAGTAGCGATCCCACCCTAAGCTTCCACGAGGGGGGAGGGAGATTTTTTCTTTATGGATAAGCTTCTCTTGCTGATAGACCGTGAGACACAAGGAAGAGATGGGCTGATCACTTTGGATCAAAAATCTGGAGAACTGCTCGGTGAAGAGCTGGAATGTGTCTCCTTGCTGTTTTTGTCCATCTAGAGGAAGAGCTCTGGGAAAAGAGGCTTGGAAAAATGTCTTAGATAAGAACTGCGTCGGGGAAAGAAAATGATGGGTAAAAAACTGCTCTTTGCGGTGTTGTTCTTCCTTGGATCGCGAGGGAGGAGGTATGGGCAACGCATTTGTGTTTATCTGCTGTTGGCAAGAGCTAAGGAGCTTGCTAACTTCTCTGAGCTCTTGCGCAAAGTTTGCTTGTTGTGCAGTACCAGAGCTGCTTGCTACAAGCTTCTCTAACAAAGAAGCAGCTTGTCTATATAGGGCATGGCTGCTCTGCTTGAGCCCACGCTCTTGTAACGACCTTGCTTCTTTTAGTAGAGAGTGACACTGCTGATAAAGGGTTGTTTTTTGTTTAGCAATCTCGTGAGGTAACAAAGCAATGTCATTGCGATACTTGTCATATATCGCTTGGTAGTGTTCCATAGTATGCTGTATGACATCTTGATCTTTTTGTAAAAAATCATAGGGGGCAATATAGGCAAGAGCTTCACGAACCTGTTGTATGGCATTTTGATAGTCTAAAGCCGCGCTTTCTAAAGCAGAGATTCTTTCTTGTAGGTTATCTAACCGAAGAAAAGAGCCTTCTGCTTTCTCAGATCCATGAGCTGCGTACCTTTGCGATAGTTCATAGGCTTGTGTAGCTTTATAGAGCGCACGGACGCCTTCTGCCTGGTATTGGTAATGGGCCGTGAGAGCTCGATATGTCAGGAGGTTTTTGAAGGCGATCTCGTGGTTTTGATGCTGTGAAGCGAACGGAGCTAAGGAAGCACAAGCCTTGTCCATTAAGATGGCAGCTTGATCGCTCAGGACTACCGACCTATGCAAGCACTCACTCGTCCCTAGAATACGACCCTTTTCTAGATGGCATGTTTCGAAGTTTTGGGCAGCTTCTTGGACTATATCTTCAGCTTGCTTACACAAGATAGTGACGTGATGGAATGCGCATATTCCTTCTATGGCATGGATTTCTTGGAAAATTATTTCTTGCTCGCGTCGGCATTTTGTTCGTAATTCTGCACGCCAGCCATAGCGTCGCTTTTCTTTAGATTGCAAGCGAATATCCTCGAGGATTTGATCAAGAAGATCTTTTGCGCGACGGCAAAGCGATAGGGAATCTTGAAGTAAAGGCAGGAGACTCCCTGGATCTGTAGTTGAGGATTTTTGGTACTCTGTTAAACGCTGGTTATGTTGTTCCCAAGCAGCAACAGCTTGACGATAAAGATCATCGCATTGTGCATGGTGTAGTTTGCATGTAAGGGGAGACGTACAAAACAGAAAAGCAGCAACCCACCATTTCATAAGAGATCCCCTCATACCATCGAAGAAGAAGCAGCGGATCATATAGGAAAAGTGCTCTTATAGAAATAAAAAAATGATCTCAGAACTCTTTGAAATCAATAGAATGAGGGAATTGCAAGACGACGGCTCTTTTTTTCGTATGGTTTTCATATTGCATAAAATCAAAAACTCTCTCTATGATGGAGAAAATTTTTCAGGAGACATGCCATGATATACAAACTTCCCGACCTTCCTTACGATTTTTCAGCCTTGGAGCCTGTGATCTCCTCCGAGATCATGGAACTTCACTACACAAAGCACCATCAGGGTTATGTGACGAATTTGAATGCAGCTCTAGATAAGTATAAGGATGCCGAGCAAAAACAAGACATTGCGGCCATGATTGCTTTAGAGCCTCAAATTCGATTCAATGGAGGGGGACATAGTAACCACTCTTTATTTTGGTCGAATCTAGCCCCAGTATCTCGTGGAGGAGGAGGTGAACCCTCGGGCTTACTTGCTAAAGCTTTAGACGAAGAGTTTGGTTCGCTTGCGTTGTTTATAGAGAAAATGTCTGCACAGACAGTGGCCATTCAGGGATCTGGGTGGGGGTGGCTTGGTTATCATAAAGGAACAAAGAAGTTGCAGATAGCGACATGTGCGAACCAGGACCCCCTTTCTTTACAAGGGCTTGTTCCTTTGCTCGGTATTGACGTATGGGAGCATGCTTATTATTTACAGTATAAAAATGTCCGTGCAGAATATGTAAAAAAAATTTGGAATTTAATCTGTTGGAGTAACATAGAGCAACGTTTTGCTAGAGCTCAGGCGGAGTAAAATTTTTTATGCTATAGACGGGACTTGTGTTTTCGGTTTCTTTGTGGTAAACTAGAGGATCGTTTTTTTTATTTTATAAAGGAGCGTCGGGACATGGGGTTGTTTTCTAGAAGCAAGCCAAAGATCAAAATTCAAACAACCAAGAAAGATGGTTATAGTGGATGGATCAAATGCACGCATTGTCATGAGATGATCCATGCTAATGAGTTGCAGCAGAATATTCACTGCTGTCCTAAGTGTGATTATCATTACCGTCTCTCCGCACTGCAAAGAGTTGCTTCTTTTCTTGATGAAGGAAAGTCCTTTACGGAGAAGTTTACCGATTTTAAGCCACTGGATCCCTTACAGTTTTCTGATACAGAGAATTACACAGATAGAATTGCTGCTGCTCAAGCAAGTTCAGGGCGAGATGAGGCCATTATCGTAGGAACGGGTTTTCTACAAGGGAGAGAGGTTGCTCTTGCTGTTTTGGATTTCTCTTTTATGGCAGGGTCTATGGGTTCTGTTGTGGGAGAGCGTCTGACGTCTTTGATTGAGTGGGCCATAGAAAAAAAACTGCCTTTAGTGGTGATTTCTGCATCTGGAGGCGCTCGCATGCAAGAGTCGATTTTTTCCTTGATGCAGATGGCAAAAACATCAGCTGCGCTGGCCAAGTTACATGAAGCAAAGCTTCCCTATATTTCTATATTAACAAATCCCACAACAGGGGGGGTTACCGCTTCATTTGCCTCGCTTGGAGATGTGATCATAGCAGAGCCCGATGCCCTTATTTGCTTTGCAGGTCCTCGCGTTGTAGAGCAGGTAATTAAGCAAAAACTTCCCAAAGGCGCACAAAGATCAGAGTTCTTGTTGGATAAGGGAATGGTGGATTGCATTGTGCACCGAAAAGATCTTCGAGAACGAGTGTCGACGTTGCTTGATTTCTTCCTTGATAATGAAAGATCTGCTTTGAGTGTATCTAAAGAAGAAGAGGATTCGTTACCTGTCTTATCGCGAAAACTTCGTCAGATGATGGAACAACCTAAAAAAGAAATGAAGGAGTTAGTTTCCCCATGAACAAAGAAGACCTACATATTGCTGTACAGGTAGAAGATGAGGAGTTTCTTCCCTTTTATGCTTCTGATTTAGCTGCCGGAGCTGATGTTAAAGCCAAAATTGCGGAAGAACTCTGGATTTTACCAGGGGAGTCTGCTTTGATTCCTACAGGAATACGTATGGCGCTCCCTCCTGGATATGAAGTACAAGTTCGACCTCGCAGTGGTCTTGCTTTAAAAGAACAAGTTACCGTATTGAATGCACCGGGTACGATCGATGCGGATTATCGGGGAGAAGTTGGGGTTATTCTCATTAACCATGGAAAGAAACCTTTTCTTGTGAAGAGAGGTATGAGGATTGCGCAGATCGTCGTTGCTCCTGTCCTACGAGGTTTATTTATTTCTCAAGGGGAACTCGAGACAACGGCAAGGGGAAGTGGAGGATTTGGACATACAGGCTATGGGTCTATCTAAGTATCTCCAAGAACAACTCATCTTCTTCTTGGAAGAAGAAGATAAGCAGGAGGCTATTGCTCATTTGGTAGATTTACTTGATCAGCAAGGAAAGCTACAAGAAGGGAATAAGGACCTATTTCATAAAGCTATCTTAGAAAGGGAGAAAATCGTTTCTACGGGTATTGGAATTGGAGTAGCGGTCCCCCACGCAAAGCTTGCTGGAACTAAAGATTTTTTTATAGCTATAGGCATTCAGAAGTATAAGGGGATAGATTGGAATGCTGTGGATGGAGTTTTTGTTCGCTTGATTTTTATGATCGGGGGACCCGTGAACCAGCCAACAGAATACTTACGTATTCTATCCTGGATTACGCAAACAATGAAAGAAGGGCAAAAACGTAAAAAAATCCTTCAGGCTTTAACAGCTAGTGAAGTCGTTTCTCTCCTACAAGAAGAAAGTTCCGTTCCCTAATAGAAAAACACCTTGTGGACAATAATAAAAAGTTGTACTATGCGCCGCAGGTAGTGGTGTTGCTTCCCTGTGAAGTATATATCCAGACAAGAAAAACACTAAGGTGAGGTGGGCTTATGGATTTGAAGATAGAAGATGTGTCTGAGTTACTACGAGTCTCAGAGGCAACCATCCGTCGTTGGGTAAAAAATAAACAGATCCCTTCTTATAAGCTCAACCAACAGCACCGTTTTAATCGATTAGAAATTGAAAACTGGATGCTGCACTCTCCGATTTTTAAAGAAAAAGACAAAGAGGAAGAGTCGACATTTTCTACAGATGCAAGCGGTAGAGTAGGCAGTCAGCAGTTTGGCTTATTTCGAGCTATTCATAATGGCGATGTACTTGTGAATGTTCCTGGAAAGACAAAACAAGAAGTTATTTGCAATGTTGCTCAGGTTGCCGCAATTAAGCTTGCTTTAGATCCAGATCTTGTTACAGAATTGCTGCTAGATCGAGAAAACCTTTTATCTACGGCTTTGAATCACGGCATCGCTGTCCCCCATCCAAGAGAGCTCATTGCCAAAGGTGTAGTAGACCGCATTATTGTGGCTTTTCCTGAGGCCCCCATAGACTTTGGCGCCATGGATGGAATCCCAGTGCATACGCTTTTTTTTCTCTTTTCTTCCCAGGATAAGAGGCACCTACACTTGCTCGCTAAAATTGCCTATCTATCAAGTCAACCCAAAGCCTTAGAGTTCCTCTCCCTTAAGCCCTCTAAAGAGGAGTGTTTAACTTTTATTAAATCATGGGAAGGAAGTTTTTCTTCGTAAAAAGTGCTTATTGCTTGTGTTAAAGGGAGAAAATGTAATACCTTCTCCCTGTAGTGGTTTCCCATATTGGGTTTTTTTTATACAATAAGGTTAGAATATGCGTAAGAGTTTATTTATCAAAAAATCTATGCACTCCTTACAGAGCGAGGCTGCACAAAAGCAGCATACATTTACACGCACTTTGGGCGCGCTTAACCTCACAACGATTGGTATTGGAGCGATCATTGGGGCTGGTCTTTTTGTTCTTACAGGACAAGTAGCTGCAGAATATGCAGGGCCAGGCATTCTTTTTTCATTTCTCATTGCTGGAATGATCTCCGTATTTGCAGCGCTTTGTTATGCAGAATTTGCAGCTCTTATCCCTATTTCCGGGAGTGCCTATTCCTATGCTTATTTTACCATGGGAGAATTTCCTGCTTGGGTTATCGGGTGGGGGATGACTTTGCAGTATCTCTTATCAGCCTGTACTGTATCTGTGGGGTGGTCTTCTTATTTTACAAGCTTACTTGGCGATTTTGGGTTGCACATTCCTACTTGGCTCTCCACGCCTCCTCTTATCCATGATGCACAATCTGGTTGGCATTTCAGTGGAGCTTTGCTCAATTTGCCTGCCATGTGTATCGTGGCGATCATGGGATGTGTGATTGCTACGGGGATCAAGGCTGCTGCAAGTTTTAATAATGTGATGGTGTTTTTGAAACTGGCCGTTGTTGTTCTGTTCATTGCTTGTGGAGTTGGGTATATCAATCTTGATAACCTCTCGCCTTTCATCCCAGAAAATACGGGGGTGTTTGGTCAATATGGATGGAGTGGGATTTTGCGAGGAGCTGGTTTATTGTTTTTTGCCTTCATTGGGTTTGACGCTCTGTCTACTCTCACGCAAGAAGCAAAAAATCCTCAAAAAGATATGCCTCGAGGAATGTTGGGATCTTTAGGTCTTTGCACTCTTGTGTACCTTCTATTCGCCGTAGTTCTCCTTGGACTTGTCTCTTACAAGTTCTTAGGTGTTGCGGATCCTATTGCTGTAGCGGTGAACGTTCTGGGCCCTTCATTCTTATGGTTGCGTCTTTTTGTCAAAGTTGCCATCTTAGCGGGATTTACTTCCGTTATTATGGTCATGATGATGGGACAAAGTCGCATTTTCTATACAATGGCTCACGATGGTCTTTTACCTAAGGTTCTTGGAAGAATCAATGACGCCACGCATGTTCCTGTACTTACAACAGCTCTTGTAACTCTTGTAGGAGTTGTAGTAGCAGGCCTTTTTCCTGTGGGAGTGATTGGTTCTTTAGTGGCTATGGCGACCTTGATGGCGTTCTCCTTTGTCTGCTTTGCTGTTTTGCTTTTGCATTATAAACAACCTCATTTGCATAGGCCATTTAGGACCCCTGGTATGCCTTGGGTTCCTCTTATAGGAACGATTGTTTGTCTAGCACAGATGGCCCTATTTCCTCTGATTACTTGGGTGCAGCTTATCACATGGCTTTTAATTGGCTGTGTTGTTTACTTCACCTATGGTATTCGAAGAAGTAAGTTGAGGAAAGCTGGTTGACCTCCTGTCATCCTAAGCTCTCTTCCTCTGTATATGAAGAGAGCTTGAGTCTTATCCCTGGGGGGGTCAATTCGCCTGTACGAGCTTTTCAAGAGATTGGCATCCCTCCGATCATTGCTAGGCATGGCAAAGGGGATCTTCTCGTAGATATCGATGATAGGGTATACGTGGACTATTGTATGAGCTGGGGGGCTCTGCTTCTTGGTCATGCTGATCCCTTTGTGGTGCGGGCGGTCCAAGAACAAATGTCCAGGGGGTCTTCCTTTGGTCTTTTAACGGAGCTAGAAGTTGCATTAGCAAAGACTATTTCAACCTCGATGCCTTCGATAGAAAAAATACGATTTGTTTCTTCGGGAACAGAAGCAACTATGTCAGCCCTTCGTGTAGCTCGTGGATATACAAAGCGATCTTTGTTTGTGAAGTTTGTAGGAAATTATCACGGGCATGCTGATCCTTTTTTAGTACGAGCGGGCTCTGGTGTCTTGCTTTTGCCTCAAGCGACTTCTTTAGGGGTCCCTCAAGAATCCATTCAACATACGGTCTGCTTACCTTATAATGATCCTCAAAGCGTTAAGGATCTCTTCTCTACAAGAAAGGATATCGCAGCGGCTATTGTAGAGCCAATCGCAACGAATATGGGATTAGTGCCTGGAACAAGAGAGTTTTTAGAAACTCTGCGAGAAGAGACAAGAAAGACCGGAACTTTATTGATTTTTGATGAAGTGGTGACGGGATTTCGTATGGGACTTGGAGGAGCTCAGGGTCTTTTTGGCATTACACCCGATCTAACTTGCCTTGGCAAAATTATTGGGGGAGGTCTTCCTTGTGCAGCTTTTGGGGGAAGACAGGAAGTCATGGATCTCCTAGCTCCTCTTGGAGGAGTGTATCAAGCAGGTACTCTCTCTGGTAACCCCCTTGCCATGGCAGCTGGTCTTGCTACTTTGTCGCAGCTTCAGCAAGAAGGGATTTATGTGTCGTTACAGAAAAAAACAGAGGATTTACTGACCCCGATCCATAAGCTGCTTTCTGAGCAAGAGGGGGTAACGTTGCAACAGATAGAGTCTTGCTTTACTCTGTTTTTTGCAAAGCAAGAGAGGTTCCAGGCTTTCTATCGTTTTTTACTCGCTAGAGGCATTTACTTCCCTCCTTCCCAATGGGAAACATGCTTTGTATCCCTCGCCCATACCCAAGAGTCCCTTGCGAAAACAAGTCAAGCTATGATGGATTTTTTTCACTCATAGTCAGCTTTTTCACAGTTCTGACATACCTTGTATCCAGATAATTCGTAAGACATGTGAGCTAAGAGAAAAGATAAGTAGGCTTCACCCGTAAAGATTTCTTCTAAAGATTGCTGTCTCAAATTACCAAATCGGATCGTTCCATTAAAGTCATAAGCGCAAGGCAAAACATCCAGGTTCCAAGCTATATTCAAAATGCCCTTGCGCTTGCCTTGTATAACGGGACAGAGTGTCTTACCCGGAGCGTTATATTGTCTACCATCCCCATAGTTATGGACATAGGACCATTCACGAAGCGTAAAGCCCAGATCCTCTGCCCAAGCACAAAAGTCTTGTTTTGCAGAAACCTGCGTGCTGGAAAAAAGTGGCAGAGTTGAAATGACACGCTCTCCAGGAATCTTGATATAAGCAGAAAAATGTGAGCTGCGCGAACGCATGGCCTGGCTTAAGAGCAGCAGATTGTTTTTTACAAGAGAAAAAGATCTTCTTCCATGTGCCCTTGCATACTCATCTTCTGTAAATCCGTAGAGGCTGATCGCAAGTGTATGCAGGCCCGCATCGATTATGGCAGAGAAGAAGTTCTCTTGTAAGCGCATGCCAAGTGTAGAGAAGACGATACTCTTGGCTTTGGGCTGTTGATCGGATAGGAGAGAGACCTTGGCTTGGAAGTTACGATCTAGAAGCGCTTCTCCAAATCCATGTAGGTGAATACTTCCTGAAAAGGGACCTATGCGTTCCAAAAGCAGAGAAAAATCTTCTAGAGACATATAGCCAATTTGACGATGCAGTTCCTCTCTCGGGCACATGACACATTTGTAGCCACAAGCATTCGTGCTTTCAATATGCACTTCTTGAAAAATAGGAACCCCCATGTTCGTCCTTTCTCTTTCGTTTGGAATTGTTTATGGGTGTATATAGAGGGAGGGGATTTTAGTGCAAGGTCTGTGCTTGATATTTTTTGCAACCAAAGAAAAAAACAATAAAAGCAAGGAAGCAGAAAAGACTTGTTGAGGTGAGGAATATAAAAAAAGGAGACCATGAGAATGTTCGTAGAAGAGTGACGGGAAGAGTCCCTACACACCCCGCAGGAAAAAGGAGTAGAAGGCACATGTTTTTGTGAGGGATGGGGTAAAGAGAAAGAAGAAGAAAGAGCTCTTCATAGATCGCTATCCATGACCCAGCTCGACACCAAAAAAGCAAGCTATAGAGCAAAGTATGCGTTGCTGTAAGAAGAAAACAGGCCAGGGTCATATAAACAAAAGCAAGAGGGATGAGAGAGAGGTCCCCTAGCATAAAACAGAATAGGCTCGTAGCAAGATGTCCCCACCCCGAAGGAATAGAACTCCCACAAAGGAGTGTGAAAAGCGGGGCTTTTGAAGTGAGCGCAGGACGCGAGGTTTGGCAAAGGCGGATGAAGTCCGGCATTTTCTTTACGCCCCCAAAAAAAACGAACATGAGTCCAAGGGAGCCTGTGCCACAGGCTATGAGTAAGCGCATATCTTGCCAAGTCCACCCTCCAAAGAAAGGAAATACAGTAAAGAAGAGTTTCCACAAGAAAAGAAAAAGAAGATTGTTAAAAACTACTTGCATTCTGAGTCCTTTGATCTTTGACAGCATGTAAGATACCAAGTAGAAGTAAGGACCACCCAAAGTATGCATGGATAAGTGAGGAGCTTCCCTGTAATGAGAATATCAGCTGGCTCCTATCTGCTAGGATTGCGGGAAAAGGAGTACAATGGGCTACTGTTTGCAACCATGAAGGGTATAATGTCAGGGGCAAAAAGAGCCCTCCAAAAAGAAAAAGCCCTTTGGAATATAACCAAAAAAAGAGCCCTGGTTTTTTGTTATACCATAGACATAAGTGAAGTAGTGTTGTTGTCATAAGAAGAGATAGCAATCCCGATAGCAAAGCAAACCCCCAACTCATTGCAAAGAAACTCCAAGAGAAGATAAGCACTTTGTTAAGGAACTTCAAGGTGAGTAAGGTGATTCCTCCTAAGATGATCCCCTTTCTTATAAAAGTTCGTAACTGGCTTGCATAGGAAGATTGCATTTCTCCTTGTTCCCAAGAGGGAAGGGAGAGAAGGACGAAGTAGTTACAAGCGATGTACCCCAGAAATTGTTCTTGCTGAAGAGAAGAAAGAGGGAGGGCTTTCCCTATATGAAAGTAGACCCACAGAATAAGCAACAGATAAAGAATGGCTCCAAGGAACCTAGAGCATGAAAAAGTCGCTCGAAGGGTGTGAATAATAAGGGAGGGTAGGGATTGTAAACGCTTCATGATAACAAGATAACAGATGCTCAGATATTCTCAAGAGTTGTTTAGCTCTTTAAGAGATTTTTTCTTTCATGCAGGAGTTCTTGTTCTAGTGCAGGAATTTTGTATTGGAGGGTATCCCAAAGGATAGCATCATCTAGATCAAAATAGGCGTGGGCAAGAAGGTCACGAAGACCAGCCATTTTTTCCTATTCAATTTGAGGAGCTTGAATACGAATAGATTCTGGGATTTATTTGGCAGCTTCTTCAATTACAAAAAGGTTGTGTAATATGGCGTTTCGTACGAGACGATTGGGAGTAAGTTAGCTTAAGGATAAATCTTTTGTAAAAGCGATAATTTTTTTGGCAGGCAGAAAGCATATCATCCAAGAAGAATATGTAGTTACGCGACATAGATAAGGTCCTTTTCGATGATCTT
>Ga0194131_10006464_pt1 | contig 16298 bp, 14 predicted proteins | sample TA2KigO120mmetaG_FD_148631 | JGI IMG/M metagenome (GOLD analysis project Ga0194131, IMG submission 148631) | Freshwater microbial communities from Lake Tanganyika, Tanzania - TA2015053 Kigoma Offshore 120m | ecosystem: Environmental > Aquatic > Freshwater > Lake | place: Tanzania: Lake... | reverse complement strand
GGATCGTACACTGACCAGGTCCTTCTGAGTAGGAGTCTTCTTAGTTCGTCGCATGCCCCGTACTATACTCGATTCGATTAGATTAAGCAAGTACTTTTGCAACGATTGATAACACTCAACACATACTCTCGGACGCCATCGAAGGTGAAATCCAACGGCTCGCTCAGCTTGTAGTATTCGCCGGAAGGGAAGTCTTTCAAGTTCCATTCCGGGTGCATCTGGATCACGCTCGCGATTCCCACGCCCTGCTGCTTGGCTTGAAAACCGTGGTTGTCGTTCATCCGAAAGCCTGCGATGAAGACCATGCCGCGTTTATGGGACTCGTCGATCAGGATGTCAAGCGGCTGAATTCCGGCGTCCAACATTGGAACGAAGCGCTTGTGCTGCAAGCGCCGGTCATACTCGAACTTGGGCGATCGCCAATACGCGGTCCATCCCTGCGAATAAACCTCTTGATCGAAAATGTCCACGCCACTGCTGGCCACCATGTCAACCCAGCGCCGAAGGTCTGCTTCTTGCACCGGATCCGGCAGCAGATTGATGGCGATACTTGAGGGGTCGCTGACGTAGAGAATACGGTAGATCCCGCGAGGAGCCATCTTCTGCGCGGACATTTGACTGGTCTTCTCGGTCCGGATTGCTGATTCGGCTAACGGTGGACCAATCCAACTCAGAATCCATACCGGGATAACGAGGAATCCGGCGAGTCTCATCTGCATCGTCCCTCCATCCTCGCTGCACCGTTGTCATTTCGACGCAGGCGAATTTCTTCAGATTCCCTCGTGAAGCCTTCTCACCGGCACGTGCTCCCGCTCGGCATAATCGTCTCCAACGGGTACCGCGCGATAGCGGTGCTCGATGGCGCGGTTGAGGACAGGATCGGCCAGCCGCACGGTCATCCCATCGCCGATGCCATGGGCCACCGTTGCTGGGAGCCCTAGCTGGGCAGCCGCCGCCTTGGCCGACTCGAGAAACGGCACGCTACCACAGTAGACCCAAGCTGGATCTGGGAGGCATTTGACGGATTTCATTGCCAGGACGAACTCGAGGTCGACGAGCGCCGAAAGAGAACTCTCCTGAAGCGGAATCCGGTGGCTGCCAATCGAAAGGGTACTCGAGATCTGAAGCTGGTCCCAATGGCCCCGCACATAAGAGGCCAGCCAAGCCGCCGCAGCCACCGGATGTGGACACATTTGCTTCGGCTTGTCAGGGAACAGCGCATCCAACTCGCGATCGCACTGGTCGCTGCCGACCGTCACCAGCACTTCGTCGGCAGTCCGGACTAAGACGACTTCGGCTTCTCCGCCAGTGAGCGCTCCTTGGACCTCAAACTCCGGCGACTGCGTGAGCAAAGAGCGTCCGATGCGATACACGGAAGGACTGGTTCGTGTGGCTCCCGTGTACCTGCCATCGCGCTCGAGCATTTCATCGAGCTGGCGCCGCTTTGCCCCAATATCCCTGGAAGCAAAGCGCACGCCAGCCACAGACCCCACAGCGATGGTTCTCGTCTCCGTACGATCGGTCCTTTGGACAGCCAGAGTGATTGAGTCGATTTTCATGGGATCTCCGAGACGGGTTCGTAAGGTTGCAAGCGAAAGTAAGGTTGTAGGGCTCCGGCAGCGGAGTGATGGTAACATGCCAGCCCTCGCCCAGACAGTCGTGTTTGCGGACCCGTCTCATGGGTGAGCCTAAGAGCCGAAAGCCACTTCGCTTTCCACTTTGCAGAGGAGTCGGATCAAATGAAAACCGCACTGAAGATCATCTGCTGCTGTAACAGAGCGCTTGGGCTCATGCTTTGGCCGGCCATTTCTTGCGACAGTCTCATTAGCCAGATCCAGGTTTTCCAAACCCAATCCGCCGACAGAGTCGTGGCTGTTGAGGAAGGCGGAGGATACTTTCCCGTGATTTGCAAGCTCAAGGATGGAGAGATTCTGGCCGCAGTGCGTGGGGGAGGCCCGCATAAGTTTTCCTGGGGAAAAGCCCGAGTGGATCTCGTTCGCAGCGTCGACGGTGGCCAAACTTGGTCCCAGCCTGTGACTGTTGCTGATGATCCGGGTCGCGATGAACTCAACCCAGCCCTGGGGCAACTTTCGGATGGTACTGTTGTCTTGGCCTTCTGGAGCTACAAGGGAACCATGGACTTCGAGAGCCACGATGCCTTGAAGGCCCTGCGGGGAAAACTCGTCTTTCTGGAGTCACAGTTCTACACACGCCGCTCGAAGGATGGAGGGCGCAGCTGGGACGATCCCATTCTTTTTCAGCCGCCGACAAAACTGGGATCCGTTCATGGGAAGATTGTCGAGATCGACAAGGCAGCTCTGATGACCTACTACTCGTTCGACCCCGAGAGTCGAAATGGTGCGGTCTACCTGCTTCGTTCTCGCGATGGCGGCAAAAGCTGGGGCGATCCGACGTTGCTGGCCCAAGACTACAATGAAACGGCGCTGGCTGTTCTGCCGAATGGGCGGCTGGCTGCCGCTCTACGATCCGCTCACGGACAGAGTGTTTCTGTCTGCTTTTCAGACGATGGCGGACGAACCTGGACCGCACCCAAAGGGGTGACGAACGACAACGAACACCCGGGGGATTTGGTGGTTCTGCCGGACAATCGACTCGTTCTGACCTACGGAGAACGCAACCGTCCGTTTGGTGTGAGGTCACTCATCAGTCCGGACGGCGGCAAGACCTGGGACCGCAAGAACACAGTGGTGCTGGCTTGGGATGCGCCCAATCGCGACTGCGGCTATCCGTCGTCGGTTGCGCTGGACGATGGACGCATCCTCACCATGTACTACCAGGTGAACGACCTGGAGACGGCCCCGAAGAGCGCGCAAGCTCGAGCCGTGATCTGGAAGCCACCGATTCTGAAGTAAAGCACTCTTGGCATCGCAGCGGGCAACCACGCCAAAGGGAGTGAAATGGATCTCATGTGGCAGAGAATTCTCCGCCGAGCAATGCAGGGGCGAATTCCATTGGCCGTCGGCGCCGGTGAGGCCCGATATTGGTTCAAGGTGACAGCTCTGTTGCTCGTCGGTTTTTCGACTGCACGTGCCAGTGACCCTGGTTTCTCCAAGAAATCGACAGGTCCGTTCGGGGCAGTCGTCTCTACTCTCGTCGTGTACCCAGTCAATCCGGCGGTTCTCTTCCTCGGCACCTCCCGTGGCTCCATCTACAAAACAACCGACCGGGGGCAAACCTGGAATCGCATCAGCCGAGGGTTGAGTGGCAGCGGGCCAGTGCTGGCCATCGCCTCATCAAAAGGGGGTACGTTGTACGCGGGCACAGCCAATGGCTCGGTCTTCAAAAGCGACGATGCCGGGCAGAGCTGGCAGGACCGAAGCCGCGGCCTACCGGCAGTCCCGGTGAAAGCGATCGGCATCCACCCGTCGAGCCGTTCGACTGTGTACGTTGCCACTTCTGGCCAAGGCGTTTACTACTCCAAGAACGGGGGCGCCAAGTGGACGCCAGCGAGCAAGGGGTTGACTTCACTCGAAGTGGAGACGCTCGCGATCGATGCACAGAAGCCAACAACACTATACGTAGGAACCCGTGGTGGAGGGGTATTCAGGAGTTTGAACGGAGGCCGAACGTGGGCTGCCCGCGGGTTGATCGATGAGTGGGTCAGTCACCTGATGCTGGATCGTTCCGAACCGCCAAATCTCTACGCGACAACTGACGGCAACTTGGGTGGGGCGCTGCTTCGCAGTCCCGACCAAGGGCAGACCTGGCAGGTGCTTCGCAGGGATTCGGTTTTCACCAGCCTGGCTGTCGACCCAGCCAACCCAGGAACTATGTTGCTGGGTACGCTGAATGAAGGCCTGCTGAAGAGCACCAACAGCGGGAAGGACTGGACCGCAGTCAAGGCGGATGCCTCCAGCCTATTTCCGGTAACTAGTGTGGCGATAGACCCGGTAGATCACTCGAACATCTACGCTGGGACCGAGGGTGCTGGCGTACTTAAGAGCGTCGATGGTGGTGCGCAGTGGAAAAGCTCGAACCGGGGCTTGAACGAAGTGGTTGTGCAAACGTTGGCCGTCGACGCTGGCGAAACCAGGCTGGCCTACGCCGGAACTCAGAGTGCTGGAATCTTTCGGACTTCTGATGGAGGCCGCAGCTGGAACAGCGTCAACATGGGATTGACTCATGCGCGAATTGAATCCCTAATCATCGACCCGGCGGATCGGGCGAAGGTCTACGCAGGAACTTTCGGCAGCGGCGTGTTCAAGAGCACGGACCGCGGCGGGACTTGGACGCCCGCACGGGAGGGACTGCCGCCAATGAGCATCGTCAAATCGCTCGCGCTGGGCTCTTCCAGTTCTTCGCTGCTCTACGCCGCCGTTGTTGAAGAAGGCGTGTTTCGGTCGGAAGATGGCGGTGCTTCCTGGAAAGCGATGAACAAGGGCCTGAGCTGCAAGCGCATTCAGGCTTTGACGGTTCACCCGATGGCGCATCGAACTCTCTACGCCGCCTCAGATGGAGCAGGGATATTTCGAACGGTCGACGGTGGAGAGAACTGGAGCCAGATGAGCCTCGGCTTCGGAGATGCGGTGATCGACGCTCTGGCAATAGACCGTGCGTCACCGAAGACCCTCTATGCTGGGACCTTTGGCGACGGTGTCCTTAAGAGCGTCGACGGAGGCATGACGTGGAAAGCCGTAAATCAAGGATTGCCAGGCTTCCCCGTGGTCCGTTCCATCTCGGTCGACCCTGTCGAGCCAGCCACGGTCTACGCAGCCCTGCGCCATGGGTTGTTCCAGAGCACCGATGGAGGCGCGACTTGGCAGAGACTGAAAAGCGATCAGACGGGCGGCGCCGAAGACAGCGCGGAACCCGATTACTATGCGGTGGCGATCGATGCTTCAAACCCTCGAATTCTGTATTGTGGTACGTCGTGGGGAGTTATTGCCGTCGCTGCAGACGCTCCCGCGCCGCGGTAATGCCTCCGACGTCACTTCCGTCCGGCGCCGAGAAAGGCCAGCAGAAACATTGCTGTGACTTGAAAGTCCAGCCAGAGGACTGTGGCCAACCTTAGGGGAGAAGCTTCCCAGAAGCGACAGCGCTTGAGATTCTCGACCATCGTGCGCCAGCTGCGATCGATGTCTCTCCGCGTAAAGACCCTCCGGTTGGCATAGAACAGATTCCACCGTTGCCACTGCAACAGAAGCTTGGAGGGAACCTTCAAAGCAGGAGAATGAGCGCCTGCACGGCGGTCGGCCATCTGCAGTTCGGCGGCGGTGAGACGTCGTTCGACTGCGGCATAGATGCGATGCATCTCCTGAACAACCGCCCTCTCGGTTGTGCTGCGTGGCCGCGTCTGCAGCCAAAGCTCCTGCATCTCCCGAAAGAGCCTGGCGAGTCCGCTGAGATAAGCCCACAGCTCACGCGACCGCGTTTTGAAAAACGTCCAGCGGTCAGGCACGGGAACCCCGCTACGCATGGCTTGGCGGCTCTTGCGCCTGAAAAAACCGGCCATCATGGGATGGCGGCGCTCCAAGCTGGCGGCGTGTCGATACCAAAGGAAATTCTTGAAGATGTTCCAGTAGTTGCGAGGAGCGGCTCGCAACAGGATGCGCTTCATGTTGTCGAACTGGTAAAAGGTCTCGTAAGCCTCTTCATAGAGCCGCTTCAGCGAGCCGGGCGCCGGAAAGTTTGGGAAATGCATCGCCTCGTGCATGGAGTCATACTTGTTGAGATCCGGGTCCAACGATTCGCCCCGCCGGACCCTGTTGAGGTGATCGAGCGAGCCCGACAGAGGCGTCAGAATGAAGAACGACGCCTGCTCGACCTGAAGATCGTTGATGAGAATCGAGAGGTCACGGCGCACCGATTCCTCCGTGTCATGCGGAAAACCCAGGATGTATCCGACGTGGGTGGCAATCTGCGCCTCATGCCACGCTTGCATCAGCCGGGAATAGTCGCGCGTTTTGTTCTGTAGTTTGCCAACCGACTTCAGGTTAGCGGGATTCAGGCTCTCCATTCCGATGAACACCTGGGTGCAGCCTGCGCGCCGGGCTTTTTCCACAAAACGTGGAATCCGGTAAGACAGAGTGTCGACCTGCATCATGAAAGTCACATCCAGCCGCTCGTCCTCACGAAGACCGGTCAGCGCATCGAAAATGGCTTCCCAGTGCGGATTGCGGGAAAAATTGTCGTCCGTGAAGAAGTAGTAGCTGACTCCCTGCTGCCGCCAATTGTCCCGAATGACGTTGGCGATCGCTTCAGCCGAGCGCGCCCGCATCTGGTGTCCTTGTACGTTGACGATCGTACAGAAGCTGCAGTTGAACGGGCAGCCACGGCCGCAGTCGATCGTTCCGTGGTTCGAGGCGGCGAACCGCTTCATCAGCTTCCGGTCCACAAGTGGAATCGGCCGACGAAGCAGGTCCGGGCTGCATTGTAGAAAGTCATAGAGAGGCTTCAACCGCCCGGCAATGGCATCGGCGAGCAGTTGCTCCCATGTTTCTTCGACCTCGCCTTTGACGATGGTCACTCCCTCGTCGAGCAGCGATTGGATGTCGCGCGGGATCTCAGAAACCAAGGAGAGATAACCGCTGACGTGAAACCCGCCAATCAGGACGGTCACACCCGCCGCTCGAAATGTCCGCGCCAGGTCGCCGGCACGCGGAAATTGATTTGTCTGCACCCCGACTAGACAAACGATCGCCCGCTCGCCGCTCCTGCGAGCGGAACGACAGATCCTTCTGACTGGAATTCGCTGAACTGTCTCGTCGAAGAGCTCCGCCCGGAGTTCGATATCCGGTCCGAGCCGTTTCTGCGCGACGACTTCCCGGGTCAGCGCGGCCAGGCAGTTCAGGCTGTTCGAAGGGAGAACGCCTCGAAAATAGGTGACAACATATCCGGCGTCATCGTAGTTGGACGGCTTGATGAGGTAGAGGCGCACCATGCGATCACCGCTGGGGCGTGGGGAGAGAGCCAGCTGGCGCAACCGAACGGGCCTATTATTCCAGGCACTTGAACAGTTGAGATGTCAGAGTTTTGTAATAAAACGATCGGGAGAGGCTGCGAATGCACGAGGGGGGTCGGCGTTGCCCAGAATCGACTGGGCGGCAAGTCGTCCCACGGAGGAACCAACGGTCACGCCATGTCCGCCCAGTCCCGCAACCCAGAAGAAACCTTTGCGCATCGGGTCCCATCCGATGACGAAACGATGGTCGGGAGCCATGGTCCTAAGCCCAGACCACGATCTCCGAATGGGCAGGCTGGAGAGCCGGGGAAAACAGCGAGTGACCTTTTCGGCTAGCATTTCGAGCGCAGCCGGGTCGGTCACGGTACTGCCGGGTGGGTGTGGAGTCTCATCACACGGACTTAGCAACAAACCGCCAGATTCTGGGCGAAAGTAGATGTCGTGCGCCAAGTCCCAAACAATCGGCCAGGAAGCCTCGACCCAGGGCAATTCCTGGGTCACGAAGAGGTGGCGGCGAAACGGTGTCAGAGGAATATCCGCGGCCTCTGCCAGCCGGCCTACCTCACCTGCCCAAGCGCCGGCAGCGTTCACCAGCACATCTGCTTCGAACTCGTCCTCCTCGGTTTGAACCGCACGAACCGCTTCGCCACGAACGACGATCCTGCGCACCTTGCTCGCGTATCGAACCTCCGCCCCGGCGGCAACCGCCAAGTTCAGATAGCCCTGTAGCAGGTTGTGGATGTCGACGACTCCATCGGTTGGACACCAGAGCCCCGCTTGCACAGGCGCCTCGGCGAGCACCGGCACGTGCTGCCGAAGATGCTCGATCGAGCGCCACTGAACGGGAACGCCCGCATCGGCTGCCTTTCGGCCTGCTTGCTGGAGTTTCGGCGCCGTCGTTGCGTCTGCCAGCAGAAGCGAGCCACTCTGCTCAAAACCCGTTGGCAGAGGCCAGTCGGTTGGGAGCTGCTGCAGGAAAGACGCTCCTTCGCGCGCCATGGCTGCGATGGCGTCGTCGTATACGACCTGCCGAACCATGGCGGCGTTTCTGCCCGAGGCATGCACTCCGGCCACGGGTTCCTGTTCCAGGACGACCACCCGGCTCAGCCCAAAGCGGGTGAGATAGTAAGCCGTGGCGGCTCCGGCGAATCCAGCGCCGATGATGACGCAGCGTCGTGTTGACGTATTCCCCTCCCAATTCGACGGAAGAATAGCAAGCAATCACACGGCTGGCCATTTCAAAGATCGCACCGCGAAGTTCTCGCTTTGCCGGTGCCATTCCGTTTGGATAGACTATCGTTGCCTCGCGTTGAGGCGTTCCTTCACAGCGCGCAGTTCTCTCTAAGTTGCCTGGCGCCTCTCAGGAAGTCGCCTGCTTGCGGAGGAGGGCTTATGCGTTGCGCCGTGAATCGATGGCTCGTGTTTACACTGGCACCGTGCTTGCTCTTGCCTTTGGTGCTGGCTGCCGGGGAGTTCTGGCTGGACAAACCTTCCAAAGACTGGACCGAAAAGGAAGCGGAGACAGTCCTTTCTAAGTCTCCGTGGGGAAAAGATCAAATGTCTGTCATTCGGGGAAAGCGACCCTGGGGGAGGGCTGGCCAAGACGTTTTCCAGGGTGACAGGCAGAGTCAGAGCCAGGGCCAGCGACGACAGCCCATCCGGCTCGATGAGGACCTTGAAACAACCGTGATCTTCCGCGTCGTCTGGTACTCGTCGGCGCACGTACAGCAAGCCTTGGCGCGACTAGGCCAGTTGCGTGGCTTGCCCGAAGGGTCAGCGGAACCGCAGAACGTGGACCTTGCCACGAATTACATCGTGGGCGTCGACACGTCGAGCCTGGGCTCGGATCGTCTTCTGAAGGTCTTTGAAGACGCGACGCAGGAACTCTTAAAGGCGAGCACCAGTCTTCAGTCCAGAAAGAACGCGAGCAAGAGCCTGTTCCCGCGAACCGGCTTTGACCCGTCGTATGCGCAGCGCGCTTCCAGGCTCCCGAGCAATAGGAACAGTCGTGGCTTCCGGATGACAATGCTAACTGGTTCTCGCAAACTACGTAACTTGTCCGCGCACGCGCAAAAAAGGAGTCACCCATGCTCACGTTGAGGCGAATACCTATGCTCGTGGCCGTGCTCGTTGGTTTGACGATTCTCTGTCACCGAGCTACGAGCGCACCGGTCTCGAGACCCGTGGTCAAAGTCAAGGTTGTTCCAAGCCAGGAACCCTCAGCTCTGCGTCAAACGATCATTGGGCCGGGCAAGAACCAACCCGATCCGTTTCCCGGCTATGGGGGATTCGTAGGCTGGGAATCCCCGGTTCGCCTGAAGAATGGAACCTGGCTCGTCGGTTTCAACGCAGGCTACTGGCATGGCTCTCCGCCCACGCCTCTGCGTGTCGCAGCGAAAGATCTCCACGACTGGACGAGGATGGGCTTTCCTCCCAACTTTGACGCACCGACTGGAGGACGGGCCATGCTTGTCCGTTCGACCGACAACGGAAAGACCTGGAGCAAGCCCGAAACCATGATTGACACCGGCGCCGACGATCGCCATGCCAGCATTCTCGAGTTGTCCGATGGAACGCTGCTTTGCTCTTACTTCAGTTCCTGGGGCATGACGGATATCGAAAAAGACCCTGCCTTTGCCCATCATGTCCGGACCATCCGCTCATTCGATGGCGGCAAGACTTGGGAACAGACGCCGCGTGGCTTGCCGCCGGTGTTTGCCGGCGAAGAAGCCGACGGACCGATGGTTCTCCGCAAAGACGGATCCGTCTTGCTGACGGTGGGAGGCGTTCCGAAAGGTGGCGGGCCAACGCAATCCGGAGTCTTCAGCAGCAAAGACCGCGGCGAGAGCTGGCAGCTGCTGTCGGTCGTCAAGGCGGATCATAACCTGGACGAACCCCACGCGACGGAGCTTGCGGACGGGCGCCTGGTGATGATTGCCCGGCCTGAAGGCGACATCTGCTGGTCGTCCGATCGCGGCAAGACTTGGACAGAACCGGTCACTTTCGGCATGCGGATGTTCGCCCCCACTTTGTTTGTGTTGCGAGACGGAACCCTCGTCTGCCTGCACGGTTCCTACACGGCTGGCGCTGGAGGGCTGCGAGTGACTTTCAGTCGCGACGGCGGACTGACCTGGATCGCTCCCGCCACAAATCACGGCTTTCTCATCGACCGCTCGTACGGCTATGGCAAGGCCATGGAGCTTCCAGACGGTTCAATCTTCGTCTGCTACCTGAGCACCGGAGGGCATCGCACCGACGATGCGCGGACAAACGCCATCTGGGCCATTCGTTTTCGAATCAAGAAGGATTACTCGGGAATTGAATTACTACCGGCTCCGGGAAGGTTGGAGTGAGGCCCGTGGCTGCGAGGACGCTCCGGCAGAGGCCTTGGATTCTCTTGCATCGCTCGACACTCTGAAGATGTTCCGTCATTCCCGAGAAAGCAGAAATCGTATGCTGGATTCCCGCTTTCGCGGGAATGACGGTTCGGAGCAGCTGTCTCATGCTGCATGATCTGATGCGGACCCTGGCCACTGCAGAACGCGATCCCTGTAACGTCGTCCTCTGCGGCTCAACCCGCATGAGAACCCGGGAACACCTTCGACTTTCGCACGCACTTCCACCCGAACCATCACTGCGTCAGAAATTGGAAAATCTGGTCTGCAAGACCAGGCAGCTGCTCGTGCCCAAAGTCTGGGTAAACCGCCAGGGTTTTGGGTGAGTTGATTTTGTTGTAAGCGGCGAACTGGCTTGAGGGAGGACAGATCGTATCCATCAGCCCGATGCCCCAAAGCACTTCCGCCCGGATGCGCGGAGCAAGAAACTGAATGTCGACATAACCGAGTTTCTCGAAGGTTGCATCCTCGCGGGCATGCAGCGGATCGAAGTATCGAAAGTACTCTCGCAACTCAGCATAAGCATCCTTGGCCTGGTCCATCTCCCAGACTCGCTTGTAGTCACTGAGAAACGGAAACACAGGAGCCGCTCGCTTGATTCGCGGCTCCAACGCGGCGCAGGCCACGGCCAGCGCGCCGCCCTGGCTGCCGCCCGTCACGCTAACCTGCCCGGCGTCCACATGCGGCATTTCCATCACGATCCTCGCCAGCTGCGCCGTATCGAGAAAAATCTGGCGGAAAAGCATCTTCTCGGGCTCGCCGTTCAGAGCTTCAGCGAGGCCTCGAATGATGTGTCCGTGTTGGGTGTTACCCCGGATTCCGCCGAGGTCTTCAGACAGCCCCGCCTGCCCTCGACAATCGAGCGCCGCAACCGCGTACCCTTGCGATACATAGGGCAGCTTGTCCACCCAGTCGCCGGAATGGCCCCGGTAACCGTGGAATATCAACACAGCAGGGTGAGACGGTGATGCAGGCTTCGGCCGCAGCAGCTTGGCATGCACTCGAGCCCCAGCCACGCCGGTGAAGTATAGATGAAAACACTCGGTATCACGCACCTGGAACTTGGCCGGAATCAGTTCGACGTCCGGACTAACAGACCGCATTTCGGCCAAGCTTCTGTCCCAGAACTCATCGAAGTCGGGAGGTCGTGGGTTGATTCCTTGGTACGTCTTGAGTTGTTCCAATGGAAAATCAAAAGTCAGCGGCATTTCCAGCCTCCTCCGATGAATTCGCTGCTGCAGACCAAGCGTCCCGCAGTGGCACAACCATCGTGCTGGCCGCGATCGCTGCGACAATCACATACGCCAGGTACTCGAAGCGCTATCTCTGCTGCCCTCGGATGGGGTGCTGTGCTCCGTTCCAGTCGGGCGTCGAGCCTGTTCAGTCCTCGCGGGAACAAACGCTCCAGCCGGATGCTCGCTTGCAGGGGGCATGACGAAGCTTCCACGAAAGGAAAATACGTTAGCGCAAATTGCGAGTGACAGGACTTGTCACCGCAACTCGCCGGTCTGCCTCGAGCGGCGAATCTTCACCCAGGGTTGCAAGCTTTCCGATAGCTGGAAAGGGCGGCTGCCAGAAAGCTCTCCACCGATACGGCTTCGAAGAATCGGGCTCCCTGGCGGTAGAGGTCCCTGGCGTCTTGTTCGCTGGTCGGCGAAACACCCACGGCGATCCCATGGCGTTGGCCAAGCTTCAGCGCTTTCTCAAAGGCCTGAACTACCAGCGGATGACGCTCCTCGATCGGGAAGCCGTAGGCGGTGGAAAGATCCCACGGCCCCATGTTGAAGATGTCAATCCCAGGAACTGCGGCGATGGCCTCAAGATTCTCAACGGCTTGAGGCTCTTCGATCATCAGAGCGACGATCATGTTGTCGTTGGCATTTGCCACGTAGGCTTTGGGATCCCCGAGTCCATAGCCAATCGGCCGGCCGGGTCCGACACCACGGCGCCCTTCAGGCCGGTATTTGCAGAGAGCGACGGCCTGTTTCGCGTCTTCAACCGTGCGAATGTGGGGGAACAGGATGCCACCGGCACCGTGGTCGAGTGCTTGCTTCACCAAGGTTGTGTCCAGCGAGGGTGCCCGGAAAATAGGCGTCGATCCCCCGGCATAGGAGGCCAGAATCATCGCATCCAGAGTCCCGCTACTCACCGTCCCATGCTCTCCGTCCAACATGACGCATTCGTAACCTGCCAATCCGGCGATTTCTGCCAGGTTGGGGTGCGGGATGGCGACGGTGCATGAATAGACCGCTTTGCCTTCACGCAAGAGCTGTTTCATTCGGTTTGTCTGCCAAGCCATAGGTTCTCCTCTGTTGAATGTATTCCGCCTCTCGACCTGCGAAAGGAGAATTGCGTCCAGCACAGACTGCCACAGCGAGGCTCCTGCCGAGCTTTCAGCCCGGCAACCTATCGCCGTCTTCAATAGTGGTACGGCTTCAGTTTCTTCACTTCCTCGGCGAGAATCGCGGTCACTTCGGGCGGGGGAAGTTCATTGAAGGGCCCGCCGTCTCCTCCCGCCACATCCTCGAAACCCGCCAGTTGAGCTGCTGCGACCAAAGCGGAGTAATTGAAGGCGCGATCCATCATAAACCGGACTTCTTCGAATCTCGCGATATCGGCCTCCACTCTGCGGCAGGACTCGAAGTCTCCCGCTCGTGAAGCGTTGTTGATCCAGTCGCTGGCTTTCGGGAATAGCTGGGCAATCCCAGAGGTGTGGCCGCGGGCGCCTCGCTCGAAGCCCGCTGTCGCCCGGTCTCCGACTCCCCACACGACGATGCCTTCGTCCTGGATGAGATCGACCAGAAAAGAGACATCCTCCGGCGTGGTTCCCACCTTCACCCCTAGCACCGGCCGGCAGTCTCGAACCAAACGGCCCAAAGCCTCACGCTGGTTCGAATTCCTCAGATAGAGAAGAAAGCTGGCTCCGAAGCGGGTCCCCATATCCTGGCAGAACTGCTTCAACGTCCGGTAAACGCCTTCGGGATTGGCGACACCATTGACCGGCAGAATCAAGTAGGCATCAGGCGGTCGAGCGAAACGCGCCTGTCTTTCCACGAGGCGGGCCGCTACGCCCAGAGGGTTCGGAACAATTCCCGACAACAGCAACGAACGATCGCCGGCGATTTCGCTCGCCAATTCCATCAGTGCGATTTGGTCGTCCGCGTCGATGTGATGAATGAGACTGCTGCCGCCAAAAGCGATCACTCGCTTACGACCGCCGTCCAGCCAGCTGTGGCTTGCAAGGTAGCGGAGGTTTTTCGCGTATCCTTCCAAGTCGAGTTTCCCCCGCCTGAAAGGGACGAGGGGAAAAGCGGCAACCGTGTTCCACGGGTCGAACGGGTTCATATCAAAATCAGCCAGAAGCCTTGTCGTGTGGGCCGGCGTTCAGACAGAGGTTGCGTTGCACAAACGGTTTCGCCACGCGCGGGTTCCTCCGATCGCTTGGCTTGGCGGCGGAGGTGGTGTCGCTGCAAAAAACCTACACCGGAGGGTGCGTTCTCACTCCATCGTGGGCAGCTTCCAGGGCCGTCGCGGCCAGGAAGATCGACCGCTCGTCGAAATGGCGCCCAACCAGTTGCACACCGATCGGTAACTTCTCGCTGCTCCAGCCGAATGGAACAGACATCGCGGGGTACCCGGTCATGCTAAAGGGCACCGTTGTCCGCACCACTTGGCGAGGCGGCAGCGTGTTGCCTGCGACCTTCAGCTCGGTGGCATTGTGTGGATGTGCAGCCACGATCGTCGCAGGCGTGAGCAGCACGTCATAATGGCTGAAATATTCCGCCAAGTCGTTGCGAAGTTGGTCCACTTCAAGCTGGGCCTTGACATAATCTGCCAGGGAAACGCTCACGGAAGTGAGGCGATTGCGCAAGACAGGGTGCAATTTCTCAGTCTGGCCCCGGATGAGCTTATCGAAATAGACCGAAGCCTCTGCCCCAAACAGAGTAGCCGAAAGAACGTTGCAATCGCGTTCAGCGAGTCCCCGAACGACAACCGGATCCACCTTGCAGCCTGCCGATCTCAAGGTCTCCGCAGCCCGCTTCACCACGCTTGCCACTTCCGCATGGATCGGTCCAAACCCTTCTTCCGCCATCCAGCCGACCCGCAACGATCGAACGGACGACTCCGCACCGCTTAGCTCCGGGACTGGGGCTGCCACTGCGTATCCATCTCTGCCGTCCGGCCCGGCCAGAATGCCGCTCGCCAGAGCCGCGTCGCGCACGGTTCGAGCCATCGGACCTGTGTGCATGAAGCGCAGCAGAACCTCCGGCCAGTGTCCGGTCAACGGGAAACGTCCGTGGGTGGCTTTCAATCCTACGATCCCGCAGTAGTGTGCCGGCATGCGAATGGAGCCGCCCACATCGCTTCCAAGCCCCAGTGGCGACAGTCCGGCTGCGATCGCCGCCGCTTCGCCGCCACTCGAGCCACCCGTTGTGCGATCAAGATTCCATGGATTCTTTGTCTGACCGAAAACCAGGTTGCCCGTTTCCCACCAGAGGGCAAATTCCGGCAGGTTTGTCTTTCCGAGTGGAATGCCTCCTGCTGCTTTGAGGCGTTGCACAAGCGTAGCGTCTTCCTCAGGTTTGCGGTCCTTGAAGAAGTTCGAGCCTCGCGTGGTTCGAACCCCGGCCGTGTCAAAGCAGTCCTTGATGGTGAAAGGCACCCCATGGAGCGGGCCCAACGAGTCTCCTCGCATCACGGCAGCCTCGGCAGCTTTGGCTTGCCGCTCAGCGCCGTCGATCGGCGTGACAATGGCGTTGAGCTTCGGGTTGATGGCATCGATGCGCGCCAGATGCGCTCTCACAACTTCGACTGGCGAGACCTCTTTGCTGCGGATTCGCCGAGCCAGCTCGGTGGCATCGCAATAACAGATCTCTTCGTGCATGTGGGCTCCTTGGATTTCGTTGGTCCGAACATCGGGACCGATGATTTCGCAAACAGGGAGAAGCGTCAATATCGGGTGAGGGCGCGCTATCTGATGGCGCAATGCCAAAACCGATCGCACTTGGCACAGCTCTGGCGCTTCTTTACTGGAAGTGTTCCGGGTGACGGTGGCGCATTCCGATATGGCCACACCGTGCTTCCTGCGGCGTCATGCGCGCACCTGCGATCTCACAACCCGGGAAGTCCGTTCCCGCTTTCGGGGCAGTGCCAAGACTGAGCGAAAGGTCATGATGGCGACACTGTTCCGACTGGCAGTCACTGTGTTTTCGCAAACAGGACCGGCTCTGCAAAAGGGCAGCCCACGCTCGTGTCGCTAGCACGGGCGCGCGACGCGAAGGAATCCGTTCGGCTCACTTCACGCCTGGCACTCCAGCCTCCAACAGCATGTGCCGGATTTGCTCGCGCAGCTCGACTGGCAACGGCCTGGCGGGAGGCCGGGGCGGGCCGATCGGTTCACCCAGCATCTCCAGAATGGCTTTGTCGAAGTGGCCTTCACTGCCGCTGTAGGCATAGGCCTTGAAGAAGTAGACGTAATAAGGGATTCGGAACTTCTTGATGAGGTCCAGCGCGTCGGAATAGCGCCGTTGCTGCAGCGCATCCCATAGTCTTAAGCCGAACTCCGGCCAGGCCAGGGGCGGATGACTCACAAAGCTGGTCGCTCCTAACATGTGAGACACGACCTCGCAAAGCTGATTGTCGACGATGGGCAGCCGTTGGGCGAAATCCTTCAAGACGGCTTCATAGAACGACTGCGCCGGCGAGCTCCACTTCAGGGCGCCCACATTGGCAATCTCCAGCAACCGGGCAGTTTGCTCGTAGCCCATGTCGGCGTGGGTGCCCGTCCACCAGGTGTTGTAGATCACCATCGGGACCGAGACCGCATCCGAGACGGTCTTGAACAGAGTGAAAAGGGTGTGGCTTCCATACTGGACAAATGGCCAAATACCCCGTAAAACACGCTGGGGAAATGGGCCATTTTGAAAGCAAATCTCAGACTGAGGTTTAACTCGTGCGACAACCGTTCGACGGGAAAACGC
>Ga0194131_10006463_pt1 | contig 16300 bp, 29 predicted proteins | sample TA2KigO120mmetaG_FD_148631 | JGI IMG/M metagenome (GOLD analysis project Ga0194131, IMG submission 148631) | Freshwater microbial communities from Lake Tanganyika, Tanzania - TA2015053 Kigoma Offshore 120m | ecosystem: Environmental > Aquatic > Freshwater > Lake | place: Tanzania: Lake... | reverse complement strand
AATAAAGTCTTATTTTACATTGACCTTTAGGCATTGCTGGTTGCCAATTGTTTGTGTTAGATTGAGTACTCATTGTAGTTCCAACAGCAATAAAATTTCTATTTCCTATTAATTCACCACCGGGACCAACAATTTGTTCTTCTTCATACACAATCACTAAATTTTGTTGTTCTGCTCTTCCTGTAATTTCAACTATTAGTCCAGATTGGCAACGACATTCTTCTTCTTCAGAAGGAACATAGCATGTTTTTATAACTGGAGTTGGTCTATCAATGCTTCCCGGTATACTTTGTTCTTCAATTGAATAAAAACAATCTGGTGTTGGTGGTGTTATTTTGTTTATAGTTCTTACTACAGGAAAATATCTTATTAGTTTTAAAACATAAGGGTCTGCCTCAATGAATGTTGCTCCTGAAAAAGACTGGATGGTGTTTGAACAATTTGTATCAGGAATTGAATCATATAGATCGCATGTTTGGGCAGGCCCAAAGGCAGGAATTGATGAGTTACCGCAAGCTCTAAACTGACAACTAAAAGCTGCGTTATTATGTTGTGTTATTCCATACGCAGGAGCAATAAAAGCTTCTAAATCTCTCCAAATAAAGCTAGTGCCGCAATCAAAAACTTGACCTGTATGTGGATCAGTATATGTTGTAGGACAATTACCTGGGTGCATACCAATTTTATTGACTTCTGCCAATGCGTCCCTAAATTCAGGATCATAAGTAAAAATATCTTGATTATTATAAGTACAACCTATACTATTTGCATCTATTATATTTCCATTATTATCTCTTAATATATTAGTATCATATATTAATGTTATTCCTCTAGATATTGGACCTAATTCAGGGATAATGTCAGGGTCGCAATCACACCCTGAAGGGTCAGAGGGCGGTGGTTCAACAGCATGTAGAAAATCCGTAAGTGTGGTATTAGATTTTATTTCTGGTAAAAGAAGTTCACCTACACCAAAAGTAAATTCATATGATAAATTCATAACCCCACACCAATTCCACAGCGGAGGAGTTCCCAAAAAAGATGTTGGTGTTGTGCATCTTAAACATCCTTCAGGATTTCCACAACAGCACCTTTTACTTCCACTCATTTATTTCTCTTTTCCTCTATTTTCTCAATAGTCTCTGCTAGTATCTTCATAATTTTTGCTAGTTCTCTCCAATCAGCAACATCTAAAAGGTATTTTTCATAACAATCAATAACCTTTTTAGCTTCAAAGATTATTATATCAAGATCTTGATTGTCTGATCTAGCCACAATTTATGTATGGCTATTCCTGCTCTTCCTCATATGAAATTTGAATAACTCTGTCTGGATAAAAACTTCTATATCCTCTTCTATCTAAATCCCAGACAATTATTCTACCGCCAGAAAAACCAAGACCAGAAATATTCGACGGAATAAATTGATCCCCTACAGTGCATTTCATTATTCTTTCTATTTGTGGCCTTGTTATTCTAACGAAATCAACAGTACAAATATTATTTTCTAAAATATTCATAACAGTTGATGAATTTGGTTTTGAAATAACTTTTAATTCTTTTTGTTTTACTTCTTTATTTTCTAAAGTTATTTCAGTTTGTTTTTCTTTTTCTTCAACACCAAACTCTTCATCAATAGTTCTTAATTCTACATTTTCTGGTTGTTTTAATTCTGGAACCTGTAATTGTTCTTTTTTTGCTATAGAAAATTCTTGTTCTTTTTCTCCAAATGCAGATAAAATATTTTTGTTGGTTTGTTGAAAAGATTCTTGTGCGGTTGTTGGATCTAAAATGCTAGCAGAAAATTCACCAATTGGCTTTATTCCAAAACCATCTGGAGAACTTTTTTCTACTACTAATTTTTCTTGCTCTGATTTTTTATTATCAGGAGGCATTTTACTTTAATTTTGGCGGTGCTTGTGGAGTTCTTTTTGTTAAATATTTGTTAGGATCTTCACCTATGGTTCCTTGGGGCAATGCACTTAAAAATTCACCCGCAGTTTTAGCCCCAGCCGCTAAAGTGGCAGCACCAACAATCTTACTAAGTGGTCCGGCTGCATTTCCAACAGTTTCCGCCGCTTTAGCAAGAGATTCTGCTCCCCCGGCTGCTGCTGCTACTAAAGCTGGTTCGGTAATCATATAGTATGCTCCAGCCTCATTATCCATTCCTGGATTTGGCTTACCACCTACATCAGCAAATTTTCCTGCTCTTGAACCCATCTGTTTCATTACTTCATCCTTATCTGATACACCAGGAGAGAATCCTCTTGCTTTAGTTGTATTTAATTTTTCAAATCCGGTTGCAGCCTTGCGGCCAAGAGAAGTCGCTTGTGGCCCAGAAATTTTTGATGTTGTTGTTTGGCTTCCGAGAGCAGATCCACCGCCTGTTTTAGGTTCTTGCCCGGAAGGAAACATAGGGACATCTAACGGATTGTCATCTAAAGATCTTTGTTGTGGTTTCCATCTCATAAGAGAATCATGTGTTCTAGAACTTTGGCCTCCAGAACCAAATTGTGGTTGTGGTCCCCCAATAATCCCAAATTCATTTAAAACACTTCTATTTGAAACATTTTGAATTGTTTCCAATAGGCTTTTAATTTCATTAGTTTTAAATCTAGTTGGTGATATTGTTGGGGGAGATCTTCTTAGCATACAATTTATTTATAATACTGCCAATATTACTGATTAGATTCTTTTTTTCTTTTTTGACGAAAAATTTGTATTTACCATTTCTTGGAAATATTCTTTCTTCTAAAAACAATTGAATTTCCTTTTTTCCGTTTAAATTTCTAATCATTATTTTGTTGCCAAGTTGTAAATGAAACTCTATTTGGAGTATATCATCAACATGATCTTTAATTTTATTCAAAGATTCGTACAAGTATTTAATGACTGATGATCTTAAAATTAAAATTTCATCTACTATTTCGCCCTCCACAAATCCCAATCTATGGGCATGTACAGGTAAAGCGTTTGAATAGTTTAAGTTAAAAAACTCAAGATTTTTTAAAATTGTATCACTATAATCTTCTACTACCCAAAGGATTTGGCCCTTTGGATTTATCCAAAATTTATCAGCTAACATATTCACCTCATGTGGTTTTCGACTGTATCAAGATAAACTTTATCATCATTGCCACGGAATCTCTTTGTTATCTTACGCAATTCTGTATTGTCTATTCCATCTTTCCAGTTTATCTTCATATCATCCATCATACCACGAAGAATAGAATCAGACATTCTTAAATAAAGATGATGCTCGGCTGGATTTGCTAAAGGAGTAGGTCTACCCAAACCTAAAGTAGGATGATTGTTTGGCGCACTTAACATTTGCTTTCCTATATCTGCAAATTTTAATGCATATTTTTTAGTTTCATCGTCAAATAAATGCGGCTTTCTTGTTACAAAATCTCTGGCTGTAGAACCAGTAATTTGAAAAACTCCCCAAGCAGAAGATTTTCCTTTTCCTGCTTTAGTTCTAATTGCATGTTTTGGATCGTGTATTCTATAGTCCACTACGCCAGTACCTCTATGTTCTGCCTGAGAAAATGCATTTAATAAATCACCAACTACAGGATGCGATGGCGTATATTGTGTTGTTGGTTGTTCGGCTGTAGTTACTGTAGTAGTAGCTTGATTTGCATTTGTGGCTCTAGGAGTAACATTCAACGATGGCGACTGTTGTATTGGTAAATTTTCTGTTCGGTTTTTAATTAATGCTGCTGTGCCGCCTAGCAAAGCACCAGTAAGAGCAGCACCTATCATCAATTTTCTTTCTGCAAGATATTGTTTAAAGGAATGCATCGTCTAATATGTATAGTGATTATACAAAATAAAAAGGCCCCGAAAGGGGCCTTTTTTTATTTTTTTACTTAAATATATAGATCATATGAACAACTTTCTTAGACAATTTGGTAATTTTAAAAAGAACTATATAGGTATATTTTCATGCCAAAATTTTCCAAACAAATCTTAAAATCATTTAAAAATCTTTGTGAGGCTGATGATGGTGGTTCTCCAAAAGGACAACCAACAGTACAAAATGCACCACAAGAACAAATGCAATTATATCACGGACAAGGCGGAATGGCGGCTTACAATACCAGAACCCAGAGCAACATACCCCAATGGATGTATACTGGTATTCCTGCCTATACAGCTCCTAATGGAACTGTGGTGATTCCTCCAGATCCAAGAACAGGTCTATTTCTTCCAAACATGCTTCCTGGAGTATATCTCATAAATATCCCAGATCCAGTTACAGGACAAGGCGTTTATTTATGGACATTCGATTATAGTCAACTCGGCGGAATGACTCCAACAAATGCATACAACCTTATTATTTTAAATATGATTATGAATCCCTATTATTTGTTTAATAATTATGGTGATATAGGACATGTAGAAGAAAGTCTAATTAATATAGGAGCACAGATGCAACGTTTATCAGAACTAAAATATCCTGGTATTTACGATGGAGATGGAGACTTATTTGTACAAGTATTTTTTCCACCAATGCATGGCTTTGATACCCAGGCTTTTGATTTTATAAATCAATTTAAGAATACTTTTGCTTCTGGACGAGTAGATTTTCAAAATGATTATATTGTAATTCCAGATAGAATTCAGACATAATTCTCAGTCATAAAAAAAAGGCCCCTTTCGGGGCCTTTTTTATTTCTTTACTTAATTAAGGGAATGACCAATTTTGGTGAATAAACCATGTACCAGTTTCGTTTGCTGATCTCCAACCAGTTTTTATCCAATTTGCCATTTCTTGTGAAACCATGATGCCGGACGCTTGGGCGAGCGTGTTGTTATGTAAGTTGGTAAATACGTTTGGAAGAGCTTGTAAAATAGCAGTTCGAAAGGCAGTCCAAGATTCAAAGTTAGTAAGAGCAAAAGCTGGATTATACATGACATTTAATAAAATAATCTCAGCTAAAACTTCTGGGCTTACATATGGAGGTATTCCATTACCCGGTACTAACAAACCACCGACATAAGTATAATTAGTTATTGGCCAATCAACACCATTAATTACTCCACGAATTCTATAACCACTATACAATGGATTATCGTAATAGCTTCGTGTATCTCCAGGAGCTTGTGATGTTCTTGTGGCATATGCTCCATAACCAAGACCACCATAAGTTTGCGTCATTGATTCCGGACTACTAGTTTCTGGAGGTGGACCTGGAGGTGGGCCGGGAGGAGCATCTTCCGTGACCATTCTTACTCTTCTTCTTAAATTAGAGTTTTGCTCTTGAAGAGAACGCAAAGTATTTTGTAGTTCTTGAACTTTTCTTTGTAATGTGTAAATGAATGTTGACATATTATTTTCCTAAATTATTTATAATAAACATATTCAATTAAGTTCGTCTGGTTTTTGATTTTTCCATTCCTGGCCATCCTCGTAATGCCAAAATAGCAGATCTAGGATCAACTCCGTGTTGTTTAGAAACCCTTTGAATTGCTGTTTCTGGATTAGTAATATTAGAAGCAACAGCTGCTAAATGACTCATAATACTTAAACGTTCTGGATCTCCATGATAAAATAACATTTGACCAGCAATATTTCCTTGACCTCGGCGCGGATATTTACTTAAAGCTCTTACTCCAGGAATACTGGTAATTGCATCTGCGGCTGCCATATGTGCTGCTCTTACTGCTGCAAGGTTGCTGGCTACCTTTTGACGTGGCCAAGAAGACATTCTGGGCTGTAGATCTTTTGATTTGTTGTGAGATGGTTGCCCTTGAGGATATGGACTAGGAGAAAGAAAACCAAAATCTTTTCTTTCGTTCAAAAAAGAAGTCATCTTAAAATTATTTTTTTGTATGTCCTGTAGATGACCAAGAAATAGTTTCATATCCATACAGTTATTTATATTATTAAGAATTATACAAAACTTTTAATTTATCTTCTCAATGCTCTCATAAAATCTCGTAAACTCATTGGAGCAGTGGAAGGAAGCGCATCAATAGCAGCCTGGGGGTCAACTCCATGCAACTTGGCAACTCGTTTAATTGCCTCTACTTTGTTTCTAAGTCTAGGAGCAACAGCTTTTAAGTGAGCCATAACACTGCCATGTTCTGGATCTTCTGGATTATTGTATCCGGGATACTCTGGAGGAATTTGAAATCCTGGAACACTGGTAACTGCATTTGCAACGTGTATATGTGTTTCTTCTACTTCTCTTGCAAAATTTGGATTTACTTTTCTTGCTTCGTTGAGTGGTGGTTGAGGAGGTGATTGTGGTTTATCCATTGGGTAATCCCTTGCTCTTCGACTAACAGGATTACCCTCATTCTCATTTAATGAACGAGGAGAAAGAAAAGCTTTTGATCTTCTTTCATTCAACGAAGAGGTCATCTCAAAATTATTTTTTTGTATGTCCTGTAGATAATTGAGAAATAGTTTCATATCCATAAAGATATTTATGTTATTAACAATTACACAATATTTCTTGTTGATCGCCTACACAGCGAAGTGTATCCAAAAGTCTGAATTTTGTCAATTAAATTTATATGCAGGAAGATTCAGGCCCATTTGGTTCATTTTGGCCTGTCTCCAATTACGAATCCAGATCTCTTTTTCTTCTTCGGTCTGCCCTTGAAGCCCAGCACGAAATGCTTCCTCTTCCTTTTGGACCATGTTCAAAAAGTCCTGTTCAGAAAATTGTTCTTTCAAAAATTTACGAAACGAAAGCATATCTCAGCAGTTCCATTTTCTGAGAGACAATGCCTTTCTAGTTGGGCGACCTTTTTTGTCTTTCATTGGTCCCGGCATTCCGCCCATACGCGCACAGAACGACTTTCTGCGCTTATCATCCTTTGAACCCTTTTTAATTTTAGACGGATCTTTTGTTACAGCTGTCTGCAATTTAGAACCGGGATTCTCTCTACGGTATGACTCAACACCCTTCTTGTTCAAACCACCTTCGGGATTTTTTCCCTCTTTGCGTTGCCATGCAGCGGATTTTTCAATTAGGTATTGTTTGAAAGAGAGCATGTAGATATTTATATTTACAAATAAAAAACCCTGAGTTTTTGGCTCAGGGTTTTTACTTTAATTATTTAAACTTAACCTTCTTCGTGTCTAGCCAATTCAGCAGCTAGTGTAGCTTCCCGTGCTCTGATTTCTGCCAATGCTATTGCTAGTGCTTTCTTTCTAGCTTTAGAGTTTTTAAATTTTCCTCTTCCGCGCTCAGAACCGCCCTTGACTCCTCTTGCGTCATCTACCATGTCGCCTGCGGGAACAGGTATTGCTGGTCCTACTCCTCTTAGTGAAGCCATAACAGGATTATTTGTTACATCTGTAAATGGATGAATTCTTATTGCGTCAGCGGCGGCATCTCCGATGGGTGATCCGTATTCTGGGTCATATACAAATTGTCTTGTTTGTCTGGCTCCCTTTCCGACAGGGTTTCCTTGTTTTGTAACTTCAGTGCCTATAAGGGTTGGAACTCCATGGCTGTCTTCCGCATTTTTGGTGTCTGTATCAAGTACATCTAGATATCTTGTTTTTGGAGTTCTATATTCCAACAGTTTTTCTGTATTATTTTCTTCTGTTAGATTGATATAAGTTTTTGATAATTGCTTAAGCCAGTTATTATTCATATCTTATATATCCTTTTTTACTTTATGTTCAAAACATTTCTTCTTGATTATGTGCTATCAAAAGAACATGGAGAAATATGAACTTCTTTTTTTATAATGATTATTTTGGCGGCATTTTATAAAATGGCTTCCGAGGAATAGGAAATTTTGGGGCTAGGCTAGGCATTGTGATTGGATTATGGGGGTATTCCGTTCCATCTGGGCGAAGTTGCCACGGTCCATATTCTTGCGCCCAATCTGGATATTCAAAAGGCGGATGCCACTCAGTTGGTTTACCATCACGACTGAAACCCGGATAGCCTCTTTCTGGGGCTAGAGGTGGAGAGACATTAGGAGTTGGAATTCTTGGAGTAGGAGGATATTGTCCTCCTTCTGCTTCTCTTAAAATTTTTCTTAGTTGTCTGTTTTCTTCTTCTAATTTACGAATTTTGTTTTGATAAATTGAGTCAAATGTTCCCATGGAATTTCCTTTACTGTATGTAGGAATCTACCAAAGGGGACCCAATGATTTGAAAATAGGAATCAGATAGCAAACAGAGAAAGCAATGAAGAAGAACCAAAAGATTCCTTTTTTTATTTTGGGAGGAATCTTTCGAAAGGGACCCATGAAATTATTTAGGGGGGATCCTAGAGGGGGGACCCATGTTTTTGGAAAGGGGTGGGTGGGCTAGCCCCGGTTACCGAACCAAGGGGACCCATGTGTTTCAAACTGTTCGGACAGGCTGGGGCTAACTTGGCAAAACAAAAAAAGTTTTAGTCTACCCACAGCACCCACCCCTCCGGGGGTGGGTGCTGGGTAGGGTAGGGGGAAGGGGAAGGGTGGGAGTCAGTCATCCCACCCATCATCATCCGGCCCGTCGTAGTCGGCCCATGAGCCGTGCCTGTCCTCGTACCGGGAGGAGTTCTGCTCCTCCAAGTGTTCGGTGGAGAGGGATCACTCCTCCGGGTCGATCCCCGGGAGTTCATCGTCGGGCTGGGGCTGACGAGCCTTGCGACGCTCGCAAGTCATCACGGCGGCCCCCGCGAGTGCAAGGGCCAGTGCGTGGACGACACACAAGACGATCTCACCCGGCTGGATCTCGCTGATGGCATCGACACTCCGAAGGTAGCCCTCTGCGTCGAGGATCATCACATCCGCGATATCGTGTTCGTGGCCGCAGTCGGCGCACACGCAGGAGGGGGAGGGGAAGTCAGACGATGAGGTAGAAGTGGTCATGGGGGAAAGGTACACCATCTGATCCGGCTGTCAAGAGGGGAAACCAAAGAAATATTTCGGCGGGTAGCACCTGGCACACTTGGTAGCACCAGGTCAATCTAGCTGGAAACCCAGGACGGCAATCGCAAAACGCCTTGAATCGTAGCACTTTTCGAAATCGATCATGCAGACAAGTGGTAGCACTCACCTGTCACCCCCCATTCCGGAGATTTTCCTCAAAAAAATTTCTCGCCTTTCTTGCCGATTGTTTGGTCTACCCCCTTGCGCTCACCGGGGCATGATGTATCCTTGGGGCATGACCACTACTACCCCCATGACCATTTCACACACTCCGTCATCGTCCTTCCCCCGCGCCCTGATAGTCCGTGCTTGTGGCGATGCAGAAATCATCGACCACACCGGACTGGAAGCCCTCCAATCTGCCGTGGGCGGCTTCATTGAATCCATCCGCCTTGGAATGAACGCGGTCATGTATGTCAATGAGGAGGCTCGACTTCGGCCAACCTCGGAACCCAATCGCTTTGCAACAAAGATTGTGGAGCGATTCGGAGCAGCCCACTTGCTCTACCCCATCCTCGGAGATGTGGTGCTGACTGGGTTCGATCCCGAAACTGGGGAGGACTGCGACTTCCCGGACAAGGGGATTGACCCAAGCGTTGACTGGGAGGAACTTTTGAGCGGCCTCGACGGGATTGTTGTGGAGCCGAAACCGATCACCGTGGAGGACTTGGCTCGCTACTTCCATGGACATCGTGGGTGTGGTCGCTGGTGATTAGTAGAAAAAAATCCAGTTTACCCCTTGACCCCACCAACCACAGGCTACAATACCCCCATGATCATTGCCACTCTCATCCTCGCGTTTCTTCTGTTTGTCGCGTACTTCTTCTTCATTGCGATTGTAGCACATTCGCCGCTCTCATTATTTATCGGGATCGGAGTTGGAGTAGCCACTTTCGTGTGGTTCAGCATCCAAGCGCAAAAGATGTGGCAACTCCGCAACAGAAGGAACTGGCTCCCATGATCACTTTCAAGGGGTTGACAGCCCCCAGTCCTGATGTAGACTTCACCCGGAGCGCGTTGCTCCACTCATCACTCATCACTCATCACAAGGAACTGACTATGAAGACCGAAACCGAAATCTCCTCCATGTTCGCCATGCTCAACGAGGAGCGCAACAAGTCCATCCTCGCTATCGCTGCTGCTGACGATCTCTCCCACTTCGATGCCATGCTCAAGTACGATGGCGAGATCGCTCCCAAGACCACCGACCGCAAGAAGTTCGTGCTGATCGGGTGCGACTTCCCGCCCTGCTTCGTCCCCAAGGATGAGGCTGCTGCCGAGGAGTTCGTGGAGCGCGTTCTCACGGCCTACGCCATGTGGAACGAACAGGTGATCCTGAACCCCGACTGGACATTCACCCAACAGGCCGCTGCGTTGCAGAAGGTGATGGATGACGAGATCTCGCTTCTCGCTCCCAAGCCCGATCAGCACTACTGCGTGATTGATTTGCGCGGTGTGCAGATCTGACCCCGGACACCGTTCCGTGATGCCCCCGCCGACCCAGGAGGTCGCGGGGGTTTTTCTTTGGTAAAATATTTGGAATTCGCTTGCAAACTGTCACGCGCCCTGGCGTGACAGTTTTTTCGGTTTTTTTCTGGTTTTCTCTTGCTTCTGTCGCGGTTCCCTCACCGTTTCAGCTGCACCAGGTCAACATGGTAGCACCAGGTCAACATGGTAGCACTCTCGCCCTAGCGTCCATTCCGCAGCCTGTCAAGTCCCCCCACTTATCCACAATCGCAAGAAACTTTCGGATTCTTCCTTCTATCCTATTGACTGCCCCCGGTTAGACGCTATTCTTCACGCATCACCCAACCCGCCCCAATGGGGCAAGGAACCTACCATGGCTCACCTCATCGAATCGTCCGATACCGTCGCAGTCTACAAGTCCCGCGCATGGCACGGCCTCGCGCAAGCCCTTGACGAGTTCCCGAACCCGACCGAGGCACGGCAGATCGTCGCGCCTTGGGACGCGATCCCGACCACCGATCTGCACATCACCCTGCCCAACGGCATGGTGATCTCGACCGATGAATACAAGGCGTTGGTGCGCTCCGACAATGGCGAGATCCTTGGTCTGCACAGCCGCAAGTATAGCCCGGTCAGCGTCGGAGATTTCTTCGACCTCGCCTATGAGTTCGGCGCGGTCGATCAGGTCAAGGTCGATTCCGCCGGGACGCTTCGCGGCGGTCGCACTCTGTTCTGTTCCCTCAAGGGGGACACCGTGGAGATCGGCACTCGCGGCGACATTTCGACGGGCTACCTCCTCATGGCGCAGGCGTTCGATGGCACGATGGCCCTGCGTGGCGATGTGGCGATGATCCGCACGGTGTGCAACAACACCATGACGGCGAACCACCTCGCATCCAAGTGCGGATTCACCCTGCGACATACCCGCAACATGGGCGACCGCATGGCCGATGTGAAGAAGGTCATTCAGGGATGGAAGGCGGGTCAGGACGCGACGGTGGCAGCGGCCAACCGCTACGCGGCTGCACCCGTTCGCAACCGCGCCGTGGTCGAGGAGTTCTTTCTGCGTTCGCTTGAAACCGTCTACGGGGTGCTGCCGTCCCCGGCCACTACGGACAAGCGCGAACAGACTACGCTTGCATGGGCGGCTGACTCGCTCCGCGAGATCGGCAACTACTGGAACGCCGAGGAAACCCAGTTCGGCGCGAACTGGTGGACGGCTGCGAACGCGGTCACGGCCTACTTGCAGCACTCGACCGAGGCTTCGCGCTTGGGCGTGAACTCCGATGCGCGGGTGTACGCCGACCTGTACGGGGCGCAGGGTGAGCGCAAGGGCGCGGTGATGGCCCTCGCTGCCTCGTACATCTGATCGTTTGGCTTTCTTCCGATACGGCCCACCCCGGGTAAAACCGGGGTGGGCTTTTCGCCTTGTCAAGGGAAAATCGAAAATAATTCGTGAAACTGTCACGCAGCAGCTGCTGCTGCGTGACAGTTTGTCAAGCCCCCTTTCGCTAGTTTTCTCACAATTCTTTTCTCGTTTTCTTGTCGTTTTTCAGTCGTACCCACTTGTATTCTTCAGTCCATACTCTATAGTACCCCACATGGAATCGAATGTCGATTCCGGAAACACACTAACAAGGAACGAATGACCATGACGGAAAACCCCGACACGACCGCTCTGATTGGTGCTGTGATGGCTGTCTCCAACCGCCTCATCGACTCCAACAAGTCCCTCTTGGGCATCCACGAAAAGATGCTCGTCTGCAACCGTGTGCTGTCCGACTCCATGGTGGAAGTGCATGGGTCGCTGTGTTATATTCGTGACCAAATGGCGTGCGACAAGGATGCCGACTCCTTCAACAACATCATCCTCGCCATGAGCGAAGCAATGTCGTTGTGGTGTGACGGATGGGAGAGCGCGGTGCAGGAAGTCAACCTTGACATTGCCAAGTCGAAGGCTCTCAAGAATGAGATCTCTCCCCTTCTCGATGGTCAGATCTGATTCACGAAAGGGCCACCGATGAACACAGAAGTCGCAAATATGTGGGCCACCGCGCTCCGTAGCGGCAAATACAAGCAGGGATCATGTGTCCTCCACAATGTGACAAAGGATACTTGGTGCTGCCTGGGGGTTCTCTGCGATCTGTACCAAAAGAGTTGTCCCCCCGAATCTGTCCTTGCAATCGAAACCAAGCCCATCGGGAATGTGGATCGGCTGGACGGCGTTGATCTCGATGAGTTAGAAGAAGGGACAGAAGTTCTGTCCTACATTGCCGGACGCGCTCCGATCAAACACCACAACGACCTTCCCTACGAAGTTGCTATATGGGCAGGAATCGATACTACTCGACCCGGTTGGAGGAAGGGGCGTGTTATGTTCCAACCCTATAATGTGGATATGGAGTCATGGACTGCCCTAACTGAACTGAACGATACCCGTGGCACCGACGGTGTTTTCTCCTTTGATTTCATGCAGATCGCTGATATCATCGAACTCAATCAGGAGTACCTATGATCGACATTGTGAACCACAAGGACTGCCCTCGCAGCCGACAGATTGCTTCTCTCCTCGCAGCATTCAAGTATATGCTTGAGGAGATGACGCAGAATCAACTGGATGAACTGGACCGAAGAATGATGTACACTCCTACCATGACCAACGACGAAAACGCACTTGTTGAGGCGTTTGGCCTTGACACCACCGAAGAATGATGTACAATCTTCCCATGAGTACATACCTCCTAAAGTACTTCAACGACGGCGAATCAGATGCCATCGGTCTGCCTTTGGTAGAATGGTTCATCGTTGAAGCAGATGACCTAGACCACGCGGTAGAGCAACTTATGGATGCCTACCCCGAAGCAAACCTAGTCGCAGGATACGAATGTGTTCCTGTGACCCCAATCATTCAAGGATGACCATGAAACCTCTCTACAAGACAACCATTGTGATATGGTCAAAGTTCGATCCGAGCCATGTCGGAATGGAGAATCTGGCATACGAAGCATCCGAAGGACAAGCATATTGTTCTCTCCGAGATACACTTGTCGTAGATGATCCCAAAGCCGATAAGGATTGGGATGGTACGGAGTTTTTCGATTCACCGTCAAACGAGGGATTCTACAAGAATCGGGCTTGACAACCACCTACCACAAGGTAAAATCCTCCCATGACCAATCCCAACGACAATGTGCAATGGTACGATCACGCCCACGGGTTTCAGATGTTCTTCCCGAACGGGTACGGACTTGCCATCATTCCCGGCTACAACGGGGACACGATGGAAGTGACGGTCGTGGACGGTGAAGGTGCTGCCATTCCCGACAACAACGGGGATACGATGGAGTTCGTCACTCCCGCGATGTTGGGGAACTACATCAACCGAGTCCGTGACCTTCCTCCTCGCACCGGATGTTCCCCTCTCGCCCCCGACGAAACGATTGAAGGTGGAGAATCAAACGGTATGACAAACGACGAACAAATGGAAATCCTGCGTAAAGCAGGGTACTTCAAGGACGGAGAGGATGCCTACAGCCTCCTCGCGGCAATCGATTCCCTCAACATCGAAATCGAATCCCTTCAGAACAAGATCAAGGAGATTGAAGGATGACCATGCACCACACAAACCAAACCATCACCCACCACTACCTCCGTCAACTCCTGTCCGAAGGCCGAATCGTTCAGATTACCTTCAAGAAGAAGGACGGAACGGATCGGACGATGAACGGAACAACCAATCTGTCCGTGGTTGGCCCGGAGAACAAGCCAAAGTTCGTTCGCTCGACCAGTACCGATGTGGTCGCTCTGTTTGATATGGACTGTATGGAGTGGCGTTCACTCCGTGCGGATACCGATATCGAACTGCACGGATCGTACTATCCGACTGCGGCGAAAGTCTGAAACAACTCAATGGTCAGCCCCCATCCTCACCTTGTGGTGAGGTGGGGGTTTTATTTGTAAAACTGTCACGAAGCTGCCGCAGCTTCGTGACAGTTTGCAACCGTAATCCTGTGATTTTTTTGTGGTTTTCTTATCGCTCCTCTGTGGTTTTTGGTTGGATCCCGGACAGAAATTCCGTGGTTTTTTTGTGGTAATCTTGTGCCAACCCCTTGCACTCGCTCGTTAGGTGCTGTAGAATCCCCAACCATGAAGACCATCGAAGTTGTCATGAACACGACGCAACGCATCCGGGAAGTGTTCTTTGCCTATGTCGAAGACGATGACCCGCTCACCAAGATGACCCCGGCAAGTCTTGACCCCGACGCGGTGTTCGCTGACTCCCGGTTCAAGTTGGTAGAGACTGAACACCTGGCCCATCTGCACATTGATGTTGAAGCCGTCGATGTTTCCGACTGGCCCGGCCTGCCAGACACCCCTTCGGAACTGAAGACAGAAATAGAGAAGTTCATCACCGAGTTGGAGGACAGACAATGAACGAAGCACGGCTGGAGGTACAAATCAAAGCACTAGAACAGAAGATCAACGCCATGCGTTCACTCCTCTGGGAGTGGAACTGTACGGCTGTCCCTGTCTGGGAAATCGAAGAACTCTTTGACCTTGGCGAAACACGCCATGACTACCTTCAGTTCATGGACACAGACGATTTGAGTGAAGAAGAGTGCGCCGAGTTGTATGGACTGAACGATACACCCCCAACCAAGGAAGGATCTGATTGAACGACTGGGACGAAGACTTCGACTGGGACGAAGTGAACGACTGGGACGAAGTGAACGACTGTGACTTTAGCGAACTGGATGAACTGGACATTGACTGGAGCCAATACGATGTCAACTAAACCAAAGAACCCATCTGCCGAGATTTTTTCTCATATTTTGCGTCTTGAAGACTTGACGCAGGAGATCGAGGACGGTACGATCACGAACAACGAGATCGTTACTCGTTTGGAGTGGATGCACAAGCGTTTGTGCCTCCTCATTGAAGACCCGACTGTGAACCCTGTTCTCAAGGAGAACCCCAATGCCTCGTAAGAAGATCACCGTTGCCTTGTCCGTTCAGATGGTTGAGATGGTCAACCTTGCCCTCGACACGGGGGGCAAGATCGATCTGAAGAGTCTTGCCGCGCAATGCGGCGTGTCCGCCCCGGTCATGCGTCGTGCGCTGATCGATGTGTACGGCGACACCATCACCTTCAAGAAGAGGGTGGGAATCGTCCGCACGGTTCGGCAACCCGTTGCTGAACTTCCGGAACTGCTCACCGCCGATCAAGCGGTCATTGCCTTCCAAGCCTGACAAAAAAAGAAACAAAAACATGAAGTTCATTCTCTGGCAACAGGAGTTGGTTCGTGAGTCAGTTGACTCACCTTGGATGCTTTCATTTGATCGTGAGATTCTGATCGAAGGGCCAAGCAAGGAGTGGTGTCACGCCATGCACATCGGCACGGTGGATATCAATCCGGTGTGCAAGGTGATCAGCCTCAATGTCATGCCGTTTGCCGACTGGCAGGCCGACAATACCAAGTGGGCCGAAACTGATCTGCTTGCCGCTGCCGATGCGGTCAATCAGATCAACGAACGCGGGTTCGTAAACTACCCGGCCAACACCCCTACCCCGTGGCTCGCTTCCTATATGCAGCGCGTTGCGACTGTCTGACGAAAAAAAGTGGGATTGGGGGTTGACAGCCCCCCAATCCCGCTTTATACTCAACCCACAAGGAGAACACCATGCCTAACTGGACTGGAAACCGTTTGTCGATCACCGGAACTGTTGAAGATATCAACCTGTTTGAGGCAGATCGTTTGGCTGCACTCAAGGTCAAAGACTGCGGCCCGGAGCAAGTCATCACCTTCCACATGGTTCTGCCCATGCCGAAGGAACTGTTTGATACGATCAGCCCTCGTCCCCGTACCGAAGAAGAGGTGCGTCGGGATGCCAAGTTGTACAACTGGCCGGACGAATCTCTTCAGCACCACCTCGACC
>Ga0194131_10006462_pt1 | contig 16301 bp, 15 predicted proteins | sample TA2KigO120mmetaG_FD_148631 | JGI IMG/M metagenome (GOLD analysis project Ga0194131, IMG submission 148631) | Freshwater microbial communities from Lake Tanganyika, Tanzania - TA2015053 Kigoma Offshore 120m | ecosystem: Environmental > Aquatic > Freshwater > Lake | place: Tanzania: Lake... | reverse complement strand
ATGACCGCTGGGCTTGCAACAATGCAGTTCCCTGTGAAGGGAATACCGACAGGATTATTTCGCCTGCGCACCAAAGTAGCACGGGATCGACCTCGGACCGCATACACATCAACGTCGTAAGCGGGCACGTTCAATACAGGCATTACCATGAGTGCTTCACTTAACCACTCTACCATCTCTTCTTGCCGGGGAGCAGCCTCGTAGCGGCTCTCTCTTGCTCCGGCACCAATCCATGCCGAAGGCTTTTCTGTTTGCCCAACCAGCAAACGCATCCCGCGCGCGCCACGACCAGTAGTTGGCTTAAGCACCACGCTCCGCCGCGGATAGTCATACATCTTTAGCGCGTCTTCCAAGTCATCAGCACTGTTAACACAGGTATATTCTGGAACCCTTAGGCCTGCCTCAGCTAATATTCTATACGTAGCGGCCTTATCGTGAATCAAAGCAAGCACCGAAGGTGGGCTCGCCAAAACTACTCCACCGACCTGCCTTATCCTTTCGCTTTCCGAGGAGAGCCGAAAGGCTTCAAGATCGGAGCATGGCACAATAATGGAGACTTCTTCTCGTGCCACAATATCGACAATTCTATCAACATATTTCAGGATCATCTCCCCAAGGGATTTGATAAAAAGCATCAACAAACCTCCCCCCCCACCCCAACGCTTGCGACGAAGCATCGACACCTATCAGATAGGGCGTAAGAATTGGGTCAGCGCGAAGACACATCAACAAATCGGGAGACATGGTTCCACCGACACAAGTCAGTAGAATACGAACGTCCATCTCAATCACCTACCGCATCACGGGTGATTGGCTCGTCATTACGCAAGAATCTTTTAGCGACACGCCCTAATATTAACTCATACTGATCAGGCGCCAATCTGTGATGTCCTGGCAAAGGGCGTTTTAGTGCAACATTCTTATATGTAAACAACTCGCCCTCGGCAATATCGGTGCGCGCAATCAAACAACGATGACGCTGTAACCGCATCTCCTCTTCAGCAGCGACCGGTTTGATTGCACCATCCCCCCGCATTGCTTCCAACTGGCGAATTTTCCCTACCATATGTGTAAATGGCTCAGGCTCCATGGAGATTCGATGATCCGCGCCGGATAACTTGCTATCCAACGTAAAGTGCTTTTCGATAATCACTGCACCCAGCGCTACCGCTGACACACAGGCCAAATCGTCAAGCGTATGATCGGAATATCCAATTGGGACACCAAAGCGCTCTGCCATCAGAGGAATTGCCGATAGGTTGAGGGTTTCATCGGGAGCAGGATACAACGCTGTGCATTTTAGGACTGCCACGCCTGGCGCACCATTGTTCAGGGCATGATTGATAGCGCTGGCAATTTCATTTTCATATGCCATGCCGGTAGAAATAATCAGTGGTAATTTATGTTTGGCCGCTTCAACAATGAGCGGCTGATTGGTCAGCAAGCCTGAGGAAATCTTTGCCGCAGGCATGCCAATTCGAACCATGCGCTCAAGGCTTGGGAAATCACCGGGAGTTGAAAACAGAACAACGTTCAAACGCTCCGCAAGCTGCATCAAGTCAGCCATTGCTGCATCGTCAAGCCCCTTGCCGCTAAACTCCTTGTAGGAATCCGTGCCTACCACATAGCTCTCATCCGCATCGATTGTCTGGAGCTTAACAGCATCGGCACCTGCTTTTGCCGCGGCCTCGATCATGCGTGCACAAAGCACTGGATCCCCATGATGGTTAATGCCTACCTCGGCAATCACAAACACAGGCTCTCCTGATCCGATTATTCTATTGCCTATAGCAAATGAACTACATCGCCTCATGTGACCAGCCAACTCCTTTACTTTTCCACTATTGCGATCCGTCAACCTACACCACCCTTCAATGCACCAAACACCTCTACCCGGCTACTTTATGAGTCGTCCCAGCTCGAACGCCTCAGCCGCAACAACCCCGACACTTGCGCCACGCCAGCCAGCTAGATGCGCAACCCCTTGCAATGATCTCGGATGAGGGAACTCTCGTAATTCGACTTGATACGCAGCTAACGCCTGCAATTTTATTTGCAACGTCAGAGAGATATCGACATACCAATTCGGCGCAAAGACCGGCTGTGAGGCCGGCGGACGCCACTCGGTACTTGACGGGGTCTCACAAAACAGCAATCGCCTGACAGAGTGTCCTGGCTGAGGGCGACAGGCTGCAATTACGGCATCATGGACGCGACGGTGATCGATGTTCAGATCGCCGGCATGATGGGTATAAATCGTGTCAGGCTGGCATCGCGCAATGACCTGCTCGATATCCTTGACGATATCCAATAGAGTCACTTCATCCATGCGATTATCCGGATACGTCAACAGAGTAACATCCTGCACGCCAAGGATCGCATTAGCACGCCCTGCCGCGCTCTGACGCTCTTTCAGATCGGCTGGCGCGACATCTCCCCGGCTAGTCACTCCGTCGGCCAGAATCAACACCGCCACGCGATCGCCTGCCACGCAATGGCGAGCAATCGTTCCACCGCATCCTAACACTTCATCGTCGGGATGGGCGACAATCACTAAAACAGAAGACTGACTCAATATGTTATCTGGCATGTTGCCTGCTCATAAAAATACATACTTACTGCCTCATCACCTAACAGTCTCTCTGAACGTACGATACACTCTAGTACCTACCGGATAAGGAATCGAGCACACCGTATCTTGGCCAAGAATCTGCTCTTGTAATGACCACACGAGGTCGGTAAATCCGAGCTTGTGCCTGTAAACAACTGTGCTGGAAAATCGAGGATTAATCTCAAATACCATGGGAATGCCCCCCTTTAGCCTTAACTGGACATTAATACTTCCTCGCAAATTGAGGGCGCTTCCTACCTTTGTACATAACGCGTCAATTTCCTTATTTTTGACCAGCTCGGCGTATCCTGTTATGCCGGAAACAAGCCGGCGGCGAAAAATTATCGTCCTTATCTCACCATTCATGCACCCATAAACGCCACACGTATATTCACTATTTTCATCGGGTATGTACTCCTGCCAAACGTGATCAGTAAAAATAGTCCTGTATGAATCGATTCGCTTTGCATCCTGAACAACGAACACCCCTTGGTTTCCGGCGCCAAATCTTCCTTTCAGCACACATGGAAACTTCTTAGGATCACCTTTTTCAATAGGTATCGTCCATGGAGCGACAGCTCCTATCGAATCAATGAATTGGGCCGTCTTTAATTTATCGAATCCTACGTGCATGGCCTCTACATTTGCCATCACTAGAGGCAGCCGAGGCGTTTCCTCTTTCTGGGTCAACTCTGCAAAGATTCGCAACTCCGGCTCTGAGGTGGGAACTATTGCGTCAAGCCGTTCACGCTCAACCAGCGATTCCAGCGCCTTGACATAATCACATGATCCAGCGCGCGGCACGACCTTGCAGCGATCAAATAGGAGATCGCCCATATGATCAGAATGAATATCACACCCGATCAACTTACCAACAAAATCACTACTCCTGAGAATACGGCCGACTCCATGGCCGATGTCTCCCGCAACCCCTGTTACAAGACAATTCATCACACCCTCACTAGCACTTCTGACAGGTAAGGGAGCTCCGGGTGTCGACTTCGACACTCGGCAATTAATGAGCTAGGATCATATTCTTCTCGCCTAAACTCTACTGACCGCGTAGACGTGTCAAACAAAACCCATTGTGCGCCAAGTTGCCGATTCCTCGGCTGGCCGACAGACCCTGGATTGACAAGGAGTGTCTTGCCGATCACTTTAAGCATCGGATAATGTGTATGTCCTACCACCACAAGATCATGCTGCACACCAGCACACCGCTCGATTAGCCCGACATCGGTATCAGGATATAGATACTGATTGAGATCCCACGGCGCGCCATGACACAACAAGACTCGAACTCCGTCGAGTGTGAGCTCTAACGGATGGGGCAAGGCACAAAGTTCATTTATCTGATCTTCGCTGAGTTGCTCCATGGCAACTCGAATACCGCTTCCATATCGCACGTCAACCGTCGCCAAAAAGGCTGGATCATTACGTGAGGAGCAGAGCATCTCCTCATGATTTCCTCTCACAACACTTCTATCCCATTCGCTCAGAAGTTGGAGTACTCGGAATGGAGCAAAGTAATATCCGACAAGATCACCCGTCACGACGAGCTTCTCTACACTGGCAGCGAATGCAGACTGGAGAACGGCTTCTAGGGCCAGAGCATTACCGTGAATATCCCCCAGCAGTCCGATTTTCACTAGCAAGAGCCCGCAATATCGATCAAAGCTTCATGAAACCGACGAGTCTTTGGCAACAATGGGGACGGTTCAATTATCTGACTCATTGCTTCTGGCCCAGCCTGCACTATTGGACGCTGTCCTGGAAAAAAGCGGGCACAAATATCTTTCAACATTTGGTTGACCGAAATGATTTCAGTACCCGCAAGTAAATGGGTTCCTTCAAGATTATTCTCAAGCGCATAGGTGATTGCTGCTGCTACATCTTTGACGTAGACGTAATTTCTGAGCGCCCTACCCATTCCTATCTGGAACGGCATTTCGCCATTCAACGCACCTTTGATCGCGCGGTTTAGCCCTAAATGACTTGGGCCGAACCGACCAAACACGCCCCCAATCCGAAAAATGCAATGACGCACTTGGGAGGCCATGACCAATAATTCACCTAGCCACTTGGTATAGGCATAAGGAAGATCAGGCGCCACGGGAGAGTCGCTGCCAATGCGCTCGCTTTGAGAACCGCAAACAATGGCAGCAGATGCATAGATCAAATTAGCATTCCATTCCCTCGCGAGGAAGGCGACGCATCCGGACGCAAGTACGTTTGGGCAATACATCTCTGATTCCGTCGCACCTGACCACCCTACGTGCGCCCCGAGATGGACAATCGCATCAACATGCATCTTATTGACTAGATCGAGAATTCCAACCGGATTTGTAAGATCAAGTGCGACACATTCATTACTTTGTTTCTGGCCTCCAGGCCTCACGCCTTTGATTACAAGCCAACCCGCCTGCTGTAGCTTTTCTACAGTGGCACGGCCGATGAAGCCACTAGAGCCCGTCACTAGAACCGTTCCCTTATTGATCATTTACTATTGGGGCCCCATTGCAGGAACGCTGTTATGGTTCCCCCCAATCCAAGCTTTGCAGTGGATGTCCAGGAGAGGATTACATCCTCAATAGGGTGAGCATGAATAAAGTTTTCAATTTGAACACGAGCTTTGTGAGCAGCTTTTATAACTGATTTATCACGAACATAGTTTGATCCTGGATTAAAAATGAACCAATCTATAGGGAAATCACCGAGCATTTCCCTGCACTGCCATCCCGCATGCTCACTTACCGCCTTTAAACTAGATGCATCAAAATAGCTCAGGTGATCAGGAGGTCCAACTCAGAATGCCGAATCAATATGGCCCTGCTTGATGGCTGCCTATTGAGTAACCGAACAATCATTGGGGACAATCACAACCGCGACGCCTCCTTTTGCGACCAACCCTGACAATTCTCTCAAAAGATCTATGGGAGCGAGAACGTGCTCCAATACGTTCTGAAGTCAAATCACGTCGTAACGCCGTGCTGCTGCAATTTCATTCCGCAAAAGATCAAAACATCTTTCGTAATCAGTACATTCTTGCTTGAGGGATTCTGGGACTCCTCTCCCGAAGAACTAAAATCGATACCTTTAACTGCCCAACCTTTCTCGCGGAAGAAAGCAAGCGCAAAACCTTCACCGCAACCAACGTCAAGCATTGAACCTATATATTCTTCCCCGATCAATGCTTTTAGAACATAATATCGCTGTTCGAGTTTCGCCTCAAAATAAACCAGCTCCTCGTTGGCATAGGTTAATTCATAGCATCCCCGAGCTTCCTGAAAATAATTGTTAGTATAATATTCTTGCAATTCAAGCGCCGTAGGCCTAGAAACAATCTCCCAATACCTAAGTGCATGTTGTTTGATTCGGCAATCCACGACTATTGTTACCTCACAAAAGAAACTTCAAGAAAGCTGACCGCGCCTCTCTAACGACCCATTAAATTAAACAATCGGTCGGCCACCGACGCTCTGACTGGCGGAACTATTGCTACTGCAGCATCAGCAATCCATTTTACTCGGTCTGGTGTGGCAACAAGCGCCCCTATCGCACTCTGATAATCATCGACTGACAGTACATCACAATAACCAAGATTCACGATTGCCCCCCTGGCGGCCACATCTTGAGTCGTACAAAGCTGATTGTTGGAAGCGATCACGGTGATGGTCGGCAAACCCAAATAACAACGTTCCCACATAGCTGTTCCACCGGCTCCAACACCTAAATCAGCGTTGTGAATTAAATCAGCCATATTTAACACCTGACAGTGCAGAGTAAATTTTGTGTTGAGCTTGCACAACTTCTGAAGCCTCTCGCGACAGGGATTGGATTGACCAATTACCACGTCGACTTCAATCCCTGATAAATCTAATCGCATGAGAGCGTGAATGGTTTTTTCAGTCTGTCTTTTAGAATCGCTCCCCCCAAAGAAAACTAATATCCTTCGGACAACTCCATCCCGAGCACGCATTTCCCGCCTTTTCTGAATAAACTCTGCCCTAAGCAACGCATAGGCGGGCCCCAGTAGCGTCACACAAGTATCGGGAACCAATCCATGGTATCGGGTCGCCATATCAACATAAAAGTTCTGATCCAGCAGTAAATCGCAATCGTGCTGACGATCAGCCAAATCATCAATCACCATTAGTTTATGACAGTGCGACCGAAGAGCTGTCTCCCACCGGACATCAAGTGCATAATGATCCACAACCAACCAATCAACTCTTCTCGCATCCAAAACCACCTTCGTGGCCTCGGCATCGCTTATCCAGACCACACCCAACCAATCGACGGGAGAGACTGCCGACTCTTTAGGCGGAAGGGGTTGATATGTATCAGCTGCCTTCAGAGGAAGCACGAAAGCCGGGAAGCCCTGGCCGGAAATCAATTCCAAGAGGTTACCAGGGTGATCACGGCAAACAAAGCAACACTCGGCACCACGTTTACGCAAAGCCTCAGCCAACGTCAAACAGCGCATGACATGACCAGTACCGATATTGATCGAAGAGTCAGTACGAAAACAGACTTTCACTGAATTCAATTTAGACGTTTGAATTCGGCATGACACACAGGCCCTTTGAGCAAACGAAAAACATCTCGCCCTTCCTCGCATTCTCTAATTAAGGCAAACACGGGATCGAGAGCTGAATAAAACCCGTCCAAAATCTCAGGGGTATGCTCCGTGGACACATATACGCTGTTTCCGGCAAGGTACCCCTTGCCGAGCATTTCCTGCGTGATCAACGTTTTGTACGCCAGCCTATTGGGGCTTTGGAATGAAAATCTGGTAAGGGCCGGTATGCCGCCGTGAGTAATGCTCACGCCATGCTTATCGGCCAATTGTTGCCAGCGTTGGCGGATAAGTAGGCCGGTCTGGTAAATAGTTTCCCATGACTTTATCCGGTCCATCACTTCCAATGTCTTAAGAGCTGCGGCAGGCCCAATGCGCTCCGTCCAGAAAGTACTACTGATGAATGAAGACTGCGCTGCCTCCATCACCTCCCGTCGCCCTATGGTTGCCGTAATGGCATAGCCATTGCCAAGCGCTTTCCCAAACATAGCCATGTCCGGCTCGACACCATATTTCTTGTGGATCCCGCCAAATGTCTCTCGAAAGCCTGACGTACATTCGTCAAAGACCAGGACAATACGCCGCTCACTAGCTAATTTGCGTACCTTGTGTAGGAAGCCGTCTTTCGGTTCAATATCGCGCACAACCTCCATCACAATTACGCCTATGTCATGTGTATTGACTAATGCCTCCAGTTCATCAAACCGGTTGTAGCCGAAAGAAAATACCGTATCCTTCAGACTGCGAGGCACCCCCCTTGGCTCAAGGCCAGGCAGCAGATGCCCATCAAGGCTTTTGTCATCAGATAGGTTGGTGGAAAGGTACCAGTCATGCCAACCGTGATAGCCACAGATCGCCACCTTGTCACGCCCAGATGCCGCTCGAGCAATTCGAATCGCAATTGCATTGGCCTCGCCACCCGTCCGAGCAAAGCGTACCATATCGGCCCAAGGATGAAGTTCCACCAACTTTTCAGCCAAATAGACTTCTTCTGGGCAATTAAAAGTGGACATATTTCCAGTCCGCACGGTGTTCACCACCGCCTCATCTACCTCAGAATGGCCATAGCCAAGAGTGTTAGTGCCGATACCCATGATCGACATATCAATGTACTTGTTGCCATCTAAATCCCAGACGGAACAACCCTTGGCCTTACTGAAATAGGCGGGCCACAACTCGGGCAGAAACATCTCAGCACGCTTGGATAGCAGCATATTGCCGCCAGGTATTACTCTTTTGGCACGGCGCCAAAGTTTTTGTCCTGTCCCCATCACGGCCCCTTCGTTTCGTACCAGTTTATGATTGGCAACAAACAAAGCCGGCTGTTTGCGCTGCAATTCTAGGATCTGTCGCCAGCCAAAATGTATATCGGGCGCAAAGTGCTTGAATACTTGGCTAATCACTTCAAAATCCACAGGCTCATCCACCGTCCAACGCAAGCCAGAGAGATCCTCCTCGTTTTGTAACGCAGCAGTTCTGAAAAGACCTGATTCGCGTACAAACGGAGTGACATGCTCATGATCAAACGGCTTGCAGGATTCGCGCATCGCCCGTCGCAACGCAACATAGGTCACCACCTCAATATCGAGGCCATCGGGAAATGTAGGTGGAACGACATTGCTGAAATAGTCCACTGGCTGAGCCTTGAATAGACGTATACACTCATCTACTAATTCAGAATCGACCAAGGGGCAATCCCCAGTAATGCGTACCACCACATCGGCCTGATGCTTTTCAGCAACCTGAACATAACGCTCCAATACATCGTTTTCGCTACCCTGCTCGCAAACGTAGCCTAAAGTTCTTACATGCTTAACAAGCGGCATGTTTTTAGGGTCTACCGATGTTGCCACCACTATTTGATCGATCTGCTTAGCGCGAGCTAAACGAGAAATAAGTAGTTCAATCATTGGCACACCACCGATTTGCCTCATCACCTTGTTCGGCAGGCGGGTTGAACCCATACGGGCTTGGATAATGGCAACGACTTTCATTTTATATTCTTGGATACCTCAGCGATTGTAGGAGACTGCGTCTTCATGGATATCTCCATCGCCCCCACCAGCCCCAACACCAACCTATCGACACGCCGGCCCTCGAAGACCAGATGGGATGGCAACGTTGCTTCCAGGCTAAACCCGGCCTTAAGAAACGCTTTTGCCGATCCTGCATGACCGGCATAACAACCTGCGGTCAATTTAGCCAAGTGAAGCGACTCGAATGCATATCGGGCCATGAGCCTAATCGCTTCGCTCGCAAATCCGTGCCCCCATACGGTCTTGTCACCGATCAGGAGACCAATCTCACCCCGCAAATGGCGCCAGTCGATTGGACCTAGCTTGATGTTGCCGACATGCAGGTTTTCCGAACGGCTAAAAATCCCCAGCAGCAGATTGCTATGACTGCTGTTGACGTTCAGCACATACTCACGCAACGCCTCAGGCGAAGGAGGTGGCGCATATCGGACATCAAGATACCGGGTCACTTCTTTATCACTCAGCCATGACAGATAGCTCTCCTGACTTGCTGACTCATCCAGAGTAGCAAGAACAACCTTTTCGCCGATTACAGACCCTTCAAGCTTCATTTCGACATCATCGCTAGTTTTGCTTAGGCCAATTAGAGGGATTAATCAGCGCCTCATCGTCCATCCCAAACTGCTGCATCTCCGCAACCGATGAAGCGCTCAAATCATCACAGGAATTGACCAACATTCTTACCTGCTCGGGGGTTTCACAACCCACGATAACCCGATCTACTTCGTTGTAACTTAGACAAAAGTTCAGGCAGGCCTGATACGGAGTCAGACCATGCTGCTGTATCCGAAGATGCAGCCGTTCCTGTTGTGACCTAAAAGGGGAAAAATATCCTGCCAACTTCTCAGCTGGAAGCAGTAGCAACCCTTGCAGAAAAGCGCTACGCACATGAACCTCAACACCCTTTTGCTTCAGCAACGTCAGCAGACCTGACCGCACGAACCTTTGATCGTAGATATTAAATGGCACCTGAACCAATTCAACCGGGAAACGTGCGAGAACACATTTCAACTGCTCCGGCTGATAGACTGACACACCTAATTTTGTGATCCGTCCCGCTTTCTTGAACCGTTCTAAAGCTTGCCATAACATCCCACCATTTTCTGCGAGAAGATCGTCGGCATGATGTACCAGCAACCCATAAATCTCATCTCGCTGCAGACGCAATAATGACGTCTCAAACGCTGCGCAGATTGCGGCCACAGCCTGCTCCGTCACTGCCTGTCCTTTCAACGGGAAAGTCTTAGTGACAATGTGAAACGGCGCTGCGGCAGTGCCCTGCTCACCGATCATTCGTTCGGCATCCCCATAAACATAAGCGGTGTCAAGCAAGTCGCAGCCACCCGCGTGCGCCTGATCCAGCATAGCACGCACACCGGAAGCGTCAGGCCGACCATCCCGATTCGCAATACCATAGGGCATTCCCCACTGCACCGTTCCCAGCCCAATCTTCCCACACTTTTTCATTGCAGACTTTGGTGAAGCGCCGCCACTATCTGATCCTGCTGCGCCTCGGACAACTCCGGGTATAACGGCAGAGTTATCGCCTCAGCCCCATGCTTCTCGCTCTCCGGAAACATGCCCGACTCAAATCCAAGTTGTCGATAATAGGGCTGCAAATGAATCGGCATGTAATGCACATTCACGTCGATGCCACGCTGCCGCAGAGCGGCAAACACTTCGCGCCGTGACTTGTAGGCCTTCGCCACATCCACGCGTATGACATACAGATGGTAGGAGGAATAGTTTTTCTCGTCGACGGTCATCCGTTGCAGCGGAAACTCCTCCAGCAGTTGATCATAGCGTTTTGCCAATACGTTACGCCGTTCGACATAGTTCTTCAGACGCGTCAATTGACTCAATCCGAGCGCTGCATGCACATCCGTCATGCGGTAATTGAACCCCAGTTCCAGTTGCTCGTAATACCACGCACCCTCGTCCGTCCTGACCGTCATATGAGCAGCCTCACGCGTAATTCCATGGCTACGCAATAAAGACATGCGCCAAGCGAGGGTTTTGTCATTGGTCAGCACCATACCGCCTTCGCAAGTGGTGATGATCTTGACCGGATGAAAACTAAATACAGTGGCATGCGACCATCGACAGCTGCCGACGGGTTCATCACTGCGCGACGCGCCGATGGCATGCGAGGCATCTTCCAACACCTTAAATCCGTATTCTTGAGCCAAGTCCCAGATGGTTTCCTGATCGGTTGGCTGGCCACTAAAATGAACCGGCACAACAATCTTCGGAACGGTATTGGCTTTACGAGCCTGGGCGAGCTTGTGGGCCAACGCGGGAACACTCATGTTCCAAGTCCGTGCATCGATGTCGACAAAATCGACGTCTGCGCCACAATATCGAGCGCAATTGGCTGATGCGACGAAACTGTTGGGCACGGTCCACAACCTATCGCCGGCTTTCAATCCGAGCGCAAGACAAGCGACATGCAGGGCAGAGGTCGCACTGCTCAATGCCACTCCATATTGCGCTTTGCATGCAGCCGCCACTGCAGCTTCAAAAGCCGGAACGGTTGGCCCTTGCGTCAGAAAATCGGAACGCAACACCCCGATGACCGCATCCACATCAGCCTGAGTAATGTGCTGCCGCCCATATGGAATCATCTGATGCCAGCCAGATGGTTACAAGCACGGATCTGATCAGGAGACAGAAATTCCGGATTGGTACCGGAATTATATTCGAAGCCCTGCGTGACCAACTGCCCCACTTCGCCCAAACCGTTCTTGGCAAACCGGTTCTTGTCCGCGCCCCAGAAAGTGATGCTAGGCTGAATGACATAATGGTCGCTGAATTCCAGTGTGAGGTGAGAGTCATCCATCGGGCACATCACTTCATGCAGCTTCTCACCAGGACGGATACCAATCACGCGTTGTTTCATTCCGGGCGCCATCACGTCGGCTAGATCCGTAATTCGCACTGACGGGATTTTCGGCACAAACATTTCACCTCCCCACATCCGCTCGAAGTTCCTCAACACGAAATCGACACCCTGCTGCAGGGTAATCCAGAAACGCGTCATGCGGGGATCGGTGATCGGCAGCTCCGATGCACCCTTGTCAATGAGCTCTTTAAATAACGGAACCACAGAGCCGCGTGAGCCGGCAACATTGCCATAGCGCACGACACTAAACCGGGCAGGTCGGTCACCGACGAGATTATTGGCGGCGACAAACAGCTTATCCGAGCACAGCTTAGTGGCACCATATAGATTGATCGGATTCGCAGCCTTATCCGTTGACAGAGCGATGATTTTCCGCACACCGGATTGAATGGCGGCATAAATGACGTTTTCTCCCCCATATATATTGGTTTTAATACATTCCATGGGGTTATATTCTGCTGCCGGAACCTGCTTCAGAGCAGCGGCATGAATCACATAATCGACGCCTCGCATTGCCATCACCATTCGGTCACGGTCACGCACATCACCGATGAAATAGCGCATGCAATCCCGTGAGAGTTCCTTCTGCATTTCGTACTGTTTCAGCTCATCGCGAGAAAACACGATGATTTTGTGAGGCTTGTAGCGTTCCAATAGCGTTTTAATGTACTGCTTGCCGAACGACCCAGTTCCCCCCGTAATCAGTATGGTGGCATTGTTAAACATAGACAGACTTCCCCATTGTGCGGTTATTACCGTATTGACTCATTGAGGTGCAGGCGCGCCGCGCACTGCCTCTGCAATGAGATTCCCCAGGAATTCATGGGTTGGACATTTGCGATCATAACCTATCAGGTACTCAGGCCACTCGCCGATCATGGCGGCATATTCAGAATCCGTGACATTCAGCAATGCCAATACCCTCTTTTCAAACGATGAATACTCCGAGTCATTCAAAGCCCAGATACCATCAACCGGGAAGCTATAGACAGGGTAGTCTGTGAAATTGCATGACAGGATACGATTACGTCGGCCAAATCCTTCGCGCATCACCGTGGAATGCATCCCGATCGATACAAGGCTTTGATCCATCAACTGATAACTAGTGTACTCATTCTTTACGTTGGGAAATATTTCAGCTCTCTCTCCCAACTGATCACGAAACCAGGCATGTTCCGACTCAAACTCCTGCCGAGCTGATTCCGGATGCTTACGTAGCGCAACACACAACGTCTTCTTATATTCCTGACAAAATTGCCTCACATGGCCGGCCAGCAGTGCAAATGCGTCAAGATACTCGCCAAACCTACGAGAGCCGATTCGAACTTGAGAAACAAAACAAATATCAAAGCGCTTTTGTTGTGGGACACAGCCATATCGCGCGCGATAATAGGAATCCTTGAGAGAGCCGACTGGATAATATTTCCGCACCTGCGCGCCGTGCCGGGCATATTGATCTATTTCATACCTACCCAAACAGGCGAATTCAGTGTGGAAAATTGGTGGGGATCCAGGAGGATTATCCCGATCGAGTAATCGGCTCCCATTCTGCACGGCCAGAAATCGAGTTTTGCCATAGTATCGAGATACTTGCTGAAACAGCGCTCCATTATCAATAAACGTCACGGCGATTGCAGGACGAATCCGATCCAGGAGTGCGGCGATATAGGCAACCTTCACATGACCTGTGCGCCACAAATGCCGGACCGTGGAAAGAACGATCCCTGCGGTCAGATACAATTTCCCCCACTCAATATCCACAACTTCGTACGGCTCGTTACGGAAGAGCGGCTCAATGACCTTGACATTGGTGGCATCGATGACCGCAATCCTTGCTTTCTGCGGCGCAGCAAATGTCTTATTCGCATCCCAAAGCTTGCGAACACAGCTCACGACACTAAAGACCCGATGCCACATGGGATTTCTGGCTCTATGTCAGCTACAGAAGCCGATACGAGGAGGCGATGATCGCATGATAAAAGCGGTTTTCTATCCTATCTAGCTGGGAAATATACAAATCCCGCCCCACCAGGAAGCGCATCAGTTTTCTCATCAAGCCAGGAAAGTGATCGAGATTCTTCTTTTCGATCGCATAAAAATATGCATAGCCATGGGCTTTTAAGTGGTCTTGTACACGCAGGGCGCCATTTTCCCCACCCGCTCGATGCGCTTCAAATAAAACGACCGGCTTATGCTGGGCCAGCGTATTGCTCAAGCCCTTCAATACTTTCAACTCAAATCCTTCTACGTCTATCTTTATCAGCCCCACCGGGATCTCGCATGCTTTCAGAATGCTGTCGCCTGTTGTTACGGGAAGCTCCTTGGTTTTGCCAGCCCCTGCAGGCTGGTCGGCTATTAAAACCCTGGACGCACCAAAATTCCGGCTGCACTCGACGAAAGGCAATCGTCCTATCGTATCTGACAACCCAACCTCATACATCTCAACATTACCAATATCGTTCGCTACGAGATTGCTTTTAAGCACAGAACTCACGGTAGGATTTGGCTCTACCGCAATCACTTTCTTAAAATAGCGCGCCATGTAACAAGTATGATTGCCTATGTTTGCACCAATATCGACTGCAGCCCGGGCAGAAAAATCAATCTGTCTGGCGGGAAACACGGTCCCAAACAAAGGCAGCAATAGATCTTCCTCGTATAGCCCAGCAATTGCCTGCTCAATCCATTGATTACAGTGGGGAAATGAGAGCAGCTTCGGATAACCTTTGGCCTTTATTTCTGCCTGCTTCTTGGTAAGCAGCTTACGCAGCAACCAGTTTTCAAGAAACTGCCGCAAAGCGACATCTTGCACTTTATATTGCAATCCAAACCCCTTCTTCTGACAGGTCAATCCAGTTTCTTTTTTGCCGCTTCCATTGCAGCACGGGTTACCCCATCACCCAAAGTTTTGGGCACCGCATATCCAAACGCCAGCACAGCCTGCTCCAGATTCATCGCCGCGCCATCAAACGTTTGCAAGCCTCGCTGATGCGCCACCTGCAATAACGCGCTGGGACTCGGCTGATAAATAATGTCGAACACCACGGCATGAGCCGGCAGTTTTGACACTTGCTCCAACGACAGCGGCGATTGGCCGATCTGTGCAGCAGCACCAATCGACGTGCAATTCACCAGTACATCGGTGGCCGGCAACAGGAAATCGATCGTTTTCCAATCGGTCCAGGCCGCCGCGCCAAGCCGCAGGTGATCCATCGGAGCACGACCGCAAATAGTTACACGTCCGTGCGGTTTCACTGCCCGCGCCAGAAACGCTGCAACAGCCTTCCCCGCTCCACCAGGCCCGAGCAACACCGCCGATTTCCCAGATAACGAGCCAACTTGCTTTTCATATGAAACCACTGCGCCTTCACCATCGGTGTTCGTGCCCATCAATCGTCCGGCCATATCACGATACAGACAATTCACCGCGCCGATCGCGCGCGCCTCAGGCGTCATCCGCTCGCCCAACCAGCGCGCAATGGACTCCTTGTGCGGCATGGCAATAGCGCCGCAGACAAAATCAGGATTGGCGTCCAATGCGGCCAGCAATGGCGCCAGTCGCTCGGAAGGGATATCCATCGGCAGCATCTGCGCTTCGATTCCGTGCGCCTTGAATGCGGCATTCCACAACAGCGGAGAACGCGCGCCTTTGGACGGGCTGGCGCCAAGAATCGCCGCAAACCTCGTCCTTTCGGGATAACTCAAGGGATTATCTATTAATGCGGCAATTGCGGCGAAACTCAACTGATCACCTTGCGGCCGATTGCCTGCGCAACCGCATCCATGCGCGTCATCAGCTTGCCGAATTCCGCGTAGTCGACCGGTTGCAATGGATCGACAGCTGCATTACTCGGATCTGGGTGAACCTCCAGCATCACACCGTCTGCACCCGCCGCGATTCCGCCGAGAGCCATCGGTGCAATCCACGGGCGCCAAAACGTCGCGTGCGACGGGTCGATCACGACCGGCAAATGCGTCATCTCCTGTGCGGCCGGAATGACCTGAAGATCCAGCAGAAATCTGGAAGTGGCGCGATGCGTGTGCGGAACACTGACCCCGCGCTCGCACAGAATCACCTGGGAATTACCCTCGACCATGATGTATTCCGCCGCGCCCAGCCAATCACGGAGCGACGCCCCGTAGTGGCGCTTCAGCATGATCGGTTTGCCAGTT
>Ga0194131_10006459_pt1 | contig 16303 bp, 26 predicted proteins | sample TA2KigO120mmetaG_FD_148631 | JGI IMG/M metagenome (GOLD analysis project Ga0194131, IMG submission 148631) | Freshwater microbial communities from Lake Tanganyika, Tanzania - TA2015053 Kigoma Offshore 120m | ecosystem: Environmental > Aquatic > Freshwater > Lake | place: Tanzania: Lake... | reverse complement strand
CGAGACTCGGGACGACGTGTAGCACCCTCACTCTGGTAGCCGCCGGTCGTTTCGGGGCCCCGAAACGCATGGCATCACAGATCTCTCGAGAGAACTAATAGTTCCGGTTCCGTGCGAGTCGAACTCACCCGGGGCTGTTTCCTTTCCCGCCAGAACACCTGTATCCAGAGTCGTCCACTCCCACATCTGCTTGAGGGACATTCCCCATCCGACCCTCGCTGAACCAGGCAGGAAGGGGATTAATTGCTGCATACGGGATCCATGACAGCGTCAGCTTGTGTTCCTGCGTCTCCGGGAGCGGGTAACTGGGGGCGCAAGCCGCCAAACGGACGGATGTGACACGTCATACGCCCACGCGATCGGGAGATCTCGGTCCAAGCATTCGAGTTCGAGCGTTCTGGACGGCTTCACTCGTTCGACCCTCTGGGGCACCGGTGCCTGGATCGAATGCTAACGCCGTTTGGCGGCCAGTGGCGGGCAATGCGTCCAATTTAGGCTAGCGTCCTGGTTCCTGACTGAATTCTCAGCACGTTAGCGGCGGGCTTAACGATCGTTCTAGTCTAGTGTTCCGGAAGCGGTCCGACGTTTGGCGGTAACGAAGAACGGCCTCGCGACGCAGGCGATCGATCCGGGATTATCCAAGCGCTGTTCAAATTCACCAAGGCCATCCTCGCTGGCGAGCCTGTCCAGGTCTTCAGCTACGGCGAGTACCGTCGTGACTTCACCTAGATCGACGACATCGTCGAGGGCGTGATCCGCATCCTCGACCGTGCCGCCCCCGGCAACCCAGACTGGAATAGCGACCAGCCAGGCCCCGGCACCAGGAATGCCCCTTGACATGTGTAAAAGATTGGCAACAACCAACAGGTCGAACTCATGGATACATCGCCACGCTGGAAACGGCTTTCCCTATCTGCCAGAATCTTGTGAGAGGATCGTGAGAGCTAGAATTACTGGCCACACGGGCGAGATCGGAACACGGGATTTCGCTGGATGAAAGACACTAGCGGGGAGAACGGGGCTGCGCCTTCGGTTGAGGCGCCGGACCCTGAGTTGGTCGAGCGGGTGAAGCGACGCCGGTTCCCGGCCGAGTACAAGCTGAATGTGCTGCGTGAGGCTGACGCATGCACGAGGCCCGGTGAGATCGGGGAGCTGCTGCGCCAGGAGGAGCTGTACACCTCGCATCCGACGGCGTGGCGAAAAGAGCGTGATGACAGAGCGCTAGGAGCCTTGTCCCGCAAGCGCGCATTTAAGGGGCGCTATCCCAGGGACAAGGAGATAGCGGGATTGCACAGGCGCCTTGAGCGTCTGGAGACCGAGCTCGCCAAGGCGCGCAAGGTCATCGAGGTGCACGGAAAGCCCTCCGCGCTTTTGGAGGAGCTGCTCGCGCCCAAAGCCGCGAGCGGGAACACCCAGTGGTGATCGAGCTGCCCGTTGAGGAAATGGCCCCACTGGCAGGGACTAGGCCGGCCTGCCGGGCATTGGGATGCGCCCCCGCCACGATCTATCGCCGCCGGACTCCGCAGGTTTCCCACCCACGGCCGCCTCTTCAGCCGCCGGGGGCAAGCGCACGACAAGGCCGAAGAAATCCGCGTCGAACGGGCACGGGTCCTGGACGCCACGTATACGGCCAATCCCAAGCGTTTCATCAATGGAGCGCGGCAGCCGGCGGCCTTCCCAACGGCGGCCTGGATCCACAAGCCAGATACCAAGGAGGACGCTCAGTAATTCCGTACCGAGATCGTCTCAAAAGGCTTGACAGGCCATGCACAGCCAGGCGGAGGGTAGTAAAGCTCAACGCCTGCCTGGTTATGCTCCCGCTCAAGATCTCCAACAAGGCCTTGATTCAGCTATGCCTTGGTACCTAAGCGAAACAGAGCAAATTAAAAAATGAAAGCCGTCATTCTCGCCGGAGGCCTCGGTACACGAATTTCCGAGGAGACTCACCTGAAACCCAAACCAATGATTGAAATCGGCGGGCGTCCCATCCTGTGGCACATCCTCAAGATTTACGCCGCACATGGTGTGAATGACTTCATCATCTGTTGTGGCTACAAGGGCTATATCATCAAGGAGTACTTCGCCAACTATTTCCTGCACATGTCTGATGTCACCTTCGATATGCAACGTAACCGGATGGAAGTGCATCAGCGGAATGCCGAGCCCTGGCGGGTGACGCTGGTGGATACGGGCGACACTACGGAGACCGGCGGACGCCTGAAGCGTGTGGCGGATTATGTGAAAGATGAAGCAGCCTTTTGCTTCACCTACGGCGACGGGGTGGCGGATATCGATATCAGCGCGCAACTCGATTTTCACCGCCAGCACGGCAAGTTGGCCACAGTGACCGCCGTTCAGCCTCCGGGTCGCTACGGCGCGCTGCTGCGCGATGGAACTGCGGTGCGGGGATTTCAGGAGAAGCCTCCCGGCGACGGCGCATGGATCAACGGCGGTTTCTTTGTGCTCAACCCTAAGGTGATCGACTACATAGAAGGCGATCAGAGCCCCTGGGAAGGAGTTGTGCTGGAAACCCTGGCACAGCAAGGCCATCTCGTAGCCTTTGACCATCGCGGCTTCTGGCAGCCGATGGACACCCTGCGCGACAAGAACCATCTCGAAACACTCTGGCAGAGCGGCCAAGCTCCCTGGAAATGCTGGGAGTGAAACAGTTCGCCGACATCTATCGCGGTAAGCGCGTGTTATTGACCGGGCATACCGGCTTCAAAGGCAGCTGGCTCACGCTCTGGCTGCACGGGCTGGGTGCGAAGGTTACCGGCGTCTACTTGCCGCCCGGGAGCGAGCCCAACCATTGGGATCTGCTCGCACTCACCATCGATGATCGCCGTTTCGATATTCGCGACGCCAATGCGCTCGCGCGGATCTTCCAGGAAACGCAGCCCGAGATTGTCTTTCATCTGGCTGCCCAACCTTTGATCCGGCTCTCGTACCGTGATCCATTGGAATCCTGGTCCACAATTGTCATGGGCACGGCCAATGTGCTCGAGGCGTGCCGCCAAATGCCCAGCCGTGGGTCCCAATGTCAGGTGAGACATCTTCCTTCGTAGAATCATTGTAGGGAAGTCACCGATGTCACAGAGGAAGAGGGGGAGATGGTTCCGGCGAGGCGGGCGGGCGAAGTCGGAGGCGCGCGCGGTTGCGCGCCTGCGGCTCAGGGGAGATCGGCGCGCTACTGCGCCGCGAGGGGCTGTACAGCTCGCATTTGACGACGTGGCGTCGCGAGCGCGACGCGGGAACGCTCGAGGCGCTCGGACGCCGGCGTGGCAGGAAGCCAAGGCTGACGCCGGAGGCGCGCCGGGAGGCGTTGCTGGAGACGAAGAACGCGCGCCTCGAGCGCGACCTCGCGCAGGCACGCCTGATCGTCGAGGTGCAAAAAAGTTTGCACGCTGCTGGGCATTCCGGTGGCAGCGTCCGAGCACGCCGGGAGCGAATCTTGAGCGCGGCGTCGCGGCCACGGCGGGCATGGGCGCAGCGCGTACGGTCCGCGCCCCCCTTGGCGCTCAGCGCCCCCTCGCGCGAAAAGCTGCTCGAGGTGCTCAACGGGCCGCGCCTTGCCGATGCGACGCCTTACACCGCCTACGCCCGGCTCCTGGACGAGGGGTGTACTCGGCTTCGGTGAGGACCATGTACCGGGTGCTTGCCGCCGGGGGCATGAACCGCGAGCGCAGGAACCAACTGGTTCACCCGGCGCACGCCAAGCCCGAGCTCTTTGCACGCGCCCCGAACCAGGTCTGAAGCTGGGACATCACGCGCCTGCGCGGCCCGATGAAGTGGTAGTTCTATTACCTGTAGGTGCTCATCGACATCTTCAGCCGCTACGTGGTCCGCTGGCTGGTGGCCGGCGGCGAGAACGCCGGCATCGCCCAGCAGCTGATCGAGGAAACGTGTCTGAAGTACGGCATTGCTCGCGCAGCTCACGCTGCACTCCGACCGCGGCAGCCCCATGCGCGCCAAGGGTACCGCGGAACTGCTCGTGGATCTCGGCGTCGCCGCCTCCTACTCGCGGCCGCGCGTCTCGAACGACAACCCGCACTCGGAGGCCCAGTTCAAGACACTGAAGTACCAGCCCGAGTTCCCCGAGCACTTCGAGGGGGACGCCTATGCGCGCGCGTTCCTGCGCACTTCTTTGGCTGGTACAACGACAAGCACCGACACTCCGGGATCGGCTTCAAGACGCCGGTCGCGATGCACTTCGGTCCCGCCCCTTTGATCTGGCAGCGTCGCGCCATCGTCCTGGAGTCGGCCTACCCAGCGCATCCGGCGCGCTTCAAGAGGCGCGTGCCGCTGCCGCCCAGTCTGCCCGGGGTCGTCGGTATCAACCTACCCCGCAATCCCACTCCGGAGTCCCCAGATGCCCTAAGCCCGACACCAGAATGCCCACTACATTCCAACCCGAGGTGTCTCAACCTCATGGACATGTTACGACTGTCCTATGGGGGGCTCTGACTGGGAACAGGAGAAGGCCAGTGGCACCGCTTTGCTTGGGAGGGAGGCACCGCAGATCCGGGCCGTGCAGCTTGAAATGGGTAATTCGCCATCCGAGTACAGGGCCGGCAAGAACCGCTAGCGCGGTGAGCGGAGGGCTGGTGGCCGGCATGCCAAATGCTGATACAGTGCGACCCTGTCACGCTAGTCTTCATTTGCACAAGCATGAACGGACTGAATCGCGTAATTCAAGAGGATTGCCGGGCGGTCGCCGGCCGATTGGGCGAGGCTGCCGCGGAGCTTTCCGGCTCGACGATGCTCGTCACCGGTGCGGCCGGATTTCTTTGCAGCTATCTCCTCGACGTCATCGCCGCGCTGAACAGGACGCTGCCGGCGCCCTGCCGGGTAATCGCGGTCGACAACTTCCGCATCGGCATCCCAGAGCGTATTTCGCATCTGCGGGCGGACGCTAACTTCCGGTTCGAGGACTGCGATGTCAGCAAGGGATTCGACCCGGGTTGCCCCGTTGACTGGATCGTGCATGGCGCGAGCATCGGTTCGCCCACGTTCTACCGGCGCTATCCGCTGGAGACGATAGACGTCAACGTCAATGGCACGCGAAACATGCTCGAACTCGCGAAGAAGGGTTCGCGAGGAATGCTGCTCACCAGTACGAGCGAGATCTACGGTGACCCCGATCCCGCAAATATCCCCACCAAGGAGGACTACCGGGGGCTCGTCTCTTGCACAGGGCCACGCGCCTGCTATGACGAATCCAAGCGGCTTGGGGAAACGCTTTCCGTGACCTATTACCGGCTCTTTCAGACCCCCGTCAAGACCGTGCGGCTCTTCAACGTGTTCGGCCCCGGCCAACGACTCGATGACAAGCGCATCATCCCGGATCTGATGAGCGCGGCGCTGGCGTCGCGGCCCATCGTTTTGCTCAGCAACGGGCTGGCAACCAGGAGCTTTTGCTATATCACCGATGCCATTGCCGGCATGCTGCTCGTCCTGATTTCGGGCAGCCCTGGCGAGGCGTTCAACGTCGGTAACGGCAGCGAAGAGATCTCCATCCGTGGACTGGCGGAATTCGTTGGTGAGATTGCGAACGTCGACGTCTCGTTTGGCGAGTCCGAGGACCGTGATTACGTGACCGACAATCCGCAGCGGCGGTGTCCTGACACGACGAAGCTGCAGAAGCAGCTCGGGTGGCTGCCGATGACGAGTCTGAGGGACGGCCTTAGGCGCACTCTGGATGCCTACCGTGCGGAAGGCGCTGCCTGAGCGCCGCGGTACGAGAGTGGTCAGAGAAGTCGAGAGTGGAGCGTGGATAGCATGCAAGTCACCGTAGTCGGGCTTGGGTATGTCGGCCTTGTAACGGGTACCTGCCTGGCTAAGGTGGGCCATCGCGTAAGATGCGTGGACGTAGATTCCGATCGTGTTCGCTCCGTACAGGGCGGGACGGCGCCGTTCTACGAGCCCGGGATCGATTCGCTGCTTGGCGAGGTGATTCGAAACGGGGCGCTGGAGGTCTCGGGCGATCTCCGAGCGGCCCTCGAGGGTTCGGACGTCAGCATTATCGCGGTCGGAACGCCGTCGGACCCAAATGGCTCGGGTCGCATCGATCTGTCGTATGTCAAGTCGGCGGCGCGACAGATCGGGGAATGCCTGCGAGGCGACGACAGGTATCACGTAGTCGTGGTCAAGAGTACGGTAGTCCCGGGGACCACCGACACGGACGTCCGGCGGGCCGTCGAGGAGGGTTCCAGAAGGAAATGCGGCGACATCGGGCTTTGCATGAACCCGGAGTTCCTGAGAGAAGGCGCAGCACTGAGCGACTTCATGAATCCGGATCGCATCGTCATCGGAGAGTTCGATGCCAAGTCGGGTGCAATGGTGGCCGGACTCTATGAGACATTTCAATGCCCAATCGTTCGAACGACCCTTCGCAACGCAGAGTTAATCAAGTACTCCTCCAACAGCCTGCTTGCGCTACTTATCTCGTACAGCAACGAGCTTGCGGGGATCTGCGAGAGGACGCCGGGGACCGACATTGACGTGGTGATCCGCGGGCTCGGGCTGGATCGCAGGTTGTCGCCTGCGATAAAGGGTGTGGGTCGGGTAACGCCGGAAATACTCTCCTACCTGAGAGCAGGAATCGGATTCGGCGGCAGCTGCCTACCGAAGGATGTTTCCGCCTTGCGGGCATTCGCCAAGGCGCGGCAGGCGCCGACCGACCTGATTGACGCAGTCCTGTCAGTCAATGCCAGACGCAGCTCCGAGATCGCTCGGTTGCTTGGCCCTGCGATGGGAAATCAACGGGAGGTCGCGGTTCTTGGTCTCGCCTTCAAGCCCGGCACGGACGACCTGAGGGATTCCCCGGCGCTTGCGTTGTGCATGGCGCTCTCCGAATCCGGGTGGCACGTGCGAGGCTACGACCCGAAGTTCCCTTCGGCGGGCGCCTTCCCTTACGGCCGCCTCTGCGCAAGCCTGGATGATGCAGTCGAACTGGCCGATGCAGCCGTGCTTGCCACCGCCTGGCCCGAGTTCGTGCAAGCAGACTGGCGACAGCTGGCGTCTAGGATGCGACGGCCACTGATTGTCGACGGAAGGAATGCGCTGAAAGAGGTTGTCTGGCCGGATTTCGTCGACTACCGGCCCATAGGGGTTGCGAGGGACCGCACGGACGGGATCGCCTAGCGCAGGTACTATTCCCCGTCAGCGCCTATAGGACAGTCTGAGGTGTTTGCATAACGGAGTGTTTTCGGCTCACCGACACCATCGAAGGGGACGAGGATGAGACCGATGAAACAGACCCCGCCGAACGGGACAGCCGAACAGCATGTGCGTGAGATCCGCCGCCGGACACGCAAGAAGTACTCGGCCAAAGAGAAAATCCGGATCGTGATCGCCGGCCTCCGCGACGAGCACTCGATTGCCGAGCCGTGCCGGCGGGAGGGGATCGCCGAGAGCCTGTAATAGGTGTGGTCCAAGGAGTTCATGGAGGCCGGCAAGAAAAGGCCGGCCGGGGATACTGAGCGCGAGGCGTCGTCGGACGAGGTTAAGGACCTGCTTCTTGAGATGGGCGCGCTGAAGGAACTCGTTGCTGATCTCACGATTGAGAACCGCCCGCTCAAAAAAAGCACCTTCGGGGATGAGGGCGACCCCTCACGAGATACCACGCCACAGAGAAGCTCGAGATCATCCGGCTGGTCGAGGAGTCGCGGCTGCCGGTGAAGCGCACGCTCGAGAAGCTGGGCGTGTCGCGGTCGAAGTCTTACCGGTGGTACGACCTGGACCGGCGGTTCGGCGCGGTCGGCCTGGAAGACCGCCGATCGGCTCCGGGCCGGGTCTGGAATTGGGTGCCGGAGGCGGTCCGGGGCCAGGTGATCGAGTTGGCACTGGAGCTACCGGAACTCAGTCCCCGGGAAGTGGCGGTGACGTTCACCGACGAGAAGGCGCGGGTTATCTCGGAAGCATCGGTCTACTGGCTGCTGCGGGCGAACGGGTTACTGACCAGCCCGGCGTTCATCGTGATGCAAGCGGCCTACGAGTTCCGGGAGAGGACGACGGCGCCCAAAACCAGCTCTGGCAGACCGACTTCACGTATCTGAAGGTGATCGGTTGGGGTTGGTTCTACCTGTCGACAATCCTCGACGACTTCTCGCGCTTCATTGTCGCCTGGAAGCTGTGCACGACTATGAAGGCAGCTGAAGTCACCGAGGCCATCGAGATGGCGCTGGCGGCATCGGGGCTGGACGGATGCAGACACCAGCCGCGGCTGTTATCGGACAACCGGTCGAGCTACGTCGCGAGCGACCTGGCGACGTGGCTTGGTAACCGGGGATCAACCACATGCGCGAAGCGCCCAATCATCCGATGACACAGGGCAGGATCGAGCGATGGCATCAGACGATGAAGAACCGGATCCTGCTCGCGAACTACTTCCTGCCTGGCGACCTCGAAGCAAAGATCGGCAACTTCGTCGATCACTACAACCACCGCCGATACCACGAAAGCCTCGGCAATCTGACGTCCGCCAACGTCTATACCGGACGGGGCCAGACCATTCTGGAAAGGAGGCACGCCATCAAGCGCAGGACCATCGAGCACCGCCGCTTGCTGCATCAGCAAGCAACCGCCTAAACTGACAAACCTGATACGCTGAAGCCTCCATAAAAGGAGGCCTCAAATCAATCTCGTTGACGTGTTCCGCTTCGGCCCCGAGCCGGAAGGCAACCGCACGGTGGCCGATGTGCTCGGCAAGCTCAACCAGCACTGGCCAAACCTGCGCTGGCATGTCACTGACAAATCGCAACCCCACGAAGCTACGTTACTCTATGTCGACAGCGCCAAAGCCCGCAGACACTTGCATTGGCAGCGGGCCTCGCGCGTCGAAGCCACCCAGGCCAGACCCGCCGACTGGTACCGCGGTTGGCTGGAAACCAGGCATATCCTCAGCAGCCAGCAACTTGCCGACTAATTTACTGAAGCACATCGAATGAACATTGAATGGGCTACATTCTAGATTGAATCGACTGGCACATTAATGAAATTCCGTGAAACAGGGTTGTCGGGGAGTTATCTCATCGACCTTGAGCCTCACCAAGATGAGCGCGGTTTCTTCGCCCGTTATTATTGTGAAAGAGAATTTTCAACGCTTGGGTTAAATACTCGCTGGGTCCAAGTTAATGACTCTCTAAGCAAAGACAAGGGCACATTGCGGGGACTTCACTTCCAGAACCACCCGCATGCTGAAGTAAAGTTGGTGCGCTGTATTCAAGGTTCTATTTGGGATGTGATCGTTGATGTGCGCAAGGGCTCGGAAACTTTCGGTAAATGGTTCGGGACAGAACTCAATGAAGTTAATCGCCGAATGATGTATCTGCCAGAGGGGTTCGCCCACGGGTTTGTTACGTTGCAGCCAAATGCGGAAATCATATACTTGGTATCCGATTTCTACGCCCCAGAGGCGGAGCAAACATTATTTTGGGGAGATAAATCGGTTGCCATTGAATGGCCAATGTGTCCATCGAGAGTCTCTGACAAAGATTCTCAAGGAAAGAGGCTAAGTGAGATTGACCCCATTTACACCTCAGGTTAATCGGCAGATGTTTACAATGTAATGGGAGCGGTGCATCTGTTGGAAGGTGCTCGGCAGGTTGGCACGGTGAAGCCAATGGCGTATGTCACAACCGACAAATGCTACGAAAATCGCAAGTGGCTCCGGGGTTATCGGGGAGATCAACCCCTGGGCGGCCATGACCCCTACAGCAGCAGCAAGGGTTGTTCGAGATTGGTGACGCTGAGGCAGATCTGGCCGCTGTTTACCTGGATGAAATTGGCAAACTTTCTAGGGGGTGACACTTGTCCTGACGGTCAACACCGGTTCCTCGGCAAATTTGGTGGCGCTGACGCTAACGGTGTACTTCAAACAGGCATAAAATGACATTTGATATCCCATTTGCTAAGCCCTCAATTACGAGCAAAGAAGTTGAATACGCCACCGACGCCGCCGCCAACGGTTGGGGGCGGCGGTGCTATGATTATTTGAATATTTTTGAGACTCGGTTTGCCGAGTATCTGGATGTCCGGCATTGTATTGCCACATCCAGTTGCACCGGAGCATTGCACATCGCGTTGAGGACAATCGGACTGGCACCGGGCGATGAAGTCATTTTACCGGAGATCACCTGGGTCGCTTCCGCTGCGCCAATTACTTATGAGAAGGCAACCCCTGTTTTTGTCGACATAGATCCGTTGACCTGGTGTATCGATGTAAGGAAGGTAGAGGCGGCGATCACTCCCCGCACCAAAGCCATCATTGCCGTGCATCTCTATGGCAACCTGTGTGATATGAGCAGCTTGCGGGATATTGCCGATCGGCATCGATTGTTCCTGATTGAAGATGCTGCGGAGGCCTTAGGGTCGACATGGCGGGAAAGGCAAGCCGGGAGCATCGGAGATATGGGTGTGTATTCTTTTCATGGAACCAAGACGCTGACTACGGGCGAGGGTGGATTGCTGGCCATTCAACGAGAGGACTTGTTTGATAAAGCATTGATACAAGCCAATCACGGCAGGAAGTCCTCTAAACGTACTATCTTTTGGATGGACGAGATCGGCGTGAAATATAAGATGTCCAACATACAGGCTGCTATCGGCTGCGCACAGCTGGAACGAATTGACGAACTAGTTACCCGCAAACGGGAGATCTTTTCATATTATTACAAAGCGTTGGTTGATTTGCCTGTCGCTATGAATATTGAAGCAGTCGATGAGCGAAATTCCTACTGGTTGCCCGCCGTGGTTTCTTTGGAGCGCCTCGATGAAAACAGGCGGGACGCCATGCTTGCTAAGGCGAACGAAGTGGGCATCGGATTGCGCCCGTTCTTTTACCCACTTACCCGCTTTCCCATGTTCCAGGAATTGCCTCAGTCCCCCGTGGCGGCGAGAGTGAGCCGGGCGGGTCTAAACCTGCCCAGTTTCCACGACATGACGCAGGAGGATATGGACGTGGTGATTCGTGCAGTCCGCAAGGGCCTTTCGTAGTTGGTTGCCCTTTTCGCTGTTCCTTGAAATTATGAGAATTCTTTCTACATCCACGCCCGGAGTAGCCATCATTCACGAGCTCAAACATGTTTATGAACGTGGATGGTTTTGAAAGGCCTTCCACCAACCCCAATTCATCGAAGCCGGAATTGAATTTGCTTGCCGCGAGGTTTTTCACTCATTCTCGGCCACCGGCGTATTGCGAGGAATGCACTATCAAGGCCCCCCTAGCGCCAGCGCGAAGGTCGTCACATGCCTCCTTGGCCAGGTGGCCGATTTCGTCCTTGATATACGACGATCCTCCCCAACATTTGGTCGAAGCGAAGGGTTTGAACTCAGCGGTGATATTTCAGATTCGATTTTGATTCCCGCTGGCGTGGCCCATGGTTCTTACGTCGGGAAGGGACCCGCAATCCTGACCTATCTCACCGATACGCGAGACAGTCCCCTTTTAATTGATCTCACATCAGTAGGCGCCCTCCATGAATAAATTTAAAACCATTGCCAAGTATTTTCTAAAAGGCAAATTTGACACCTTTGGTTATTTTCACGGCTCCGAACTCAAGCGTGCCCTCACCGATGGTACGCTCCAGCCTCACAATTATAAGCGGGTTCTGGAGATAGGTACCTATGAGGCAATTTTTGCCTGTTATGCGGCCGAGCATTTTGCGGAAACTGTTGATACGGTAGACCCTTTTCTTACAACAGATCCGGGAACCAGGGTCTTGGCCGTCACCGAACGGCACTGTTTGTTCAACATAGCGAACTGCAAGGCGATAAACCGAATCCGACTTCACAAAACTACCAGCGACGCCTTCTTTGCCGCCAATGACCGGCAATTTGATTTTATCTACGTGGATGGCTCCCACGAGCCAGAGGATGCCTATCGGGATCTGTCCCACAGCCTGCGCGCTTGTGCCCGGGGTGGGGTAATCTGGATTGATGACTATGGCTCCACCTATCCTGGGCTGCAGGCGCGCATCGAGGACTGGTTACGCGACCATGCCGTTCACATTCAGGTGTTTCATAAGGGCTATCAAGTAGGTTTGACCAAGCACGCACAACTCTGATGCTTTGGCCGTTTTGCATGAATTTGGATTATCAGAGCACCCAAGGCGGACATCGATCTTGAAGCCTTCGCAGGGCTGCCCGTTTGGCTCGTATTGATGCATTCGTTGAAGGCGATTCACCGCACTTCTACTCGACCATGTTCGGTGAGCGGGGTACGCGCCTGCCTGGCGGGCAGCGTCAGCGCATCGGCGTAGCCCGCCCGCCTTTCCATCAGCCCTCACTGGCGGCCTTTGACGAGGCCACAAACGCTATTGAAACAAAAACCGAGCAGCCACTAATCTAGGAACTGCGGGAAGCGTTACCCCATTTGAGCATCGTGATGATTGCCCATCGTCTGGATGCTTTGGCCAACTGCGACGCTGTGTACTGTTTGGAGCACGGCCGTGTTGTTGCAACGGGCATTTTGAACGAATTGCGCCCCCGTCCGGCAATGGCTGGTCATCGCGGGCAGATAACCTCCATGGCAGCAATCGATGCAATTACCTGAAACTGACGCTTCGCTGCCGCACCCCGACCTCCGTTGGCGTCGGCTGATCCGTTACGGCATCGACAGCCTGGTTCGGCCCCAGGCCTGGCAGCGATACCTGCGCCTGCGCTCCGCCATGCACTGGTCCGAGCAGATCTCCACGGAACCGCTCGAGTGCGATGATCTCTTCATTGTCACGTCCTGCACGAATCCTGGCGACACTGAAGAAGCGGTTAATCACAATTCTGCCCACTCACAGTGGCAACGAGGCGAAGAACTATTGGCCACGTTTGACTCTGTGCGCAGGCATTATCCCGGGGCCATTATCGTCAATCTGGAGAACTCCAAGATTGCGTCGGAGTTAGCTAAACGGATTCACTCAAAGTGTGATCAGCAGCGCGATTATTCCGCGGACGCCGCGGTGCGAGAATCACGAACGTTTGCTAACAAAGGAGTTCCATGGCTCATCAAGCTCCTGAAATTCCTACACGAAGAGCATAGTGCCATCCATGCCACGCGGATTCACTTGCTTTGCGGACGGTACCTGCTCACTGACAATGTTTTGGCCAAGCTTAGCCATCCAGGTTCTTACCTACGTTACTATCCACAATACGATAACGTTTCTACCCGATATATTGGTTACCAACGTGTTGGCATATCGGAAATCCGAGAAGCCCTCCGGTGTGTGCTGCGCCCAATGGTCTTCTCCCGATCAGCGGAGGATGTAATTCATTTGCCGGGTCGATTCCCCAAGCATTACCTAAGCCACATTGGCGTCAGCGGCTTGGTCAACGGTAAAGACCCCATCGAGGAATAAGCGCAAGACCTATGAAACAGGAAATTGAAGCACTTTATTTTGAAGATGAATACCGCAACCGCGAACCTGCGTCTTACAAAGCTTATCTTCATGCCCTTGAGCAGGTCTTCGACCTCGGTGCCATCGATGCCTTTTGCGATACCGACTGTTCCGCCGGAGGTTTACTGAGCGCTCTGCGTCAACGGTATCCCCGTATGGTGCTGAAGGGCATCGATTATTTTGAGTGGGCCAGAAAATATGCGGATTCCGCTATCGCCCGCGAGATTGAGGTCGCGGATCTGTCGATACCTTACGAAGCGGGCCAGCAGTTCGACATCGTAAACAGCACCGAAGTGGGAGAGCATATCTCCCCGGAATCCGAGTCGATCTTCATCGAAAACCTCTTGCGCATGACTCGGGACATCCTCGTGCTTGGTTGGAGCGAGGACAAAGTTGAAGGCAATCATCAGCATTTGAATCCGCGACCGAGGGAGTATATACAGGCCCAGGTGGTTGCACGGGGTTTCGATATCTGGATCGAGGCGACCCAAGATTTACGCGAGCACATGCGGCTGGAGGTGAAGTACGGCGCCTATTACTGGTGGAGCAAGCCAGTCACCGTTTATCGACGCCGGCGCTACCTGTCCCTGCACCCAAAGCGTTTTGTACAGGGTACCGCTACGGACGGAGCGGTGGCAGACCTCAAGCGCTCTTTTCCCGGTCGGTCCTTGCAAAAGCAAGTGATGGCCTTGCGCAATCTGATCCTGCTAAGCGTCGCCAAGAGAGAGCCGTTGTCGATCCTGCGCTTCGGAGATGGAGATCTGTATTTCGTCAATGCCATTCCCATTGGCTCTGCCCGTCCCGGCTATCGGGCGTTGCGTATCGAATACCACCAAAAGGCGAATCTCGCGGCCTGCCGCTTGGGCCTTTTCCGTGCCGATGTCGTAACGGCAGAAATCGGCACCATGATGGAGGGCGGGTTGCGTTTGATGCTCCTGCTTGAGTGGCTGTACCGCTGGATGCCGGATCTGCACCGAAGCACTTGGTGGCGTCCGTCTTTGTTTCTGAAGGTGGTCAATCGGCTCTTGCAAGTATTTGCCAAAGCTTTTCGCAGCTACGCTCTGCGGCTGCTCACCTTTCCGCTGCTGGCTTACCTGCGCCACCGCCTGCGCCTTACGCCTGCGCAATACCCGATACTGCGGCCGTTGCCCTACACCTTTGAGGCCGTTTACGCGCTCGTCGCGTCCCGCATCTTATTTCGCTTGTTTCCATCGGAGATTCTACTGGTGGGGCAGAAACAAAAACTGGACGCTATTCAAGAACTCGTTAAGTACGAGGCTTACCGGCGTTATTTAGGCATCGAAGGGTTCTGCGGTTATGTAGGTGTTGAGAAGATCGGCGCAGCTGACAATGAGGAGACGATTCTGACGGCCTTGCGCGTCGAATGTGAAAGAAGCCAACCCAAGCTGATTTTGTTAGGTATCGGTTCGGCAAAGCTTTATGTCTTGCCCAGGATTCGGTCGTTCTCGGACGCGGTGGTAGTCGATGTTGGGGCCGGTATCGATGCCCTGGCTGGGGTGATCTCGCACGACCGACCGTACTTCGCTGATTGGGTCAACTTCAAATCCGATGCGATCGACTACGCCTCCATGGATATGATGGACGCAACCAATCCACGCCGGGACGCTGACAAATACCGGAAGGTGGTACTTGCCGCGGCGGATCGGGACGCTGAACCCGTCCTCCCACCGGGAGCCGCAATGTCTTGATGCAGGTGCCCTTAATCCCAAACCAACCCTTGCTGCAAGCCGAGCGTGGGCCCATGGGGCCGCTGCAACTGCGCCGCCATGTGCGGCTTGGCCTGCTGGAGAACAGCGCTTTTGATCCTGATCGTCTCGACTTTGACATCAGTTACATCGCCACCCAGGCGGCGTCGCCGACCTTCGTTGAGCACATGCGCGGCGCTGTCCGGCTCATCCGTCAGGCAGTGACCGATCGACCTCGTCCCCGTATCATCGAAATAGGCTGTGGCAAGGGAGAGTTCCTAGACCTGCTGTTAGAGGAAGGTTTTGACGCCTACGGTTTTGATACCTCTTATCAGGGGAACGATCCACGCATTCAGAAACGGCGTATCGCTGACAATGAGTCCCTTCAGGCTGATGTCATCGTGATGCGCTATGTACTCGATTACATTACCGCCCCCCATTCCTATTTAGGCCGATTAAGCGAGGCGTGTGCGGGGGGGCTCATCTACATCGAGGGCCCGCGGCTTGAATTCACACTTGAGCGTCAGAACTTCCACGACATTTGCTACGAGCAGCCCAACTATTTCACCTCGCATTGCATGCGGATTTTGTATCCGCAGGCGATTGCCCATGGTGACTGTTTCGGCGGCGCGTATCAATACACCATGGCACGCCTCGATGGGTTCTCGAAAGAATTCGCGAAGCTTTACGCGGAGGGCCCATGGGAATACGTGGCTTTTGAGGAGCTGTTTCCGTCTGTTTTAGATCGGCTAAACCAGATTCAAGAACGGTTAGGGCAAGACACCCAGATTTTCATCTGGGGTTCGGCCCGCAAAGGAGTGATGTTTGCTTATCACTGTGCCCGACTTGGCCGGCTGATAGAACGTATCATTGGGGTTGTGGATATTAATCCGGCTCGATGGGGAAAATTTCTGCCCGGCACCGGCCTGAAGATTGTGCCGCCCGAGGTGTTCTACGAACGGACTAAACCCGGCGACGTGCTGGTGATCGTAAATGGCAACTACCGCGCCGAAATTCTGGACGGGCTTGCAGCACACAATGTCCGGGGATTGATGGTGGAGACGTTATAGTGGAATTCCGATTTCGCCCGCCTGCGTCGGGCACCCGCCAAATTGCGGTATATGTTTGGCGAGCGATTGGTGCTTGGAAGATGAGGTGTAATGGTTATCCAATCGAGTGCAACCCAGACAAAAATCGACAGAACCCGTG